>Ga0208264_1000061_pt1 | contig 73310 bp, 70 predicted proteins | sample LakWasMet31_HOW6_2_FD_183873 | JGI IMG/M metagenome (GOLD analysis project Ga0208264, IMG submission 183873) | Freshwater sediment methanotrophic microbial communities from Lake Washington under simulated oxygen tension - Sediment Metagenome... | ecosystem: Environmental > Aquatic > Freshwater >... | reverse complement strand
ATATTCATGTTGATCTGGTTTACCTTTTGTTATTTACCAATGGCGCATATGGTTTGGTACTGGGCTGGTCCAGATGCTTATACCGATGCTAAAGCGGGCGAAACTGCCGCAGCGACAGCTGGCTTCTTGTTCCAAAAAGGTGCATTAGACTTTGCAGGCGGCACCGTGGTGCATATCAATGCTGGTATTGCTGGCTTGGTTGGCTGTTTAATGGTCGGCAAACGTATAGGCTTTAAAAAAGAATCTTTAGCGCCACACAGCGTTACCATGACCATGGTCGGTGCATCTTTACTATGGGTGGGCTGGTTTGGTTTTAACGTTGGCTCCAACTTAGAAGCAAACGGTTTGGCTGCGTTAGTTTTTGTAAATACTTTATTGGCTAGTGCCGCTGCCACCTTAGCTTGGACAGCCGCAGAATGGTTAATTCGTGGCAAACCAAGCATGTTGGGTGGTGCTTCTGGTGCGATTGCAGGTCTAGTAGCAATTACTCCAGCATGTGGTTGGGCTGGCCCAATGGGTTCTATTCTTTTAGGATTAGCGGCAGGTGCAGTATGTTTCTGGTCAGTTACCAGCTTAAAAAGCCTGTTGGGTTATGACGATTCCCTGGACGCCTTCGGTGTACATGGTGTGGGCGGTATTTTAGGTGCTTTAGGTACTGCAGTCGTTGCTAACCCGGCATTAGGCGGCACTGGCGTGTGGGATTATGTTAGCAACAGCGTGGCGGAATACAGCTTCACCACCCAATTTATCAGTCAGTTTTGGGGGGTTGCGGTTGCCATAGTCTGGTCTGGCATCGTCTCCTTTATAGCGTTTAAAGTGGTTGACCTTTTGGTGGGCTTACGTGTTACTGAAGAAGCCGAACGCGAAGGTTTGGATTTGTCAGAACATGGCGAAACCGCATACCACTTATAAAATCCATATGGGTTAGTTGAAGGATTACTATTACTGCGGTAACTCAGCCGGTTATCCAAACCCTAAAAACGGGCGCTGCAAAGCGTCCGTTTTTTTTATTTTTAAGCCATTAAAACTATGAGGTTAATACCATCAAGATTGAATGTTAATTAATAATGTGTATGATAAAAACTTACAGTCTTTTATTCACAAACCGAGGGAAACCATGAAACTAATCACAGCTATTATTAAGCCATTTAAGTTGGATGATGTTAGAGAAGCATTATCCGAAATTGGCGTCGCAGGCGTTACCGCAACTGAAGTTAAAGGCTTCGGCCGACAAAAAGGCCATACCGAGCTTTACCGTGGAGCGGAGTATGTTGTTGATTTTCTACCCAAAGTTAAACTGGAAATTGCCGTTGCTGACGACGTAGTCAACTTGGCAATCGAAACCATCGTAAAAGCAGCCAACACCGGAAAAATTGGTGACGGCAAAATTTTTGTCACAACCCTGGAACAAGTCATACGGATTCGCACGGGTGAAACTGGAGAAGACGCGATTTAACTAAACTTTGGAACAACAATGTTTTATAAAAATAATAAAATGCTGGCACTCAGCTTACTACTATTGCCGCAAGTTAGTTTTGCGGCGGAATTAAACCAAGCCAATACGGCTTGGGTGCTTACCTCAACTGCTCTGGTTTTGTTTATGACTATTCCAGGGTTGTCTTTGTTTTATGGCGGATTGGTCAGAAGTAAAAATGTATTGTCCGTATTAATGCAATGCTTCGCGATTACCTGCCTGGTTTCCATACTCTGGTTGGCTGGGGTATACAGTTTTATTTTTGCTGACGGCGGTAGTTTGCAAAAATTTATTGGCGGCGCATCCAAAGCCTTTTTGCCAGACATATCAACTGGCGCATTGATTGGAGATATTCCAGAAACCGTCTATTTCATGTTTCAAATGACCTTCGCCATCATTACCCCCGCACTAATTGTGGGCGCATTTGCAGAAAGGATGAAGTTTTCTGCCATGCTTTGGTTCAGTGGTTTGTGGTTGCTGATTGTCTATATGCCTATCTGTCATTGGATTTGGGGCGGTGGCTGGCTAGCCAATTTAGGCGCTATGGATTTTGCTGGCGGGATCGTCATCCATGTTAATGCCGGGGTGGCGGCTTTAGTTTCCGCTTTAGTCATGGGAAAACGTAAAGGCTTTCCTACCACAGCCATGCCGCCACACAACATGACCATGGTGGTCACTGGCGCCGGCATGCTTTGGGTTGGCTGGTACGGATTTAATGCGGGCAGCGCGCTTACTTCAGATGGACGAGCAGGCATGGCCATGTTAGTTACCCATATTGGTGCAGCCGCAGGTTCATTAACCTGGATGTGCATTGAATGGAAGCGCTATGGTAAACCCAGCGTATTAGGTATCGTCACTGGCATGGTGGCCGGTTTGGGCACTATCACCCCTGCCTCAGGTTTTGTTGGTCCGATAGGCGCATTAGTGATTGGTATATCGGCTGGTGTAGTGTGTTTTACTGCCACGCAATATGTCAAACGCACCTTAAAAATTGACGATTCCTTGGACGTATTTCCAGTGCATGGCATTGGCGGTATTACCGGATCTTTATTAACCGGCGTTTTTGCGGCCAGTAGTTTTGGTGGTTTAGGCTTGCCAGAAGGCACCAGCATTATGCACCAAGTTAGCGTGCAAGCTCTTGCTATCGGCGTCACTATTATTTGGAGTGCTTTGTTCAGCTATCTGATATTAAAAGTACTGGATAATCTAATTGGCCTGCGCGTTACCCCTGATGAAGAAGTACAAGGTTTGGATACTGTACTTCATGAAGAAACCGGCTATCTTGATCTTTAGCATCAGACTGGCTCGGTAAAAAAGGCGGCCAATGGTCGCCTTTTTTGTTTTAAACTACAACACCGCAAAAATCGGATGAGGTTACAAAACTAGTTATGAATATAAAACGTGTTGTTTATAACCTTGCCAAAACATTGCTTATTTTAACCCTCGTGCTGGCAGTAATAAGCGGTGCTGCGCTGTATTTTCTGCCCGGTTTTATTCAATCCAAACTGGTTGACCTTATTCAAGAGGCCACTGGTCGCAAAACCTCCATAGCTAAAGTCGATTTTAGTGTAATGCCACTACAATTAAATTTGCATGACTTTGCCATGCTGGAACTCAATGGCCAGCCTTTTGCCAGCTTTAATCACTTTGATATTAAAATTAATACCAAAAAATCGATTGCCCAATCCGAGCTGGTAATTGATCAACTAATTTTGGATCAACCCATCGTACACATTGCCAGAACTAAAAATGGTGATTTTAATTTTAAAGATCTGATCAAAAAGGAGACCAAAAAAAAGGAAGAAGCCAGCACACCTTTACCGCCGTTTACCATCAATAAGCTAATTATTGCAAAAGGAAAGCTGACTTGGAAAGACGCAAAGCCCAGCCAGCCAGAACAAGAAATCGTTACACCCATTAATGTCAACGTTGAAAATTTAACCAGCAAAGCGGACATACCGGCTAACGTGGACTTTTCATTAGCACTCGGTTCCGGTGGACAATTTAACTGGAAGGCCAATGCGGGGATTAATCCGATAAAATCAGCAGGACATATCAAGCTGGATAAAATCAAGCTGCAACACCTTAAAACCTTGGCTTTGCAAGATCTTGAGTTTGACCTGAAAGGTGATGAATTAATTGAGTTAGATTATGTTGTGGCAAAAACCGACAAAGCCACCACCGTTGCCATCAAAAAAAGCAATATTGAATTCCACGATGTGCAAGTGGCTAAAGACAACATCCTGCAACTCAACGTGCCTAAACTGGCCTTAACTGGCGAGTATGATCTGAGTATTGATAAAGCATTAAAGCTTACCGTTAAGCAAAGCAAACTGGCACTTCAAGACAGCCAATTTAGCCAGGCCGCTAACAACATGCTGGTTAAAATCCCCGCCATTACCCTGGAAAGCGATATTAATGTCAGCCAATCTGATCAGCAGTTAGCGGTCAATGTTAACAGCAGCAAACTCAGCTTACAAAATGCGCTGTTTACAACTGATCAACCCGGGCGCATTCAGGTTAAAGCGCCCTCAATAATATTGGAAAGCCAATGTGATGTCAGCCGGCAAGCAGACAAATTAGACATCATCACTAAAAACGGCAAACTGACCCTGCAAGATTTGCAGTTGTCTGAACAGGGCAAAGACTTGGCGCTAGTTAAAGTGCCTGAGTTTTCTGTACAAGGTGCGGGGGTAAATGTTAATAAGCAGCAGGTGACCGTTGATTTGGTTTCTGCCAGCAATGCAGAAGTTAAAGCGTGGCTGGATGCAGCAGGCATTAATTTTCAAACTTTATTTGCAGGCCAAAAATCTGAAAGCCCAGTCAAAACCGCCAGCTTAGTAAGCACAGAAAAAGCACCTGCCCAAGCATCAACTAATCCTTGGAACATACAGGTAAACAACATAAAAGTCGCTAATTTTGGCCTTAGCTTTGAAGACCGCACCTTAAAAAAGCCAACCACCATGACAGCCAAACCGATCAATGCATCGCTGTCTAATTATAACAACCAAACCGGTACTAAACTACCCTTTGACCTTAGTGTTGACGTTAACCAAACCGGCGCGGTAAAACTGAAAGGCAACACGGTGCTTTCACCCTTATCGGCCAGTGTCGCTGTTGATGTAAAAAAACTGGATCTGGAAAAATTCCAACCGTATGTCGACAGATATTTACGTCTGGATATTATTGATGGCGATTTTCAGGTTGATGGCAATGTAACGGTGGCGACCGTAAAACAAGATCAGCTGGATATAAAATTTAAAGGCAACACCGGCGTTTCCAACTTCTTAACCCGAGATCAAATTAAAAACAAAGACTTTGTTAAGTGGCAAGACTTAACCCTCAAGGACGTTAACGCAGATGTGCTGGCAAACAAATACAGCGCTGCTGCACTGGTAATTAATAAACCGTATGCTCGTGTGATCATCAAAAAGGATAAGTCGGTTAACTTTCAAGACATTCTTCCAGCCCCAAACACCAAAACCGCTACGCCCGTTAAAGTCGCAGCCGCACCAGTTAAACCAAACCCGGGCTCAACCAGCTCAAAAATAAATTTTAAACTGGATAAGATTCAAATCATTGACGGAGCTTCAGATTTTGCCGATTTATCGTTAATTTTGCCGTTTGCCGCCAAGATAAAAAGTCTGGATGGCGGCGCTAGCGGTATTAACTCGGATAAAAACTCAATCATTAAGGCGGATTTAAAAGGTAATGCTTACGACCTGGCTCCGGTTGATATAAGCGGCGAAATCAGTCCCTTTCAAAATACCTATGACATTACCGTTAATTTTGATGGCATGCCCATGCCATTAATTTCCTCTTACATGGTGCAATTTGCCGGTTATAAAATTGAAAAAGGCAAAATCACCTTGGGCCTGAATTACAAGATTGCCAATGGTCAACTGACTGCCAGTAACAAAATCATGATTGACCAACTGGAACTGGGCGAAAAAGTTGAAAATCCCAATGCCGTGTCATTGCCATTGGAGTTAGCTATAGCCTTAATGAAGGATTCTGAAGGCAAAATAAAAATCGATGTGCCGATTTCCGGCAGCATGGAAGATCCACAATTCAGCATTAGCCATATCATTGTTGACGCCCTGATTAACGTCATCACTAAAATTGTCACCTCACCATTTACGGCCATTAGCTCGCTAATGGGCAGTCAGGAAGATTTAAGTTCAGTGACTTTTGCAGCAGGCAGCAAAGAACTCAGCAAAACCGAAATGACCAAATTAGATACACTCGCCAAAGCCTTGAAGGAAAAGCAGCAATTAAATATTGACATCAAAGGCACCGCCTTCCAAGACCTTGATTGGCCGCAATTAAGTGATGACGCGCTATATGATCAAATCAGACAAATACTGGCAAGCGAACTTAACAAAGAAGCCGCCCGCAAAACTCGCGCAGAAAACGTTTATTTATCAGAAGGCGACTATAACCGGATTCTGGCAAAATTATTTATAGAAAAATTTCCAACCATGGCAGAAAGAACCATTTTTGGGAAACCCAAATTGATTAACCCGGAAGCAGGTGATTTTTATGCGGTGGCAAAACAAAAAATGTCTGACGTTATTCAGCCGGAACTACAACGTCTGAAAGATTTAGCCAACGAAAGAGCCAAGGCTATTGCCCAATACCTGGTGCAAAAAGGTGGCGTTGCTAATGAACGGGTTTATATACTGGATACGGCCATTGACCCCAAACGGGAGAAACAGGAAATTGCCAGTGTGCTAACATTAAAAACTAAATGACTTGAATTTTTAGCAACTGCCCCAATATTCTGACCCTGCTTAAATAATAATTACTAAAACTAAATGAACAATCCTCAATATACCCAAGATCAGGCACAGTTACTTTATGACGTACTTGTGCACCACAACGCTTCCACTTTAGCGCCTAAATTTGATTCCGAGCAACAGCGTTTACTCAATGACGCCCTGGCAACACTACGCATGGAGTTATCGTTATTTGTTGCCGAAGGTTATAAAGATGACCTTGATTATCAAGATGTTATGGATGATGAGGATCATTACCAACAAGACTGGCTGGATGGTCAATAACCAGGGTCCACGTAGTCTGTAATTTTTATCACCTTTAGGGGTTCTTTATGAAACAAAATATATTAACGCCGATTTTGCTAATCATATGCAGTACTCTGGTCATGACTGGCTGTAATAAAGAACCCAAAACAGCCAAAACAACTCAAACTGCCATCAAAAGTTTTCAGCAAAGCGCATTATTACAAGGCGTGGTCAGCAATAATTCTGGCGTTATCAAAGCGGGCAAGGTGGAAGCCACCAATGAAAATGGCCAAATTATTAGTCAGACGACCGTGGAAAACGGCCATTATCGACTACAAATTCCTGCTCATACCGCCCTGCCTGTTTTATTGTCGTTTTCACCTGAAACCGGCACAGAAAGATTAGTTGCTGTCGTGATAAATGACAGCGTAACCGAATATTACATTAACCCTACCACTACTGCGATTGCCAAAGCAGCGAAAGCGGCAGGTGGATATACCCATGCCAATATGGTTAGAGCTGCGGAAAACACAACCCATGTGCCCGATGCCAACAAAACCAGCACAGGTTGGCGTGGCGACCCGACTACACAATATGGCGGCTGGCATTAATTAACGCTCGCACAATCAGCCCCCAATGATGCTCTTCGTACCTCAGCACATCCTACGCATTACGCATATTGTTTAGTGCACCAGACTGCGTTAAACCAAAGTAGATCTCAACCAATTTGTTGATCCGGCCTTAATTTTTAACATTTTTGCATGTCGCTATAAATAACCCCACTTTTTTTGATCCAGGTTAAATTTTTTTCTACGTAGTTTGATTAAATGTGCTCGCGTTGTCGCACTTACATTAAATTAAATAATAATTACGGAGAATTCACATGAGCGAAGTTCAACAAGAAAAAGATTATTTCTGGTTTTACGTTGGTGGTTTGGTTGTTGCGATTGTTTTGGTTGTCGTCATGATTAAAGGTGCTGAACATGACAAATATGCCTCTACTGCTAAAGCCATTTCTGAAGATTCGTCTTACCAAGGTCGTACCACAAAAAATAATTAGTTTTTTGTACTGATTTTTAGTTGTAGCACTGCACTTTATATCCTCCCTGGCAGTAAGTTTTCAAGTTGCTTAGTAGTCAATCCGCGCAATAACTAAGCAACTTCTTTTTATCGATAATCTTTAAATGCTTGGCTTTTACTTCGATCATTTTCAACGTTTGAAAGTGATTAATAATCCGGCTGACCGTCTCAAGTGCAATGCCCAAATGATTGCCGATTTCCTCTCGCGACATACTTAGCCGAAACTCAAGCTCGGAATAACCACGGGCTTTTAAGCGATCAGAAACGTCCAGAATAAAATACGCCACTCGATCTTCCGCTGCCCTTCTAGCCAATATGGCTCTTAAAACCTGGCTATCAAATTGATCACAAGAGCGTTGAAATAACACATGACTCAGCGTTGGACTTTTATGTGCCAACAACTCCACTTGCACTGGCGCAAGATGACAGAAATTAACGGTTTCCAAAGCCACTGCCGTGCAATTATGTATCTGAGTTGATACGCCATCAAAACCCAACAATTCCCCAGGCAGAATAAAGGCAACGATAAACTCCACGCCGTTTTTATCTATGTTAACCAACTTGACTGAACCAGAACGCAAGGCGATAACACCTCGGAACGGGCTACCCGCGTGATAGAGGGTTTCGCCTTTTTGACGCAGATTATTACGATTAACCAAAACGCCCAGTTCAACAATGTCGGCTGGCTGCAAGCCTTTTGGAATGCACAGGCTGTCTAAGTTGCAATTTTCGCAAGTAATTTGTGCTTTGTTAGTTAATGACATTGTTTATCTACCTAAAACCAGTATGGTTATGGGCTATTTTACCGCATAATCGTTAACTCGTCTGGAACTGTATCGCAGCTCGCACACAGCGCAACACGCCGTAACTATACTGACCTTCAAATTGCTCAAATAAGGGTTTTAAGGCGTTTTTTTGCTCTGCTGGCAAATTAAAAATGGCTTCTTCTATTTGCTTGATTTCTGATTCCGTTATTTCAAGCACGTCATTTAACAGCAATTGCCCCTGCTCCAATGACTGCGCCAAATGCCCGTAAATAGTGGTTTCCTGTAAAGATCGCCGCTCAGCGACCTGTTTGACGGTATACCCTAGCCTGAACAAATCTACCGATTCCTGTACCGTGTCAGAAACGCCGCCGTCTGGTTGATCAATAAACTCACTGATTACTGCCAAAAAGTCATCGCTGTATAATTCTAATTTGCGCTTTCCTACCCCGGATAACATGGAAAATTGCTGTGGATTGGATGGCATTTTTTCCATCATATCCATTAACGTGGCATCACTAAAAATAATATAGGCTGGCACATCCTGCTCATCGGCAATTTCTTTACGTTTGTTGCGTAACGCAGTCCATAACGCATTATTTTGACTGCCTGTTGATGAGCGATTAGTTGATTTACCGGATTTGGTTTTTTCCAGTTTTAAATCTTTGCGCAGCATTAAGGGCTGTTCGCCGCGCAAAATAGGCCGGCATTGCTCGGTTAAGCGCAAAGCGCCAAAGCTGTCAAAATCCACAGCAACCAACCCTCTGGCCACTAGCTGCCGAAAAACCGAATGCCATTGTTTTTCATCCAAGTCTTTACCAATCCCAAATGTACTGAGTTGGTCATGCCCAAACTTGGTTAATCTTTCGGTGGTTTTTCCTAACAACACATCAATTAGATAACCCACGCCAAAGCGTTGACCCGTGCGATGAATGCAGGATAAGGCTTTTTGCGCAGCGACCGTGCCATCCCAAGTTTCAACCGGCTCCAGGCAGGTATCGCAATTGCCGCAAGGCTGCTCCAATAAATCGCCAAAATAGCCTAACAAGGTTTGCCGACGGCAATGCACTTGCTCACACAAGGCCAACATGGCATCCAACTTGTGATATTCAACGCGCTTATGACTTTCTTCCGCCGTTGATGTTGACAGCATTTGGCGTAGCGTTATCACATCCTGCAAACCGTAAGCCATCCAGGCATTAGCAGGCAAGCCATCCCGCCCTGCTCTGCCGGTTTCCTGGTAATACGCTTCCACACTTTTGGGTAAATCCAAATGCGCAACAAAGCGCACGTTGGGTTTGTCAATGCCCATACCAAAGGCAATGGTGGCCACAATCACCAGGCCTTCCTGCATTAAAAACTGATGCTGATGTTGTTGGCGTAGCTTGTTATCCATTCCGGCATGATAAGGCAGCGCTTTAATGCCTTTAGTACACAGCCATTCGGCCGTTTCATCCACTTTTTTACGCGATAAACAATAGACAATCCCTGCATCACCGTTATGTTCGGTTTTGATAAAATCCAACAATTGTTGACGGGCGTTCTGCTTTTGCACAATTCGGTAGCGAATATTCGGTCGATCAAATCCACTTAAAAACAGCGGAGCCTGCTCCAGCCCTAACCGAATTTTGATTTCTTCACGGGTTTTGCTGTCGGCGGTTGCGGTTAAGGCAATGCGCGGGATGTGCGGAAAACGTTCATGCAACAAAGATAACTGCAAGTAATCAGCGCGAAAATCATGTCCCCACTGGGACACACAGTGCGCTTCATCAATCGCAAACAAGGCAATCTGAATGCGCTCAAATAAGGCAATGGTTCTGGCAGACGTTAAACGTTCCGGTGCCACGTACAGCAAATCCAAACCACCAGCTAATAATTGCTGCTCAATGCTTCTGACTTCATCCAGCGTGAGCGTTGAATTTAGAAAAGCGGCTTTTACACCTAATTGCAAAAGAGCCGTGACTTGATCCTGCATTAAGGCAATCAACGGCGATATAACAATGCCTACTCCCGGCCTTATTAACGCAGGCACTTGGTAGCATAATGATTTACCGCCGCCGGTGGGCATTAAAACCAACGCATCCTGCCCAGCCAAAAGCTGCTCAATGACAGCTTGTTGCTGCCCTCTAAAACTGTCATAGCCAAATACTGATTTTAGTACTTCAACGGGCTTACTTTGCACTGCAACTCCTGCACTAAGATGATAATGTTTCTTCTATCAGTTAAACCCTTTTATAATGGTAGGATTATATCAGGACACCAGGGAATACACGCCCACTCTATGAATCAATTGCAAAATTCAATCTCTCTACGCCTTAATCAACTGCTGGCCAGTAACCATCAACAATTATTAAGAAATGGTTCTAAAGGCATAGAAAAAGAAAGTCTACGCATTTCTGATGATGGCTTTATTGCACAGACGCCGCACCCAAAAGCATTAGGCTCGGCTTTAACCCATCCGTGTATTACGACTGATTATTCAGAAGCCTTAATTGAATTAATCACACCACCATTTACGGACGTTACCGACACCTTACGCTACTTAAGCAACGTGCATCAGTTTGTTTATGATCATTTAGGTGATGAAATACTGCTGGGGGCAAGCATGCCATGCGGAATTGACGGCGACATGAGCATTCCCATTGCTGAATACGGCACATCCAACATAGGCCGGATGAAGCATATTTATCGACATGGCTTATGGCATCGCTATGGCCGCACCATGCAAGCCATTGCCGGTATTCATTTTAATTATTCGGTTCCTGAAGCGCTCTGGCCTATTCTGCATCAACAATCGGCAGAATTTAAAGATTTAAGCCTGGAGCAATTTATTAACAATGCTTACTTTGGTTTAATTAGAAATTTTCAGCGGTACGGTTGGATTATTTTGTATCTATTTGGCGCATCGCCCGCTATTTGCAAAAACTTTTTTAAAAGTCGTCCGAGTTTAATGGCGCAATTTGAAGAATTTGATAGTGGCACGCTCTATCACCCTTATGCGACATCGTTGCGCATGAGCGATATTGGCTATAAGAGCAAAAACCAGGCTAATCTGCAAATTGATTACAATTCCCTGGATGGCTATGTGCAAACGCTAGGTAGCGCCATCAATACGCCCTACCCTGAATATGAAAAAATCGGCACCTTGGTTGATGGCCAGTACAATCAACTTAACAGCAACATTCTGCAAATAGAAAACGAGTTTTACAGCACCATGCGCCCCAAGCAAATCGCCCAATCCGGCGAGAAGCCCACTTTGGCCTTAAAACGCAGAGGTGTGCGCTATGTGGAAATGCGCTCGCTGGATCTGGACTTGTTTAATCCGATCGGCATAAACGAAAACCAAGCCCGATTTATCGAAGCCTTTTTGTTAACTTGCTTGTTAAACGACAGTCCAGCTACCAGTCAGGCAGAGCAACAAATCAACAACGCTAACCAACTGGCCGTTGCCAATTTTGGTAGAAAACCTGGTTTAGAATTACGCAAAATTGACCAAACTATTAGTTTAAACGATTGGGCGAATGACATTTTTAATGCCATGCAGCCGATTTGCGATGTTTTAGATACTGATGATGCAGCACAACCTTATAAATCTGCACTTGGCAAGCAAAGGCAGTTATTGGAAAACCCGGATTTAACCGCTTCAGCACGCATTTTGGCCAATTTAAGCAACACGGGACAACCGTTCAGTAAATACGCCCTAGCGGTATCCAAAGAAAACGCCCAACACTTTAAAAACAGTCATCTGGATGCTGCAACCAGTAAACAGTTTTTTGATATGGCCGAGCAATCACAGCTAAAACAACGCGAAATTGAAAGCCGTGCGCAACTGCCATTTGACCAGTTCTTAGGCCAGTACTTTGCGCAATGTTATTCAGCGGATGATAAAACCAAGTAATACTAGTCAGGAAGCCAACATGATTCATGTAAACTTTACAAAAACCACTGTCGGCTTAATAGCACCAGTATTGTTATCTGCTTGTGCAAACTTGTTTACGCCAGACAGCCCCGCCAGTTCAGCTCAATCCTGTGAGCGCATAAAATCGCTGGTTGCTGATCATGAAAAAAGCTTTGCCAGTATCGTAAAATCCAGCAAAGACTTCAACCGCCTGACCACATGGGAAGCGCCGGACGTCTACCCTATGGCCCAAAATTGCAAAGTATGGGAATGGGTGGCAAATCATTTTAATTACGTTTGCGATTGGGAAGTAATTGACCAGCAAGCCGCCCTGTCGATTTTTGACCAAGGCCGAAAAACTGTGGAAGGCTGTTTATCAAAAGACTGGAATGCTGAACCGATAACAGATACTGAAAATGCCAAACACATTATTTATGGTAAAACCGGCTCGCCAACCAGTATCTCATTACGATACCAGCAAAGCATCGATTTAAAATGGCATGAAATTGTTATTATTGGCGATAAGGCTAATTTGAATGTGCCTGCTAATTAGGCTTTAAAGACAAGGGTATACGACCGCTGTTGGGGCGAATGAATCCGTCCCAACAGGTTTTATAAACTATACTGGAACGTTATTTAACCCTCCTCACTAGCATCCTCCTTATGGATGGCCTGCAACGAAAATTGCCCAACCAGATCGCTTTTTTCTTCATCACTATTTTCATTAACTCTAAACCGGCCATCGCTAAGGCTGATTTTTAGTTTTAAATTATTGGGTGAATCCGCATTGAGCAAGGCTTCTTCCTGACTGATTTTGCCCTCCTTAAATAAGCGCAACAAATGGCTGTCAAAGGTTTGCATGCCAATGTTTTCGGATTTTTCCATGACTTCTTTTAAGGCATGAATATCACCCTTATGAATTAAGTCACGTATTAACTGCGTGCTTAACAAAATTTCTATCGCTGCCGCACGCTTGCCATCCACGGTAGGCACTAAGCGCTGCGAAACAAACGCCTTTAAATTTAACGATAAATCTAACAATAATTGATGCCGGCGTTCTTCCGGAAAAAAGTTGATAATCCGATCCAACGCCTGATTAGCGTTATTAGCATGCAATGTTGATAAGCACAGGTGACCGGTTTCTGCAAACGCCAACGCATGCTCCATGGTTTCTCTGCTGCGGATTTCGCCAATCAAAATAACATCTGGCGCTTGCCGCAAGGTGTTTTTTAAAGCATCTTCATAGCTTAGCGTATCAACGCCGATTTCCCGCTGATTAACCAGTGATTTTTTGTGCGGGTGAATATATTCAATCGGGTCTTCAATGGTAATAATGTGTCCTGAGGCATTGCTGTTGCGGTAATCAATCAGCGCCGCCAGTGACGTGGATTTGCCAGAACCCGTACCACCAACAAACAAGATCAGGCCGCGTTTTTCCAGAATGGTTTTCTTTAAAACATCCGGCAATCCCAATGAATCGGCATTGGGAATATCCACCTTGATATTGCGGATAACTAACGAAAAGCAGTTACGCTGCTTAAAAATATTAACCCGAAATCGGCCTATGCCCTGCTCCGAGATAGCCAAATTAAGCTCCGGCAAATGCTCAAACGCTTTTTGCTGATCAGCATCCATCAAACTATATGCAATTTCCTTTAGCCTTTCTTTGGTTAACTTAATGTTTTCCAATGGTTTTAACACACCTTGAAACTTGGCAGCCGGCGGTGCATCGCAAGTTAAATACAAATCAGAACCGTCATTAGTGGCCAGAATTTTTAAATAGTCGTTAAGTTCCATAGATTCAGCATGCTACAAAAGTGGATGTGCATGTAAGTCTAGGATAGCAATCAGAAAAGATGAAGAAGGGGAAGCTGAGATTGATTAGTCGTTTCAAAATCTGCTGCAAATTTCACAAATGCAATAAATCGTTCTTGCTTCATTGAGCATTGATAGACAAGTTTTGACAAAAACCGGAAGCTGAGTTTAAACCACCAAATTAAACATCCAATCCAATTATAGAATTTTACGCATCTGTTCTATCCTGCATAGAATGGCTGTCATCAAATTCTATAATTCAAGTATCCCAATTTTTGTTATTTAACGTCTCAAATCTGTTGTAAAAATCTTAAAGCGTATGGATAATGGCTTTAGTATACATTTACTTGTCGTTAGATATTCAACCTAAGTGTTATTTCACTTTAAAGGATAGCAAAGTATGTTTATGAATTTAGATCCAATGCACTTATTTGAGATTTTACTATGGCCGATAGTATTTTTGATCGCAGTATTTGGGTTTAGATCACCCTTAATCAAGATACTTGATCGGTTCTCAACAGCCAAGGAATTAAATTTTTCAATTGGCTCGCTATCCATTCAAGCCAAGGCAATGAAGGAAATCCACGACTCAATTGGATTAGGTTTTCAAGAACAAACTCTTAGAAAGGCCGAAGTAGAGGCCTTGATTGATACTAAAATCCGCAGTGTTCAGTCTGCCATTTTATACGAAATGACGAAGGTGGATATTCGCCAGGATCCCAGAAAGATTACATCTCAGAAAATAGAAATCAAGAACGCACGCGGGGAAGTTTTCACAGGCGATACCTTAGATGTTAGCGAAGCCGGCATAGGCTTTAAAAGCAAAGGTCGATTGCAATTTAATGAGATCGTACAAATTACCCCTATTGAGAAATCTCAAGCAAATAACTCCTTTTTTAGCCAATTGATGATTGTTCGTATCGAGCAGGCCGATGAGGGCTTTTATTATGGCGCAAACACCGTTAACAATTCATCGAATACCGAAGTGTCGCCATTACCCTAAAATTCTTCATGGTATCTCGCTGATTAGCGAAAAGCTGCCAATTTTCTTGACCGTTACAAACCGATTAGCGCTGAAAGTGGGCAAGTTAATTTAATAAGCCCTTGAGAGGGGTGCATTGATTTGGTATGATTTATTCATACTTTCATATAGCTCTAAGAGGATCTCTCATGGCCAGTGCAGAAAAACGAACTTTTAGTCTACCGTCAGAACACACTGCTTTTATCGACCAAAAAGTTGCTTCCGGCGCTTATGCTTCAGGAAGCGAAGTAATACGTGCAGGGTTAAGAGCACTTCAGGAACGTGATGCAGCAGTTGAGCGCTGGCTGCGAGAAGAAGTTGTTCCGTCCTACGATGCTATTAAGGCCGATCCGAGCCGAGCAATTGAAGCTCAAAGAGTTTTCGACGACATACGTGCTCATCATGCAGCAAAGTTAGCCGAAAATTCGTGAAGCGGCGGCGGGTGGTGTTTACACCAGAAGCTCGAACTGATTTGTTTGATATTTATGATGCAATTGCGGTAAAAGCCGGTCTCCAAATAGCAATCTCTTACTTAGAACGAATTGAAGCTTATTGTTTAGGGTTGCAGTTAGCCTCAGAACGCGGGCATCGGCGCGATGATATTTGTCCTGGCCTAAGAATTTTAGGATTCGAACGTCGAGTGACCATTGCAATTGCTGTGGATGATGCAACTGTAACAATTTTACGTTTATTTTATGGCGGGCAAAATTGGGAAGACAAGTTTGCATGATAGCCGACTGAGTATCATAGGCCTCTGCGGTTCTAACGTAGATAGCGATTGCAAAAGCGCATCAAAACCAACCTAAAGTTTTTCCAGCCAACCAGCGCAAATCACTTGCCCTTTGAACGACCTGCAGGATCCACCTGCAAATAAATTACCTATCAAACTGCTTCCAAAACAACATATAACCAACTCTTAAAATTCATAGATTTGCCTAACTTGCTATAATGTCTGAATTTACAAGATTTTTAGTGATATGGTTAAGCAACGTAAGGCGATAGCATTGATTTCCGGCGGATTGGATTCCATGCTGGCGGCCAGAACAGTCATGGATCAGGGCATTCATGTTGAAGGCATTAATTTTTTTACCGGTTTTTGTGTGGAAGGCCATACCCATGCCATACGCGGCCAAAAACACGCCAAACCCAAGCGCAATAATTCTTTGTGGGTGGCTGAGCAACTAGGCATTAAATTACACATTATTGATGTTATTGAAGAATACAAGAATGTGTTGATTAACCCCAAGCACGGTTATGGTCAAAACATGAATCCGTGCCTGGATTGCAAGATTTTTATGGTTAATAAAGCCAAACAATGGCTGGTTGAAAATGACTTCGATTTTATTATCACCGGCGAAGTGATTGGGCAGCGGCCTATGTCGCAACGCAAGGGCACCATGCCGATTATCTCCAAGCAATCCGGTGCTGATGATTTATTGCTTAGGCCATTATGCGCAAAATATTTACCGGAAACCTTGCCGGAACGCGAAGGCTGGGTAGACCGCGAAAAACTGCACGACATCACCGGCCGGTCTCGCAAAGCGCAAGTCACTATGGCTAAGGAATTTGGTTTTGATGATTATGCGCAGCCTGCAGGCGGCTGTTGCTTTCTTACCGATAAAAGTTATTCGGCAAAATTAGTTGATTTATGGAAAGCGCGCGATAACAAACGTGAGTATGAGTTAGATGACATCATGTTACTTAAAGTGGGCAGACATTTGCGTCCGGAACCTAATTTTAAAATCATCGTTGCCAGAGATGAAGGCGAAAGCCGGTTTTTACAAGGTTATCGAAATGAATTCATCAGCTTGCTTGCTGAAAGCCATATGGGGCCAATGGTGTTAATCGACGGCAATCCATCCGCAGAAGACTTGCATCTGGCAGCGCAGATTACTGCCCGTTATGGTCAAGGTAAGTTGGCGGAGCAGGTTGAGGTGGGCATTCGTACTCAGGATGGCACTATCCGAATGATTCAGGTTAAGCCGTTTGCGGATGAAGACGTTTTGCACGGTTGGCATGTATGAACAAACAAACTCTAAACGCCAGACGCTTACTCTGCCCAATCCCGGTCATCCGCACTCAGGATAAGGTTAAGCAAATGCAAGCGGGTGATCAGCTGGAAATTATTGCCACGGACCCCGGTGTGATGCATGATATTCCTGCGTGGTGCCGTATAAATGGTCACCAAATCATCAGTACCTCTTTAGAGGATGGTGAATACATCATTGTTTTGCAAGTTGGGGAAGATGGCTGAAGCACTGGATACCATAACAGCAAACAAACTAAAATCCCGTGCCACTTACGTTGGCGCGGCGATGAATGTGTTGCAGACGCTGATAAAAATCGGCTTTGGTATTTTAACGCAATCGGCCGCATTAATAGCGGACGGTATCCACTCGCTATCTGATCTGCTCAGTGATTTTTTAGTGATTGTTGCCGTCAGGTTAGGCAGTCGCGAGGCCGATTACGAGCATCCCTATGGACACAGGCGCTTTGAAACCATTGCCACTGTCATATTGGGCGTCACCTTGTGTGCAGTGGGTGGAGCGATTATCTGGTCGGTTATTCATCGCATGAACCATCCAGAATCATTGCCACTGCCTAGCAAAGATGCCATGGCCATTGCCGCGGTATCCATTTTATTAAATGAATGGCTATACCATTACACCAAGCGTATCGCCAAAATCACTCGATCCAAATTACTGATGGCCAATGCCTGGCATCAGCGTAGCGATGCGTTTTCATCCATTGTGGTTTTAATTGGCGTGGGTGGTGTGCTGCTAGGCTATCCATTTGCGGATGCGATTGCTGCGGTATTTGTGGCGCTGATGGTGGCTAAAATTGGCATTAATCTGGTGGTCAGTGGCACCAGAGAGCTGGTGGATACATCATTAGACCCAGCGCTGGTTGCTGAAATTCGTGCTGCTATATTGGCAGTGGATGGCGTGGTTGGTATACATTTATTGCGTACCCGGCAAATGGGCGAAGACGCCCTAATTGATGCGCATATAGTGGTCGATCCCAGGATTACCGTATCCGAAGGCCATGTTATTGGCGATGCCGTCAGGGATGATTTAATCAATCGGTTTGACGACATCATGGATGTACTGGTGCACATTGACCCGGAAAATGACGAAGCCGTGCTGGAACACAGCAAGCCCTTGTCCCGCCTGGAAGTCCAGGACATGCTGGATCAGTATTTAGTTGATTTTAAAACCGTTATCGAAGATTTTAGGATTCATTACTTAGACGGCCAAGTCGAGGTTGAAGTGATTTTGCCCTATTCATATAGCAATCAACCCGATAGTCTGGAAAAAATAACCCATCAATGCCAAAAACTTCGAACAAACACCAATCAAATCAACAGCATTTTTATATTTTTTAAAATTTAAGCAAAGGATTTTTCTATGGCCGTAGGGCAATGCGACTTTCCAACCATGCTAGACATTGCAGGTATCCAGTTAGGTACTTGTTGTGCCGGCATAAAACAAACCGTTAAAGATGATTTGTTGTTAGTGCAAATGCACGAGCAAGCCGTGTGTGCAGCGGTGTTTACCCAAAATGCGTTTTGCGCTGCGCCCGTGCATGTGGCTAAGGCCAATTTATCCCATAAGCCACGCTGGTTGTTGGTTAACTCCGGCAATGCCAATGCAGGTACTGGCGAGCAAGGCATGCAAGACGCATTGACTTCTTGCGCTGCGGTCGCAGCAACTGTCGGCGGGCTAGCCAATCAGGTGCTGCCGTTTTCAACTGGCGTGATTGGTCAACCTTTGCCGGTACAAAAAATTCAAGCAGCTTTACCCAACGCAGCTAAAAACTTGTCAGAAAGCAACTGGCAACAAGCGGCCAAAGCCATTATGACCACCGATACCTTCCCCAAAGGTGTCAGTAATGTCATTACCATTGCCGGACAATCCATCACCATCAACGGCATTTCCAAAGGTGCCGGTATGATCCAACCCAACATGGCTACCATGCTGGCGTTTATGGCAACCGATGCAAAAATCAGCCAACCCCTGTTGCAGCAAATCTTGGCAAAAGCGGTTGAGCAATCGTTTAATTTGGTGACTGTCGACGGCGATACCTCAACCAATGATGCCTGCGTATTAATGGCCAGTGGTTGCTCACTGGCACCGGAAATTACTGCAGATAGCGAATATTATGCTGTTTTTGCCGATGCCGTGCTGGTTGCTTGCAAGCAGTTAGCCGAGTTAATTATTCGCGATGGCGAAGGCGCAACCAAATTAATGCGCATAGTCGTCGAGCAAGCTGCAACTCAATCCGAAGCCGCACAAGTCGGCAAAACCATTGCCCATTCCCCGCTAGTTAAGACCGCATTCTTTGCCAGTGACCCTAACTGGGGACGCATTTTGGCGGCAGTTGGACGAGCTGGCGTGCAAAACATGGTTTTGGAAGACGTACAGATTTATCTGGATGATGTGTGCATTGTTAAAAATGGCGGACGCGCGGAAAGCTACACAGAAGAAGCTGGTCAACGGGTGATGGATCAGGAAGAAATCACCATTCGGGTTAGTTTAGGCAGAGGCGATGCCGTGCAGGAAGTGCTAACCTGCGATTTCTCATACGATTACGTTAAGATTAATGCCGAATACCGCACATAATCCATTGCAAGTTGCCGTTGGCGTTGTTAAAAGCGCCGAAGGCAAATTTCTTTGCGCACTACGTGAACCCAATGTGCACCAAGGTGGCTTATGGGAATTTCCTGGCGGCAAGCTGGAACCGGGCGAAACTGCCGAACAAGCCTTGGTGCGCGAGTTACACGAGGAATTACATATCTCGGTGATCAGTGCAACACCACTGATTAGCATAAAACATCACTATCCTGACCTGTGCGTACAACTGCATGTGTTTTTAGTGACCGAATTTACAGGCAGCGTGCGCAGCGCTTCAGGCCAACCGTGCCAGTGGCTGGACGTTGCACAGTTAAATCAATATGCCTTCCCGAAAGCCAATCAACCGATTATCAACGCCCTGAGCTTGCCCGATCGCTACGCTATTTTGGACGATGGTGATGCGCTGCCATTACTGCCTAAGCTACAAAAAATCTTGGCTAAAGACGTTAAATTGATCCAGGCTCGCTTAAAACATGCGTCAGTTAGCGAGGTTGAAGTATTTTTACAGCAAGCCCAGCCATTGTTAGATCAACATCAAGCCAAAATGCTGATCAATTCTGCAGTAGCAGGCACGTTTGATTGCAATGCCGCTGGCATTCATTTAACTAGCCGCGACTTAATGGCTTTATCACAAAAACCTGAAGTTAAACATTGGCTGGCGGCGTCTTGCCATAATCTGCAAGAACTACAAAAAGCCGAACAACTGGGCGTTGATTTTGTAGTGGTGGCGCCAGTGCAAGCCACTACCAGCCATCCAGACCAGCCCAGTTTAGGTTGGCCACGCTTTGCAGAATTAGTCGCGCAAACGTGCTTGCCTGTGTTTGCATTAGGTGGCATGATCAATACCGATCTGGCGATGGCCAAGCAGATGGGAGCACAAGGCATTGCTGGCATTAGTACCTTTTTAACCGACTGAATACTGCGATGAAAATAGTCCTGTTTTTAATAAGCACGATTTTAATCTCATCCTGCGCGACAGCCCCGCCGCGTAATCCAGACAACATCTGCTCAATCTTTCAAGAAAATGAAGATTGGTATGATGACAGTTATCAGGCTTACACCAAATGGGGCGTGCCCATCCCCGTACAAATGGCGATTATGTACCAGGAATCCAGTTTTATCTCCGACGCCCAACCACCACGCCCCTGGCTGCTTGGTTTTATACCGTGGTTCCGCAGCAGCAGCGCCTTTGGTTATGCGCAAGCCAAAGATGAAACCTGGGATCATTACATCAGCAAAACCGGCAATTCCGGCGCAGATAGAGATGATTTTGATGACGCCACGGATTTTATCGGCTGGTACTGCAACCTGAGCAAAAATCAGTTGGGCATAGATACCTGGGACACCAAAAACTTATACCTGGCCTACCACGAAGGACATGGCGGCTTTAAGCGTCGCACTTATTTGCAAAAAGACTGGTTACAACAAACTGCCAACAAAGTTGCCAAACGCGCACAGCGCTATCAAAGCCAGCTGGCAAGATGTAAACCGTAATTCTGTGTTGGGGATTTTAATCGCCATAAACGATGGAATTTGCGCCTACCGCTATTATCCTGTCATCAACGTTTCTCAAAATGCCCAAAATTAAGCACAACTTTTTAAGCGGGTTCAATGCACTCGACATGACAGTTAACACTTGGTATTTACGATCTACAAAAAACTCCCCTCAAAATTGCCAATCCTAAATTTCACGTTAGCATGTCTGGGTAGTATGTGATTATTTCAATTTTAAAGAGGTATCCGTTATGGCTATGCTGAGAATGTTATTAGAAGTGGTGTTGGTGTTTTCGTTGGTGGGCGGGCTGTTTTATATGTCCAAAGTGTTAGCCAAAGAGAATCAGCTACCGCATGATGAAGAAAAAGAACCCAATTAACTCATATACGTCCCGCAATCCTGCTTAACCAACCAAAGTCATTTATCCAAACAGGAATTATTTCAATTGCTTTATGTTAGCCAAGTAGCCGGATTAAACCAGTTTTAGCAAATTTAAAACTGGTTTTTCCGACAACTCAAAGTTCATACCCACCCGAAAAAACCACGCAACTATGCGATAGTGTGACTTCATTCATCCCCTTAAAAATAAAATAATTTATCTCCAGGAACCGCAGTTCCACCGTTACTGTCTTGAATTTTAATGCAGCAGATATTTCTGAAAGCAGGTAAGCTATAAATTATCTAATGCGATTTGATCAGGAGTAAGGTATGCACCAAGAATTTTGGCTTGAGCGCTGGCAAGAAAACCAGATTGGGTTTCATAATGAAGAAATTAACCGGCATTTACAAACCTACTGGCCGACCTTTAACTTAAAGCCGGGCTCTAAAGTATTTGTGCCTTTGTGCGGCAAAAGTATTGATATGTTATGGCTGCTGTCTAAGGGCTATGAAGTGATTGCAGTGGAAATCAGCCCGATTGCAGTGCAAGCGTTTCTGTCGGAAAACGGTTTGGTTGCCACAACCAGCCAGGTTGGTAAGTTTACTGTCAGCAGTGCCGATGATGGCTTGCGGATTTTTTGCGGTGATTTTTTTGATCTGACCGCCGATGATTTGGCTGGCGTAAGTGCTGTGTATGACCGTGCCGCGCTGGTTGCATTACCTGCCGAAATGCGTAAAGCATACGTAGCGCATTTGCATAAAATCCTGCCCGCCAAAACACAAATACTGTTAGTGGCGTTTGATTATCCACAGCATGAAATGTCTGGGCCGCCGTTTTGCGTGGACTTGGCGGAAGTGATGTCTTTATATCTAAACTGGGCTGATGTGCAAATGCTGCTGTCAGAAGACATTATTGATTGGGAGCCGCAATTTCGTGAGCGCGGCGTCAACCGTATACAAGAACAAATTTACGCAATAACTACTAATGGCTAGCGGATAAAGTCGGCAATCACTGGCGCACAGGGTATAATTAGCCATCTTTATACCCTGTCAAAAATTAACAATTTCAACACTGCAATCAACATGGCCATTAATTCCGAGCAACCCATTAAATTCTCCCCTCTACACCGCTTACAGTGGGAAGAAGCCCAAGAAAAATACATTATTTTATACCCGGAAGGCATGGTGGAACTTAACCAAAGCTCAGCTGAAATTTTAAAATGCTGCGATGGCTCAAAAAATCTTGGGCAAATTGTTGCAGAGCTGGAAGAAAAGTTTGCCGCTACAGGCTTAACCAATGACATCACCGCTTTCTTAGAGGTCGCATTACAAAATGGCTGGATCCAACAGTAATAAAATCACCCCGCCGCGCTGGTTACTGGCTGAGCTGACTTATGCTTGTCCGCTACAATGCCCGTATTGCGCCAATCCTATAGATTATGCCAAGGTACAGTCAGAGCTGAGTACAGATGACTGGAAACGCGTGCTCAGTCAAGCTCGCAAGATGGGTGCTGTGCAACTGGGATTTTCTGGCGGAGAACCGTTAACGCGCAAGGATTTACCGGAGCTGGTAAAACACGCCCGTGATCTTGGCTATTATTCCAACCTGATCACCTCGGGTTACGGCTTAACTGAAGAAAAAATTATCCAGCTAAAAGAGGCGGGATTAGACCATATACAAGTCAGCATCCAGGCCAGCACACAAGAGTTAAACGATCACATCGCCGGTACAACTTCGTTTGAAAATAAAAAAGCCGTAGCGAAATTGGTAAAAAAGCACGGTTACCCGATGGTGCTGTGCGTGGTTATCCATCGTGAAAATATCCACCAAATGCCGGAAATTTTGGCTATGGCGGAAGAGTTGGGCGCTGATTACCTGGAACTGGCCAATACCCAATACTACGGTTGGGCACATGCTAACCGCGATTTGTTGCTGCCAACCAAAGAACAATTTGAACAAGCGGAAAAAATTGCGCAAGCCTTTAAAGAAACCGTCGCTGGCAAAATGAAGATTTATTATGTAGTGCCGGATTTTTATGAAGACCGACCCAAAGCCTGCATGAATGGCTGGGGTACAACCTTTTTAACCATTGCACCGGACGGCGTGGCGCTACCCTGCCATTCTGCCCGTGAATTGCCAGGTCTTGATTGCCCTAATGTCAATGATTTCAGCATTGAACAAATCTGGAATGAATCCAAAACCTTTAACTTTTTCCGTGGTTTGGAATGGATGAAGGAGCCTTGCAAAAGCTGCGATGAAAAAGAAAAAGACTTCGGCGGCTGTCGCTGTCAGGCCTATTTGCTCACTGGCGATATGTACAACACCGACCCGGTTTGCAGCAAATCACCGAATCATGGCGTTATTGATCAAGCCATTAATGATGCCAAAGCCAGTGCGTTATCGGGTTCTGAAAAACCGCTCGTGTTTAGGAATAGTCAAAATTCCAAAAAGTTATCCGGCGCCTAAAAAAATACCGTCAACAATACTGATTTGGGTTCGATATTGTTGACGGCAAGGCTAGTTACACTTTCTCTTTGTACCCGTAGAGCATATACACACCAACAATTAATGAAAACACGGTAATTTTGGTACCAAAACTTTCGTATTGATTGGTTTCTGAAGCGTGGTTAACTAAGGCGGTTGTTACCTGTTCCGATGGCGGAGGCTGCAAATCAACAGTTTGAGCATAGCTGTATTGGCTTGCAGTTAATACCAAAAGAGCTAGCGAGAGTTTTATTTTTTGCATGACAACCTCCAAAAACTATAATTATGCGATCACTCATATAGTAGCGATTCGAAATTAGTATAGCGCTATATTTTTTAACTGGGAAGTTTTTTGTTTAAATAATATCCGGTTGCATAGGTTTTACCCTCAAAAGAATCCGTTGAGGTGGAGCAGTATTCCCAAGGTAATTGCCCTTGAGGCCCTAAATGGCAAGCTATTAGGCTTATTACGACACTCTCAAAGACTTCGAATTAGAATAGCGCCCCTCCTTGGTCAGGCACCTGCCGCGTCTAATTCACTTCATGCAAAAATTAGGGGCATCGCCCATTTATTGATAGTATCCTCATGTAAACCATGCCAGTTTTTCAACCACAAATAGAATTTAAATACGCAGTAGAAATATTTTTAAAAGAAATGCTTAATTCAATTTTTTCTGACGTTAGTTTTTAGTAAACCCCATGCCCGACTCAATAAACAGTCACCAATGGATTTCAGATGCTGCTTATTATTACGCGGAGGCTAGAGGTTTTGCTCAGGGCAAAGAATTGGATGATTGGTTAAGAGCAGAACTTGATTTTAAACGGATGTTAGTAAAGCGCTTTCTTTTTGTAACAAAAGAAGACGGCTGTATCACGCTGATTGGTTTGCAGGCCTTGGCCAACTCTTTAGGAATTAAAAACGCTGGTGAGATGGATTTAGAGATGGATTTAATTCAGGCAATTCAGGAAGTTACAAATGAAGAGCCTTGTTACCGTGCAGAACCCATTACGCCATGCAGTGAGAGAACTGAATGTTTATGGAAAGGGGAATGTAAAAAATTGATTGCTGCCTGGTGTCGTTAGGCCGGAGAAATTATCATAGCCAAAACATTCTTAGTCGGCTGCAGCCCGGCTGTCTTGGTTAAACCAAGACCCGTGGCTTTCCGAATCCGCCTCGCGACGGGGTTGGCAGTAAGGTTTTACCCTTGTACCGCTCCATTTCTTCCATGGTATTCATCCATAAATCTTCCAATTGCTTAGCACAAAGACCAATCAGGTAGGGTTGATCTGCGGGCTAACCTTGCCATCTGTCCTTTTATTCCAAAAAACAGAATTATCCTGATTTTGCCTTTCTTTCCTGAATTGCGCCCTACTTTGCGTAGAGTTAAGAACAGTTCTTAAGCGGCTTGCTTGCGTTTGCGCAAACCCATAAAACCGGCAGCAGCACTACCGAATAACCAGACAGCACCAGGAACTGGTACAGGAGAAGCTGTAATTGTTGCGATATATTTTTGAGTTCCAGCAGCTGTAGAAACACTGGAATAACTGCCATTGGCATTTAAAATTGCAGGCGCGTTTCCACCAATCCAAAGGCTGTATTGTCCGGCACTCAGATTAGTAAATTGATAACTGGCCACACCGCCAGCCACTGTTGTTGATGCTTGTCCAACATAAGTTAAACCAGCAGAGTTTCTGGGATTAACTGGCACAGCAGGAAGCGCAACGTTCCATGCACCATGTTTGCTGCTGTTTGCAGCGGTATCCCAGCCACTGAATAAAGTAAATCCTGGTGTAAAGGTGGACCCGGCATCGGCCGCAACTTTGATTGTTAAATTTCCGGCAGCATGTAAATCAAGCAATCCAAAATCTAAAGCATTTCCCCAACTGGTTAACGGGTTCCATTTATTATTTAATGTCTCAATTGCAAAACCGGCGGGGGCTGTAATATTAGCAGCACTTGCATCAGCTAAAGCATTTGCAGTAGATACGGTATACGACGCATTTGGATTAGAATCATTGTGCACATAAGCTGCCCAGGTAACAGGTAATTTACCAACATAACCGGCTACAGCGCCATCGGTCCAAACGCCAGCACCGTTGGTTGCATTTCCATTCGCCGTATTTAACGTCCCAGTTGCAGTGGTAGCAAAATTATAGGTAACGTGTGCTTGTGCCGTTGTAGCGCCCAGCACTAAAGCACTAACTGCTCCTGCGATAGCCAGTTTTTTAAACTCAATCATCTTTTATTTCCTTATTATTTCAATTATTAAATTTCTAGCAGCCCGGCCATCTTGGCTTGCGCCAAGACCCGTGACTTTCCGAATCCACCTCACGGTGGGGTTGGCGTGGAGTTACCTCCATCCCGATCCTTTTATTCCTTGGCGCTCATCCATAAACCATCCCTACGCTTAGTTAGCGTAATCACTCTGGTAGAGGCATCACGATTAACCACCCTTGCTTTTGCGCCCTTTGCAGAGCAACAAATATTTCCTGATTTGTCATCCCTGACCCGGTCCATTTTTAAATCCATCATCATCCATGATGCGGCTAAGCTGCTTTGATAACCATCAAGAACTGTTGCTTTCCAGGCTCACCTCGTACTGAGGTGAGCTTAAGGTTTTAACCTTGATTACCGATCCATAATTTCCCTGGTATGTGATATCCGTTAATAATCCATTAGTCATACATAACCCTATCATCCTGGAAAAGTTTGCCGACAGAAAACATAAAGCAATGATAATGCCATAACATAACAACCAATTATTTATCAATAACTTGGTTAAATTTTTTCATTAAAGTTTGCTCAGAAAATAACGCTTTACAAATCAGGCAGTATGACTGACGAATTACACAGTTATTAACGAAGCATTTAGTTATAAAACAAACTAAATCAATAGGTTACACATAAAAAACCTGGGGGAGTATCTGAGGGGTAAAAGTCCAGCATTCATCCACTGGAACCAGTGGAAAAGATAAAATGCAATAAAACTGTGTTATTTAACACAGTTTTATTGTGTCATATGACACAGTTATTATTAGTTATTGATAATTAAGAACAAAGTAATCTATGAATTACTAAAAGTGCGTGATATGCCACATAAATCAGATTTAGTTTCAGCTTAAAATTAAACCAAAAATTTAACTTGTTTTGATTGAATTATTGGAATTTTGCCCATAAAAAAGGCTGGTTGCCCAGCCTTTTTAAACTTGATTGCTTGATTAACGCTTAGCTTAATAAATTTTGCAACAAACCGTTAAGCTTATGTACGAATGCGGAAGGATCGTCTAATTGCCCGCCCTCACTCAAAATAGCTTGATCAAACAAAATGTGGGTTAAATCCGCAAAACGCGCATCGTCTTGTTCAGATTTCATTCTTAAGACCAAAGCATGGTTCGGGTTAAGCTCAAAAATGGGCTTTTTACCCATGCCGCCAAACAATTGACCAGCATCCTTCATAATCCGCTCCATGTTTAAGCTCATGCCATACACATCAGCCACCAAACACGCAGGAGACTCAGTTAAACGATGGCTTATTTTCACATCACTCACTTTATCGCCCAAAACTTCCTTAATTTGCTTTAATACAGATTCAAAATCCTGATTAACTTCTTCCTGGACTTTTTTCTCTTCTTCACTGTCCGGCTCGCCTAAATCCAAATCGCCTTTAGCAACCGATTGCAAATGCTTACCATCAAATTCATCCAGATTAGAAACCAACCACTCATCAATACGATCAGATAACAATAGAACTTCAATACCTTTCTTACGGAAAATCTCTAAATGCGGACTATTTTTTGCCGCCAAAAAGGTTTCAGCCGTCACATAATAGATTTTGTCCTGACCTTCTTTCATGCGACTGACATACTCTTCCAAGGTCACACTTTGCTTATCGGTGTCGTTATGAGTTGAGGCAAAACGCAATAATTTAGCGATACGTTCTTTATTGGCATGATCTTCAATCGGGCCTTCTTTAAGTACCTGACCAAACTGCGACCAGAAATTTTCGTATTTTTCCGGTTCGTTTTTAGCAATGCCTTCCAACATACCCAACACTTTTTTTACTGCGCCCGATTTAATGGTGCTGATTTGTTTGCTTTGTTGCAGAATTTCCCGTGACACGTTTAACGGCAGGGAGTTGGCATCAATAATACCTTTGATAAAACGCAAATAACGCGGCATTAACTGCTCTGCATCATCGGTGATAAAGACTTTGCGTATGTACAGTTTTACACCATGCTTATGCTCTCTATCCCATAAATCAAACGGCGCGCGCGATGGCACGTACAATAACAATGTGTATTCGTTAGTGCCTTCTACCTTGCTGTGCACATAAGCCATTGGATCTTGATAATCATGCCCAACGTGCTTGTAAAACTCGTTGTAATCATTTTCAGAAATGTCCTGGCGACTTTTGGTCCAAAGCGCAGATGCGCTGTTGATGGTTTCTTCGACAATTTCTGGCGTTGCTTTTGCCTCGCTTTCTTCACCTTCCTCATCACTGACATCAGGCAAAACTTCTTTGTCCATCACAATCGGCAACGAGATGTGGTCGGAAAATTTTCTTACGATGGATTGAATGCGGTAAGCATCCAAAAACTCAGATTCCGCTTCTTTTAAATGCAAGATGATTTCTGTGCCACGGGTCGGTTTATCTACCGATTCCAAGGTGTAATCGCCCTCACCTGCGGATTCCCAGCGCACGCCATCACTGCTTCGAGCGCCAGCTTTGCGGGTAATTAACGTCACTTTGTCGGCAACTATAAATGCAGAATAAAAACCAACGCCAAATTGACCAATTAATTCGCTGTCTTTGGCCTGGTCGCCGGTTAAGGCTTCAAAAAACTGTTTCGTGCCGGATTTGGCAATGGTGCCAATATGCTCTTGCACTTCTTCGCGCGTCATCCCAATGCCATTATCGATAATGGTTATGGTGCGCTTGTCTTTATCAAACTCCAGACGGATTTTTAAATCGCTATCGCCTTCATATAAGCTTTCATCTGACAATGCTTTAAAACGTAGTTTATCCGCCGCATCAGACGAATTTGAAATCAACTCGCGCAAAAAGATCTCTTTGTTGCTGTATAACGAATGGATCATCAAATGCAGCAGGTGTTTGACTTCAGTTTGGAATCCTAATGTTTCTTTTTTTGCTTCAACAGTCATATTTTGTTTCCTAAATTTAAAAATTTACCAGCTATTCCTCAAATGTGGGGATGGTTTGAGTTTTTTTCAAGTCTGTCCGATACAATTCTATTAGTGCTATTACATCGATGATTTATGAAGCTAAATTTGAAATCCAAGAAAATATTGGTGGTTGAAGACCATGCGATCATTCGCGAGGCCATCAAACACATGCTTTATGGTCTGGATGCACGCAATATTACAGATACCTCATCAGGCGCTCAAGCCATCATCGCCATGAAAAATAGAGCGTTTGATATTGTCATTTGTGACTATCACCTGGGCGTTGGCAAAAACGGCCAACAAGTTTTGGAAGAAGCCAGACACAGTAAATTGCTGCCCGCCCACGCCACATTTATTATGGTTACCGTGGAGCAACAACAAAGCGTAGTGCTATCTGCGCTTGATAATAAACCCGACGAATATTTAACCAAGCCATTCAATGCCCAACAATTACTCAGCCGTTTACAACGATGTTCTAAGCGTAAACACTATTTTGCAGACATAGAGCAGGAAATTCAGGATGAAAATATCTATCAAGCGATCAAGCTTTGTGATGAAAAACTGGAACTCGGCGACAAGCAAATGCGCTTGCAATTATTGCGAATAAGAGCAGAGCTAGCTATTGAAACCGGTGATTTGGATTATGCTCAGCGCACTTATCAGCAAGTCTTAAAAGAGCGCGAGCTGACTTGGGCAAGGCTGGGATTAGGCATTATTGCGTTTAAGCGCGGCCATTTAGAACAAGCAGTCGGCTATTTTCAGCAACTGTTGCAAATCAACCCATCGGCTCTGGATGCCTATGATTGGCTAACCAAAGCGCATGAAAGCCTTCGAGAAACTCAACTGGCATTGGAAACTGTAGAGTTGGCCGTTAATCTTTCTCCTCAAGCCATATTACGACAACAAAAGCTGGCCACCCTTGCCAGCCAGGCCGCTTGTTGGGAAACCGCCCAGAAAGCTTACAAAGCCGCGATAAAACTTGGCAAAAACTCCGTACATAAATCATCCAGGGATTTTTCGGGGCTGGCTAAAATTTATCTGAAAACTAACGCGACAGCTCAAGCCCAACAACTGCTTGACGAATTAAAATTTCAATTCGTCAACGAGCCGGATGCAGAATTGCAAGCGGCGTTACTGTCCATTGATTTGTTTAAAAAAACCGGCCAAATCACCCTGGCACAACGCGCTTATGAAGACGCGCTGGTTTTGAGCGACCAATTCGGCAGACTTACTCCCAAAGAAACCCGTCTACAAATGGCCAAAACCTGCTTTATAAATAACAACTACCCTGATGCAGAAAATATTATTGATGAACTGATTAAATGTAATATCGACAACAATACCTTTCTGGAAGAGATTAAAGCAATGTGCAGCACATTTAATCATGAGACCTTCCCAGCCAATGTGATCTATAACACCAAGCAGGCATTGATTAACATTAACAATAATGGTGTTAAATTATTTAAAGAGGGCAAAATTAAAGAAGCGATCAGCACATTGGAAAATGCTTCAAAAATAATGCCGGATAATCAAACGATTATCCTAAACCTAGCTAAAATTTGTGTACATCAATTAAAAAGCACTAAGCTGACCAAGCAAAAGTTGACTAAAGTGAAGGACTATATCGACAAAGCTATCCAGCTAGAAATTCCTTTGGATAAAATTAGCCATCTGCAAGCTGAAATCACCAAGCTGAATCATGAATTTATGAGCCACCGCTAACTTAAAATGACTATAGATCACTCGGCAACATCTAATTTTCCCGCTATATTGGCATCGTCTGTGCATGACATCAAAAACTCATTGAGCACGCTTGGCGCTTTAATTGCCCAATTAAAGGAACACTATCCCGAAGCCACGCCCCCGGAATTCAGGCAAGTTGAGTTTGAAGCAAATCGCATGAACAACAGCCTGATGCAATTGCTGGTTTTATATAAAATCGACGCCTCGTTGTTCAGTTTAAATATTGATGAATATGTCGCGACAGACATTCTGGAAGAAGTATTAGCGCAGCAGTCTACCCTGCTGGCATTAAGCCCTATCCAGCTTAACATAGCCGGCGATGCCGACTTGCTTTGCTATTGCGACCAGACTTTAATAGTTAACGCCATCAGCACCTTGGTCAACAATGCCCAGCGCTATTGCAAAAACAAAATTCTGATTTCGACCTACCAGGAACAAAATTACACCGTTTTTAGTATTGAAGATGACGGCAAAGGTTATCCTGATAATTTCATCGCCTTTTCTCCCAGCCAAACCACTTTGCTTGACTTAACTAGCGGCAACACTGGATTAGGTTTGTTTTTTGTATCCGTAATTGCAGAGCTGCATAAAGTGGGGAATAACTGCGGTTATATCCAGACCGACAACCAAAGCCAGTTAGGCGGAGCACGCTTTCGGTTGTTTTTGCCATAAAAAACTGAGTTATTGTTTAATTTTTTTGAAGAAAAACAAACATCAACTGTAGAATTGTCGAATAACAATCTCTAGCCCGCACTAATGACAACAAAAGATTGCCAAATCGAACTTGGTCTCATCAAATTGCACCCTAACCATTAGTGCAGTCCCGACTACACTGTAATGCGCTGGATTTGATAACAGCCACATTGCAGTAGGATAGGCATGAACTCTTCCACTTTATTCTCAAACCAGCTTAATGAATAAGATTGTCCAGAAAAAAGTCACTCGCAATGATCCTTGCCCATGCAATAGCGGTAAAAAATTTAAACATTGCTGCGCAGAAAATGGCTTAGCGGAACAAAACACCCAGGCAGACGTTAATTCATTGATTGCTTTAGCGCGGCATAATGCGTTTCAATTAGGAAATTTTGGTGCCGCAGAACAAGCTTACCGGCAAGTACTTGCTGTTAATCCCAACCATATTGAAGCCTTGGCGGGTGTAGGACAAGGCTTATGCTGGCGACATCGTCGAGCAGAAGGCCGGCAATATTTGGCTAAGGCGGGTAAGTTAATGTTGCGCAATCTGGATAAAACCGAAGTAAGCATTTTATTGGAACTGGCCGATCAACTGCAAATGTGGGGCGAAATTGATTTGGCCTTACAACTGATCCGTGGCGCGATCAAAAAATCGCCCGCAAACCCTGCCGCGTTATTTGGCGTGGCATCCTGTTTGCACCGCCTCAATCACACCGAGCTTGCCATTAGCGCATTACAAAAACTGCTAAAAATACTGCCCAATGATGCCGGATGCCAAATTCTGATGGCATTACTGGAAATCGATACCAAGCAGTTTAGCCAAGCGGCACAGCGCCTGGAACAAGTGATAAACCATGAACAAGACACCAGACAACTGGCGCGGGCCTGCCTGGAACTGGCAAAAGTTTACGACAAACAAAAACGCCATGCAGAAGCCTTTGACCTAATCAACAAAGCAGGTCAACTGCATAGCCAGTTGCCAGAAGCCGTTAAAGTTGATGCCGGATTTCTATTTGCCAAAATCAATACTTACAAAAATGGCTATGATGTCAATTTACTCAAGCGTTGGACAACAGCCGATTTTGCCGACAACTTGCCAGCGCCTGTCTTTTTAATTGGCTTTTTGCGTTCCGGCACAACGCTGACCGAACAAGTACTATCTGCCCATCCCAACACCATCACCTCAGATGAAAATTATTTGCTGGATGAAGTAATCACCCAACTGGAACTAATCACTGGCATAAAAACAAACATCCCTGATGCCTTGCGTCATCTTGATATTAACCAAGCCAAACAATTACGACAATTTTACTGGCAACGGGTAAGTGAAGAATTTACGCCAGCGGCTTTAAAAAAATGCTTTATCAATAAAGTTGCCTTAAACAGCATAGAAGCTGGCTTCATTAGCGTTCTATTTCCAGATGCCAAGATTATCTTTGCTTTGCGTGATCCCAGAGATGTCTGCTTGAGCTGCGCCACCCAATCATTTACCGTTTCGGTGGCCACCATCAACTTACTATCCTGGCAAGGCATCGCCAGGCAATATGCCGCAGTCATGGATTTGTGGCTAAGTTTACGTGATAACATTTCTGCAAGGCATATCGAACTGCGCTACGAGGATACCGTGACCGATTTTGAAAACAGTTTTCGGAGAGTGTTTGAGCTGTTAGGTTTGGATTGGCATCCGCAAGTTGTCCGTTTTCACGAAAAATTAACCGGAAAATATGTCGCCACGCCCAGCTTTTCCGCCGTTGCCCAACCGTTATACCAATCATCACTGGCCCGTTGGCATGGTTATGAAGACTGTTTTAAACCGATATTGCCCGTATTACAGCCGTTTATTGAGGCATTTGGGTATAGTTAAGTCGAATTACGCTCAGGGTTTAGCTCTTCCTGATCCTGTCGAAGACGCATGTCAGTTTAAAACTGATGTTGTGCATGATTTCGTGGTCAACTCTATGAAAGCCCTAAACAAAAACCACTCCTAAAATCAATTTGGATTTAAGCAATCTGAAAAAAATACTTTCTATACTGTACGATTAGTATCTGAGCAATCAATTTTTTCTTGTGCGGCAATTACTTATCTACTAACACCCGATTCTAAAATGAATAAAATTGATTACTATTAGCCTGTTAGCCGTTACAGGTTTAAATTTGCCAAATTTTTGTACTAAATTGTTTGCCTTTTGCCTGGCATGCACCACATAATCAAGTATAGATACAAACTTATCAAATGATCTGCTTCGGCATCCGCTATAGTCCCACCAGTTTAAAATGTAGACTATTCAAAGCTAATCGCAGTATCTTAAGCTTAAAAAACAGCCATTGGAAATTGTATGAAACAGCGACGAACCATTGATCATGACGGCTTAGACGGCGTTTTGCAAACCGCTAAAACAACTGCAATTGAACCGAAAACATCTAAGTTGCTTTGGTTAATACCGGTTTCGCTGATTGCTGCGGGTGGTTTTGTATTGCTCACCAATAAGCCCAACTCAAGCTTGCCCGTTACCAGCACTAACCCGGTTCTAGCAAGTGCTGACCAAAAAGTCATTCCGCCCAAACTCGCCCCGTCCATTGACACTGCGATAGCGACTGAGCAGGTGAGTCCAAGCACGACTGAAGCAGTCAAGCAAACACCAGTGAGTACACCTGCTCTTGCTGAACCAGTTACAAACACGACAGAACCAATCAATCTGAACGCAGAAACCAAAGCCCCGGATAAAACTGAACCCGCTACCGTCGCAGCTACCAACAAAACCGATCAACCAATGCTTACCATCTATTTCAAATTTGACTCAACCAACCCAGTTGGATTGCAAAAATCTGAAAAAGCCCAGTTAGTTGCCCTGGCTAAACAATGCCAAAGCCAAATTCTTCTGACTGGACATACCTGTAACTCAGGCGTGGATTGGAGTAACCAAATTCTGGGTTTGGCCAGAGCAAATTCTATAAAACAACTTTTGATAAAAAATGGCATTCCCTCTCATAAGATCGTCACCAGATCCGAAGGCATGCTTAAACCGGTCGCACCCAATGATACAAAATCCGGTCAGGCGTTAAATCGCCGAACCGAAGTGGTTTGCATTGGGTCAGTTTAAAAATACGAGGATAGAGCAGTGTACCAACAAAATAAAACCGATTACCAGATTGCCCAACAACAAATATTTGAGGCCATTATCTCAGGTGAATTCGGTATCGAAAACCGGTTGGATTTAGGGCCGATGGTGCCGATCCGGCTGTTTCAGGTACTTCGGATGGTTGCTTTAGGTTCCAATGTTGAAGATATCCTGGGGCAAGGAGCGCCAGCTTTGGTTTATCACTCAGGACAAGGGTTGGGGCTGGCTATAGGCCAAATCGTTGCGGCCAACTCTGATAAAGATTTGGAAACCTATGTCGGCAAAATCGAACAATTATGCAGGCAACTTAGCATTGGCCTGCTCATCCCGGAAAAAGTCGATTTATCTGCAGGTATTTTAGAGTTGCGCGTTGATGAATGCGTCTCTTGTGCTGGCATTCATAATGTTTCTGCTCCAATATGTCATTTTGAGGCAGGTATGGTGGGCGGCATTGTAAAAACATTTTTTAACCGAAACGTGAAAGCAACAGAAACAAAATGCAATGCAACTGGCGATAAAACTTGTTTGATACGTGTGAATTTACTTTAGCTGTTTATTAAAAACAGCCTTCAAATTGACATAACTAATTGAAGAATCAAGATATACCACCAAGCAGTATTTAGGAGTTACAACATGAGCAACATTAAAACCCTTGAGCCAAGGAAATCTCAGGCTAGTGAAATAGATTTAATTTTACGAAATCTTATGAGTATTCAAGGTGTTTCCGCTGCCGCCATAGTGGATAATGACGGTTTGGTAACACACATCCATCGCAATTTGGACATCAATACCGATGCCATAGGCGCTTCTGTGCAAATTGTGTTCGGGGCGGCTTCCAAGTCGGCCAAGCATGTAGGTCACAACGTTACCAACGTAGTTATCTGTGAAAATGCCGAAGGCTATATCTTAACAGCGCCTATTGAATCAGGATTTATGCTGGCCTTAGTCACTGAGCGCGACACTTTATTGGGCAGAGCAAGGTTTGAGCTTAAAGAAACCTTACCCATGCTTAAAAAGCTGTTTGCCAGTCACTTGTAACCAAAAAGATAATCCCCATGCATTGGTTTGAATCACAATTGGCAACGCTTGATCAACTCGCCTTAGCCTATCAGAATTCGCAGAAGCAGCCGGAAGCCGCTGACATCGTTAATATTAGCGAGGATATCCGCTTTAAGCGCAACGAATTTATCACTGCCGTGCAAAAACTTGTTGATGATGTCATTCGTGTGGAAGGCATTACCGCTTGTGCAGCCTATCACGACGGCCTGATTTTGGCTTATGCCGGAAAACCATCGGATGTTGATGCACTGGGCGCGATTATTCAAGAAAGTATCGGTGTTGCCAAGCAAGGCACTGCGTCACTTAGCTTGGGCGAAATTGAACAGATTGTGATTATCGGAGCCAGCAACAAAGTGGCCATGCTGAATGTTGGCCCCATTACGTGTTGTATTTTAAGTCCTAAGACCACCAATCTTGCATCAGCATTAAGCTAAACAGCGCCAGTTGTGTAATTGATCGGCTACTTATGGTATCCAGTTAAGCAGCGTTTGCAATCACAATGGCTCGCTTGGGTGCGGGAAATCCTTCAATGGTTAAGTTTGGATTTTCTGGATCGAGAAAATCTTTTAAAGAATTAAACTGCATCCATTCTGTGCTGCGCTGTTCTTCAGTGCTGGTGGCGGTGATGTCAACAATCCTGCAGTTGGTAAACCCACAACGTTCCAGCCAACTTATTAGCGTATCGCAGGAGGGAATAAACCAGACATTACGCATTTTGGCATAGCGGTCTTTTGGCAATAAGGTTTCACCTAAACAGCCATCAATAATCAGCGTTTCCAGTACCAGTTCTCCGCCAGATTGCAAGCAATCACGCAGTTCTAAAAGATGGTCAATTGGCGAGCGGCGGTGATAAAGCACGCCCATTGAAAATACCGTATCGAAGCATTTTAAGTTTTCAGGCAAATCTTCAATGCCCAATGGCAAAACATAAATAGGCGCTTCGCCATATAGCTTTCTAATCAACTGAAACTGCATAACATTAAGCGCCAGCGGATCAATACCTACCACCATTTTGGCTTGCTCACCCAACATGCGCCAGCAGTGGTAACCATTGCCACAGCCAACATCCAAAACCAATCGGTTTTTTAATGGTGCAATGTGATCTTTTAAACGCGCCCATTTCCAATCGGATCGCCATTCTGTGTCAATATGAATGCCAAACAGATTATAAGGACCTTTGCGCCAGGGATGGAAGGTGGTTAATTGTGTCTTTAACTGCTGTTGCTGCTCTAACGTCAAATCATCACTACCGCCAATCTGCACCGTATCGGCAGTTAAGTCTTTTTGTGTTGTAGGATAAGGAGTAAGTTCAGCGACAATCGTTAACCAGCTAGCCAAGCTGCCATGACTTTGCGGCGTTAAGGCCGCGCTGATTTTTTCAGGCAAACTATCAGCCCAAGCTTCTGCTTTGGCCGCAGTTAATACGTTATAAAGTGGTTGGTAATCGATCATGACTTGTGGTTGAGGTAAAACGATTGCCCGCTGTCTTGACGATGCGCAGCATAATGATGGTTTAGCTGAATTTAATACCGCCCTGCTCTCAGGCAGGGCGGTTGCTTGCAATTAAGATGCTGAAGCGGGTTTTCCGGCTAAGGCTTCGGTATTGCGTTTAGCCAAGCTGTCAATCACTGCACTTAATGAACCTTTTGTTTGCACTTCATTGGTAAAGGTGGTGCGGTAGTTGGTTACCAAACTAACCCCTTCAATCATTATGTCGTAAGCTTTCCATTGCGCATCTTCAGCCAGGAACATGCGATAGTTAACGGCAATTGGTTGTAAGCCAGGCTGTAAGATTTCTGTCTTTACTACCACTTTAGTTGCGCCATCTTCCATTTCCATCGGTAAAAACCGGACGGACCATTCTTTAAATTCCACAAAAGCGCGGGAATAGGTTCTAACCAGCAATGTTTGGAATTCTTTTTTAAAGCGGGTTCGCTCATCTTCTGTGGCCGCTTTCCAAAGCTTGCCCAATACCAGGGCTGAAATACGGTCAAAATCAGTATGTGGATAAATAACTTGATTGACGAATTCGTTAATTTTAGAAAAATTCGTGGTAAATGATTTATCCTGCAATCTAGCTTGCAATTTGTCAGATGCTTCTTTGATAGCCAGTTGCGCTGGAGATAACTCAGCAGCAAACGCATTGCCTATCGGCATAAAACTGAAAAATAATGCAAATAATCCAAATAGTGTTATTTGTTTAGCGTTCATAGAATCCTCAAAATCAATCTTAAGTGTGCTTGCACTGTTCAAGTAAAATCCCTGTTACAATAAATCTTCGCATGATTAACTGCCGTAAAACAGGCAAATGGTTATAAGCAAAAACTCTCAAATTTCTAAACCCATACGGAATGGATAAGATGCCATATAGTACCATCAATTTCCCTGATACACGCATGAGAAGAATGCGTTATAACGAATTTTCACGCCGATTAATGCGCGAAAACCGGTTGACTGTCGATGATTTAATTTACCCGATGTTTGTGATTGCGGGTGTTAATCAACGTGAATCAATTGCATCCATGCCAGGTGTTGAAAGATTATCTCTGGATTTGTTGCTGAAAGAAGCAGAGGAATTGCAAAGCTTAGGCATACCAGCTGTCGCTTTGTTCCCGGTAACCGCAAGCGATAAAAAATCTGAGGATGCGGCAGAAGCCTACAATCCTGATGGATTGGCGCAACAAGCCGTGCGCGCACTTAAACAAGCTTTTCCAGAATTAGGTGTAATTACTGATGTGGCGTTAGATCCATTTACCTCACATGGCCAAGATGGTTTGATTAATGAAGACGGTTATGTGATGAATGATGAAACCATTGCTGTACTGGTGCGTCAGGCTTTATCACATGCTGAAGCAGGCGCCGATATTGTTGCGCCGTCCGACATGATGGATGGCCGCATTGGTGCCATCCGCACTGCGCTGGAAGATCAAAATTATATTAATACCAAAATCTTGGCCTATTCTGCCAAATATGCGTCCAGTTTTTATGGCCCGTTCAGGGACGCGGTAGGTTCGGCTGGTAATCTAGGCAAAGGCAACAAGTACAGTTACCAAATGGATCCGGCAAATTCTGATGAAGCCATGCGCGAAGTACAGTTAGACTTACAAGAAGGTGCTGATATGGTCATGGTTAAACCAGGATTGCCGTATCTGGACATTGTGCGTCGCATAAAAGACGAGTTTGGGGTACCAACGTTTGCCTATCAGGTCAGTGGCGAATACGCCATGTTAAAAGCTGCGTCACAAAATGGCTGGTTGGATGAGAAGCAAGTTGTTTTAGAGTCCCTGCTATCATTTAAGCGTGCCGGTGCCGATGCAATTTTAACTTATTATGCTAAATCTGCAGCCAGGTGGTTAAAAGAATGAAAACAGTCGACCAATACGCCGTATTCGGCAATCCAATCAATCACAGCAAATCCCCCGCTATCCATAAACTATTTGCGGAACAAACGGGCCAGGCACTGCAATATACTGCTCAAGAAGTGCCCATTGAAGATTTTAAACGTGCTGTCGCCGCGTTTTTTATTGCCGGTGGTAAAGGTTTAAATTTAACCGTGCCTTTAAAAGGCCTGGCTTATGATTATCCGGAACATAAAACTGAACGCGCTTTATTGGCAAAAGCGGTTAATACATTGGCGCTGCAAGCTGACGGCACTTTGCTGGGCGACAACACCGATGGTGTTGGCTTGGTTACCGATTTAACCATTAATCATGGAATTCAATTAAAAGATAAGAACATTTTAATTTTAGGTGCTGGTGGTGCCAGTCGCGGCATCATTGCGCCAATTCTGCAATTAGCGCCAAAATCGGTGCTAATTGCTAATCGGAGTGTGGAAAAAGCCATGGAAATGGTGCTGCATTTCAGCAATCAGTCGTTATCAGGCTGCGGCTACGGAGATTTAACCGGCAAGCAATTTGATCTAATCATCAATGCCACATCTGCCAGCTTAACAGACCAGTTGCCACCATTACCCGATGGCTTGCTCGCACCACAAGGCAATTGCTACGATCTGGCTTATGGCACTGAACCAACAGCATTTGTGCGTTGGGGACAAGCCAACGGGGCTCAAAAAAGTTTAGATGGCTTAGGCATGTTAGTTGAGCAAGCTGCCGAGGCGTTTTATATTTGGCGGGGTGTTAAACCCAAAACCCAGCCGGTGATAGCGTTACTTCGGCAAAAATCGTAGCTTGGGATTAATGGGGTTAGACGCGCTCAAAGATACCGGTTTGTAAAAATACGCTGATCTGGCGCGCCTACTCCATCCGCTACTAATCCTTAACCCCAAACCGACAAGAACAATCGCCTTTAACCATACAGCTTTTTTGCTCAACTTTTTTATCAAGTAAAACCGACATTAAAGCTAGATCAAACTCGCAAATTTGCGGATGCTGCCGGGCAATATCGTGAAATACACAATTGGTCGCAACAAGGATATCTGAATCTTGTACTACCTTATCCGTAACAGTAGCATGATAACCCAAGTCGTTCATAACGGCAGTTAACTGCTTTAACCGCACATCAAAGGCTTTACCTTCAAATTGTCCAGCAAGCTTGCCAGCCAAAGATTGCCCTAATCTGGACATAAACATCTGAAGCTTCTCCGCACCCAATTCTTCCAACATTTCATTTAGCACTAACTCATTAAACCAGGCGTATTGTTTTGGAAAATGATTAATGCCCTTATCAGTAATTCCATAGATGACAACTGGACGACCAGCGGTTTTGTTAAGGGTATTTTTTTTGACATACCCGTCTTTTTCCAAAGCAGCAAAATGCTGCTTAACAGCAGTTCTTGATACATCTAATTTTGATGCCAGCTCATCAATACTCAAACCAATTTTGTTATTTAACAAATGTTCAAGAATTTCGTGCTGGCGCGCGGTAATTTTTTCCATATTAGACATCCCTTTTGAGCGAGCGGTTTTATTTTTTGATTATAACCTATAGGTACAACATAACAACTATGAAATATTATATATCTTATATAATATTTTTATTGCATAACTATTTTGCTTAAGCTAAACTTCAACCTTAAGCAATTTGCTTAAAAACACCACAACTATAACAACGGAGACACCAAATGACTGCATCTTTATATGAACAAATAGGCGGCGAAGCCGCAGTGAATGCTGCCGTAGATATTTTTTATCGCAAAGTATTGGCTGATCACCGCATAAACCGTTTTTTTGACGGCGTTGATATGGATCAACAAGCCGCTAAACAAAAAGCCTTTTTTACCATGGCCTTTGGCGGCCCTAATAACTATAGCGGTACCGACATGCGGAACGCACATGCCCGCCTGGTGCAAATGGGCTTGGATGGAAGCCATTTTAACGCTGTCATGGAAAATTTGGCCGCAACCATGCAAGAATTGAACGTGCCGTCCGACCTAATAGCACAAGCGGCGGCGATTGCTGAGAGCACTCGCACTGATGTCTTAGGCAAATAATTGAACCAGGTGGCGATTATGCATAACATTACATTTGCTGATAAAAGTCTGGTTTGCCAACCTGATGAAACTTTATTACAAGCATTCCTGCGAGAAAACATCGAAATACCCAACAGTTGTCACCAAGGTGCTTGTCAATCATGTTTAATGCAGAGTTTGGATAATCCGCCACCAGCCTCGGCTCAGAATGGGCTGAAAGACTCATTACAAGCGCAAAAGTATTTTTTGGCTTGTTTATGTCGACCAGAACAGTCGATGACCGTTGCTTTGCCGAATACAAGCAACAACTTATTTGTGGCGCATGTCGTCAAAAAAGAACCGTTAAATCCAGACATCGTCCGCGTTGTTATGCAATGCCAACCTGACTTCAAGTTCTTTGCAGGGCAGTTTGTTAATATCCACCACCCTGTTTCTGGCGTTTCGCGCAGTTATTCCATTGCCAATGTGCCGAAACAGGATAACCAGATCGAATTTCACATTCGACGTCTAAACAACGGTTATTTCAGCAACTGGGTGCATGATGACTTAACACCTGGCACAGAGCTGGCTATATCATCAGCCCAGGGCAGCTGCCATTATGTGCCAGGAAAAGCGCAACAACCGATGCTATTCATAGGCACTGGCAGTGGTTTGGCGCCATTGTATAGCATTATCCTGGATGCCTTGAATCAAGGCCACCAAGGCGACATTCACTTGTATCATGGCAGCACCGTTTTCGATGGCCTTTATTTGGTGCAGGAGCTACGGGCAATGGCTGCCGGGTTTTCTAACTTTCATTATCATCCTTGCGTATCTTCCGAGCTAGGTAACCCGAACATTAAAATTGGCCGTGCCCATGACATCGCATTGCAAGAAATTTCAGACTTGCGCAGTTGGCGCGTTTATTTGTGCGGACATCCAGAAATGGTCAAACAAACCAAACGGACTGCTTTTTTATATGGCGCTTCTTTAAAAGAAATTTATGCCGATCCATTTTATTCAAGCCAACCAAAATCTTAGCGACAATAACAGCTAACCTATTGCAGTGGCTCTGTTGGTGTAGATTTTTATGACGGAGCCAATACTGTGAATATAAAAACTAAATTGATTGCCGTACTAACCTGCATTGCAGTTATTTGGTTAACGGCAAGCTTTCTCAAGCACTTTATCGACAATCAGCAGTATCCTTTAATTGTCGCGTCCATAGGGGCTACGGCGGTTATTGTATTTATCCTGCCCACCAGCCCACTAGCCCAACCTTGGCCTGTACTGGGAGGACATTTGGTCTCTGCAACGATTGGCGTTGCCTGCTCACAAGCTATACCAGACATTGCCTTAGCTTCTGCTTGCGCGGCTGGCGGCAGCATTTTTGCCATGTTAATGTTGCGTTGCCTGCACCCGCCAGGGGCTGCTACAGCACTTGCACCCGTATTGGGCGGACATAGCGCCTTCGATTTTGTGTTGATCCCTGTAGGGATTAATTATTTGATCTTCCTGATCCTGGCTGTGCTAATTAATCGTTACTTACTAGGCCACCCCTACCCAACGCCAAGTCTGGCCGCCGATACCAAGCAAAATCCAAAGCATTCTCTACTGCAGCAACAAACTGGCGTTACCGAACAAGATTTGCAACAGACCATAGAAAATCAAGACGTTTATATCGATATTTCCGCCAGTCAGTTGGGCGACTTAATCATGTCCACACAACGACAGCGTTTTCAGTTGGCAACGGGTAACATCACCTGTGCGGACATCATGGACAAACAAATAATTACCGTAGAATATGGCACTGATGTCAACACCGCATGGCAAATCATGCATACGCATAAGCTTAAGGCTATGCCTGTGCTGGATAAAGCCCACCGCGTAATCGGCATGTTGAGTTGGGATGATTTTTTTAAACGCATTGACGCCAGTGATGCAATGCCATTTCTGCAAAAATTTCGAGCTTTTGTCAAACCCAGTGCTGATGTCCACACGCAAAAGCCCGAAGCCGTAGGCCATTTAATGGATAAATCGGTAGCTGTGTTGCCAGAAACCGCTCATATCGCCGAGCTAATTCCACTGATTTCTGAACACAACTGTGGTTACGTGCCCATTGTTAACCATGAAAAACGCTTGGTAGGCGTGGTCAACTCAAATCAACTGGTAGCCGCGGTTTACAGGCAGCAAGCATTGAATGCGAAACCATTAGTTTAATTTATAGAGTGAAAATGGGAAGTGTGTTGCGCCAAATGGTAGATGATTGCAATGGAGAGCAAAGCTTAGGCTAGTTGCATCAATTAATTATTCCGCCAAATCATCTTAACCAGAAAAAACTTTGTGTTAAAAAAGCCAATCCCCTTCGCTTACGGTGGGTTACGATGCGCATAATCAGTTTTAATTATTAAAAATCAAACAGATGCGCATCTAACCCACCCCGCTACTAAATATCCGCCAACTGCCGATAGCCACCCGCATAATACAACACCGGCTCGCCCGCTCGGCACTCGGCTTGTTGGACTTCACCGATAATCACCCAGTGCGTACCCACGCGGCTTTTTTCAACCACAGTGCAATCTAAGGACATCAGGCTGTCTGATAGTAGCGGTGCGCCAGTTATGCCTGGTAGCCAAGGGCTGTTTGCAAAGCGCTGTTCCATACTGCTGCCACCTGCAAATTGGTTAGAAATATCCTGCTGTCCAGCGGCGAGTATATTCACTGCAAAACAGCCGCTTTCCTGGATGCCAGCGCCGGTTTCTGCGGAATCGTTTATACAAACCAACACTTGCGGCGGATGGGCTGAGACACTCGAAAAGGCAGTAACCGTCATGCCTTGTATGCCGTATTTTTCAGATTGCGTGGTTACTATGGTTACGCCACTGGCCCAAAGTTGTAAGGCTTTTTTAAATTCATCGACAGCAACTGTCATTTATTTCCCCTTTCGTATTTTTCATAATTTTCAGGTTCAACTAAATCTTTCATATTTTTTGAATTATCGATAACCGGCGCCAATCCACCCGTATTTTCTACTTTAGTGGTACCGGCCGGAGCAACACCTGCCGTGGCGGTTTTTTTGGCAACCGCATGGCTGTCAGGAAAAACATCATCGTCATCCAATTGCACGTTATCACTTTCCGGCGGATTGCCATCGTGAATAAGATACTCTCTGCGTTGCTGATAAGCATTTTTGATAAATTCATATTTATCAACAGAGGCTTCATTCACCAGTTTTTCTGACATCATCATCCCGGCACGGGTATCGGTAACATCCAGCGCGCTGGAAGCAATCGAGGCTGCATTAACTAAACCACCGGAAAACATAAAAGTATAGGTGAGCGGATCAAACAAGGCATCGCCAACCCTGCCTACAGCATCCCTCGGATTACTGGCGCCAAAAAACGGCAGCACCAAAAAATTACCGGAAGGCACACCCCAAAAGCCCAGGGTTTGTCCAAAATCTTCGTTATGTTTAGGCAAATTGATTTTTTTAGCCACATCAAAAATGCCAACAACGCCCACCGTGGTGTTAACAACAAAGCGACTAATATCCATGCCGCCTTGCACTAATTTAAATTGCAAAAAATCGTTGATGGACACGCCAATATCGTTAAAGTTGCTAAAAAAATTGGTGACACCTTCGTCCACGGCATCCGAGGTTATATCAAGATAACCTCTAGCCACTGGCTTAAGTACTTTCTCATCCACTTTATCATTGAATGACTGGGTTTCATGATTCCAACCAGCCCAAGGATCATCTGTTTTCTTTTCGGGGCTGCTTGCACAGCCAGCGATTAATCCAGATAATAAAATCGTGCCCCAAAATGCGCCCGCAGAGGGTACCAAGGATGAATTGCTCATAGTTTAAAAAAATCTCTAATGACTGATGCTGTTCTAAAGCTAATTATAACTTGATAACAGCTATAAAAGTGAAAATCGCTACTATTGTGACCAGTTAAACAGGATACAATACCCCTTTGTCTAACGAAAACTGCGCTGAAAAAATGAGTAAATTGAAAAAACTGCTAAGTATCGACATCCGCTACTGCTGCAGCGACGATGCGTATGAAAAAGGCAAGGCCTATCTTAACACCGGCCACGTTTTAGATATGAATACGCAAAGTGAAGGCGCCTTATTTGTGCAGTTAAATGCCACTGTACAAGGCACGGCCAATATGCCGTATAAACAAAACATACGGATTATTTGGCGCTCAGACTATAGCTCTGCAGAAATTATCGGCAACTGCTCCTGCCCGGTTGGCTTTAATTGCAAACATGTCGCAGCCGTTTGTTTAAAATTTAAAAATCCAGAACAGTTAACTATCGTAAAAGCAGGTGCCAATTGTCTGGAATGGCTGGAGAAATTTCAGCACGCAGAGGCATCACATGCGTTAGATTTATTTCAAGATTTTATTGCTTATACGCTAATTCCTGGCAAGGCACAGCATGAATTTGGCATTGAAATGATTGTTACCAAGGAAAAAAAATCCGGTGGTTATAACAAAGGTAAACGACTTGCGCTGAACAGCATCCGCTATAGTTTTGCAAACGTACCTTATGTAACCCCTGAAGACCAGGAAATTACAAAGTTATTAGCAGCCTTAAACCCGTTTTTTAAAGATGAGCCGATAATTAACGGCGCGACAGGTTATCTGGCCTTACATAAATTACTGAACACTGGCCGCCTGTTTTGGAAAGACATCGACCAGTCGCCACTGCATAAAGGCCAGCAGCGCAAACTGGAATTAAGTTGGCTAGCGGGAAAAAAAGGCGATTTCCAATTGAACGTCTCCATTCTTCCAGACGCCTTACTTATGCTCACCGACCCACCTCAGTACCTGGACCCGGAGCTGGGTGAAATCGGCGATTTGGACACTTTGGGGCTAAGCTTTTCTCAAGTTAAAAACCTGCTTGAAGCCCCCTTGGTGCCAAAAAAATATGTGGTTGAATTTAGTGAACGCTTAACAATCCAAAACCCCAGTTTACAACTGCCAGCGCCTAAAAAGATTGATGTTATCGACATCAAAGACGCGCGTCCCATACCCAGGCTTTGCCTGCAAGGTCTGCAAACTAACCCGCAGCAGTACTTACACGTAATGACTGTGTCGTTTGATTATAACGAATGTCTGCTATCAGCTTATGATGCTCAAGCGTACGCCATAGTCAAAACGGATAATGGATTTATGCGCATTCAACGGGATTTATCGGCAGAAACTTCAGCAATCAGGCAACTAACACAGTTAGGATTTGAATCTATACCTGCAAGCAGCCAAAACATGAAGGATCTGCAATTGCATTTGCATAGCCCAGGTGAAAAGCTCGATTTAAATAGCGCTGCCCGCTGGAGCGATTTTCTGGAAAACCAGTTGCCATTGATGAAACGACAAGGCTGGGAAATCGCCATTGATGACAGCTTTCTATTGAGCTTTGAAACCGCGCAAACCTGGGATGCAGAAATTGCCCCCAGCCAAAACAATTGGTTTGAAATGCACTTTACGATTGATGTTGGCGGAAAAGCCATCCCATTGCTGCCATTAATCATGCCAGTTCTGGAAAATTACGACATTGCTGACTTGCCGATCATGCTTAGCTTGCCGATGGCTGATCATAAATATCTCAACCTGCCCAGTGAAAAAATCAAACCGTTTTTAGCCATATTGCTGGAATTGTTTAATAGCAGCAAAATGGACCAAGAAGGCAAGCTCAAATTACCCCACTTTAATGCCGCCACCTTGGCTGATTTTGAGGCGCAATCACAAGGCACGTTTAACCTGACGGGTGGCGAAGCACTTCGCGCATTAGGCCGTAAATTAAAGGACTTCTCAGGAATTACTGAAGTTGCGCTGCCTACTAACTTTCATGCAGAACTAAGGCCTTACCAACAACAAGGTCTTAACTGGCTGCAATTTTTACGGGAATACGAATTTTCAGGCATTCTGGCTGATGATATGGGGTTGGGCAAAACCATTCAAACCTTGGCTCATTTGTTAGTGGAAAAACAATCAGGCCGTATGACCAGCCCTACCCTGATCGTAGCGCCAACCAGCCTGATGAGCAATTGGCGGCGCGAATCGGAACGCTTTACCCCTGAATTTAAAGTACTGATATTGCAAGGCGCCGACCGCAGGCAGCAGTTTGAAAAAATCAAAGACTATGATTTGATTTTAACAACTTACCCCTTATTGTCGCGGGATGAAGAATTTTTGCTTGAGCATCAATATTACTATTTAATTCTGGACGAAGCACAAACTGTAAAGAATCCACTGTCGAAAGCCGCCAAGTTAGTTAGGCAAATAACGTCCCAACACCGATTATGCCTAACTGGAACGCCAATGGAAAATCACTTGGGTGAATTATGGGCGCAGTTTGACTTTTTAATGCCCGGCTTTTTAAGTGACAGCACCACCTTTAAAAAAACCTATCGTACCCCCATTGAAATTCATGGCGATAACCAGCAAAGGTTGCATTTAGCCAAACGCGTGGCACCGTTTATGTTGCGCCGCACCAAGCAGGAAGTGGTTAAAGAACTGCCAGCTAAAACCGAAATTATCCGCACCGTGCCACTGTATGAAGACCAAGCAGCCTTGTACGAAAGCATCCGCTTGACGATGGAGAAAAAAGTCCGCGACGCTATTGCTCAAAAAGGTTTATCACGCAGCCACATTACGATTCTGGACGCATTATTAAAGCTGCGCCAAACCTGCTGCGACCCAAGAACGTTATCTTTAAAAGAAGCACAAAAAATAACATCTTCCGCCAAGCTGGATTTATTAATGGAAATGTTGCCGGAACAATTGGAAGAAGGCCGGCGAATTTTAGTATTTTCGCAATTTACCCGCATGATTTCATTGATTGAAAAGGAATTAAGTGATAGAAAATTAACTTATGCAAAACTGACTGGGCAAACTAGAAATCGCGATGAAGTCATCGAATCTTTTAAAAATGGCAGCGTAAATATTTTTCTGATTAGCTTAAAAGCCGGTGGTGTCGGCTTGAACTTAACCGAAGCTGACACCGTCATAATTTATGACCCCTGGTGGAACCCGGCCGCCGAAAGCCAGGCTGCTGACCGAGCACATCGTATAGGTCAAGATAAACCGGTATTTATATACAAATTGCTCACGGAAAACACGGTAGAAGAAAAAATACTGGCTATGCAAGATAGAAAGCGCACTCTAGCGGCAAGCATTTATCAGGATCATAACCAAGAGCAGCCGTTAGCGCTGACAGCTGAAGACTTGGCAGTGTTATTTGAACCACTTTAATTTTAAAAATAACTAACACTAGACCGTAAAAAGACGCCATAATATTAATTACACATTTCTTGATTTTTATAAGTTATTTCTTAAATTTCTATTAAACCTAATTGATCTATGGAAGACTTCCAACCTAACGTCAATATAATAACTGACCCGGGCGGATACCAACCCCGGTCCGGGAAACTCGCTTGGTACAAAACACCACGCTTCCTCATTTTTATACTGACTTTTTCATTGGCGACCGCCATTAGCCTAATCTATTGCTACAGCCGGCCGGCACTTTACCGAAGCAGCGCCACGCTGTTAACCTCGGCAATGACTGCAATTGATGCACCTTCGACCAATATTGACCCTCAGCAAGCTGCAATTGAACGAGAAGTATTACTAGGACATGAACTGCTTTCTAAAATCTTAACTTCAGTTAATCAAGCCGAATCTGACCGGCTAACACCGCTCACCCTGCCAGAATTACAACACATCTTGTCTGTAGTACGCGTTGGAGGTGAGACACATTTAATAGAATTGCGTGCAGACGGTCAGGATCGCACATTTTTGCCCAAATTAATAAACGCCTGGATAAAAAGTTATTTTGAAGCACGCGAGAAGGAAGTTAACACACGAACAACGGAAACAACCCACATCATTGAAGACGAGCTGAGCGGTATCTCTTCTCAGATAAACACTAAGCGTAAAGACCTTGTCCAATTTAGAAAAAACAACAACATTCTGTCCATTGGTCGGGATGAAAACGCTGCTCTTGCCCGTTTAAATGGCATAAATGACTCTTTAAACCGTGCCATTGAGGCGGAAACAAAAGCAAAAACCAATCTTGATGCCATCAAGCAGGCGATAGCCGATGGACAACCTGTTGTGCCAACACAAGACCAAGGCGCGCTGCAAGATCTGGAAAAACGCAGGCAAGAGCTGAGAGAAAAACAGGATAAGTTACTGCGTCAATTTACTCAGAGTTACATTGACTTACAGCCCTCTTTGAAGGTAATTCCAGAGCAAATTAAAAAAATTGAATTGGAAATTATCAAAAAACTGGATTATGGCAAGAAAATTGTGCTTACTGAAGCCTTAAAAGATTACGCCGCTGCCAAGGAAACTGTAAAACAGATCAGCGCGGATCTTGAAGAGCATAAAAGTACAGCAGCGGAATTTACTACCCAGTTTGCCAAGCATGAAACTTTAAAAACCGATCTTGAAAGCCTGGAAAAACTCTACAGGGAAACCCAGGAACGGCTGGTACAACTTCAGTCTAACCACACTGAAAAATACCCGCAGGTTACCGTTATCAACAGCGCCTTCGAGCCCGAAGTACCAATTAGCCCAAATTACACGCGAGACGCATTGATTTCAGTCGCTGGCTCATTTCTACTTGGGCTGTTTATGGTTTGGCTAGTGGATTTTCTAAACAGGACCGATGAGCCCCAGGCTAGCTCCACAGTCACGCTATCCGGCATACATATGTATCCAACAGCGAATACGCAAATAGGTGCCCTGCAAACACAACAAATAAAGCCGATAGCGCAAGATCAGTTGCAGGCGCTACCTAACAACTCAATCAGGGAACTAAGCAGCCATGAATTGCGGGTAATTTTTAACAATGCCAGTCTAAAAGGAAAGCAATTGATAGCCTGCTTGCTAAGTGGACTGTCTCCAACGGAAGTAGGCAGCTTAACCTATAACCAAATTGATTTTAACGCCAACACCATCAGCGTCAATCTACCTTCCATACGGGTTTTGCCGCTACACAGTCCAGTTAAAGCATTATTTGCAGAATCAGGTGGACATCCTTTGTGGAGCTCCAATTCGCTTGCGGTAGCCAATGAAATCAGAGTTTGTTTATTGTGTGCAGCTATTGATTCCGGCTTACCGCACCCAGCTGAAATCAATGCCGAGACCATCTACTACAGCTACATTATTTATTTAATCCGCCAAGGAATTCTGCTTAATGAACTAGAGACGATTGTCGGTCAACTGGCTCCTGCAATACTTATGAGTTTTAGCATTTACACCCCATCACATAGAGGCTTACACGCAAATGAAGTAGAACTTTTGCACCCTGCCTTAGTTGGAGTTAGTTAGCGCACGGCAAGCTGGACAAACGATTAAACCCCACTGCACTGATCAACAATTTCCACTTCAACTTGCGGAAAGCTAGTTTTAAGATCCTGGATGGTTTCCAGTAGTTTTTGGTCACCCTTTAAGCCGACATAATGTTGAATTTTTGATTTAAATTTAGGTTTTACTTCAGCGGCGATGCCTTTTGCCAGCATTTCATTTTTCATCAACATGGCTCGGTCTTCGTCGTTAAAAGCCCCTAGCGCAATTTCACCTTTTTGCTCACCTGAATTAAATAACCAAACATCATTCACCCCTTTGGCTTTCAACATTTTTATATTTTCTTGTGCCTTTTCCAAGGTTTCTGCTGCAGGATAAAACACAATATACCCGTCAATAGTAAGATCATCCTTGCTGCTAATACTCACACTCTTGGGATCAATCTTTAATTTATTTAGCCACTTTCTATAGGCGCTTTGATTACTAAACGGACCGGCAAGGTAACAGCGTATCGATGATCCATCATAACGCTTGTCAGAAGCCAAGGCAGGGTCAGCTTTAGGTAATTCAGAAACCAAAACGATTGGTTCCGAAATAACGGCTTTGCTTATCTCATTTGGCACTGGCGGTTTAGTTAATGCACCTTGTTTAACTTCCCACATAAAAAAAGCAATATTCACTGTAGCCAACAAATAGAAGAAAATCTTCATCGTTTATCCTTGCAAAACAATAGAAAGCCCATGCATAACCAAATCCTTATCCACTATTGCCTCCGTATTTAGATAAGAAGCAATCAAGTTGCCATCGCCGCCAGTTAATATCAACTGGCAAGTTGGATGGCACTTCCTCACATATTCAATCAGGCCAATAACACTGGCCAAGGTTCCGCTATAAATGGCCTCATCGGTGTTGTCTGCCAAGCCAAACGCGTGTTGGTTAGCGCTAAATCCCAATTGCTCGGTACTCTGTGCCAGTGATTTTTTCATTGTGACCAGGCCCGGGCTAATCAATCCACCCAGATGTTTACCTTCCGCATTGAGTAGATCAATCGTTATCGCAGTACCACAATCGACCACACACAGGGAATCTGGATAGCGTTGCCTGGCTGCAACCATTGCCAGCCAACGATCAACACCTAGACTGCCAGGATTTTTATAAGCATTCAACACGCCAAAAGCATCCGCTTGTGCAGTCATCGCTTGAATAGGCAGCGTTGGCCATAGCTTATCAACAACCGCATGTAATAATTTTTGCAATGCAGGTTTGCTAACACTAGCCAGACCTATATGGAGAGGGGTTGGTAAATCTTGCCAAGATTCTGTCAGTTTTTGTTCAGTTAGTTGTTCATTATGCAAGGCTGTAATTTCAGAAAGCTGTCCATCATGACTACAACACCATTTTAAACGCGTATTTCCTATATCAATCAACAAATTCATGAGGACGCCGGACTAAAACTAACTTCACCGGAGGCAAATACTTGCGTTTTACCATCCGCTAGCTGCATTAATAGCATACCATTTCCATCCACCCCCAGCACCTGCCCGGTTATCTGTTGACTCCCGCTATGCAACACGGCTGGTTTATTTTTAAGGCAATCGTAAATGCGCCATTCATCTATGTACTTATCGAGGCCGGTATGTTCAAACTCTGCCAGCATTGGCAGCAATTGATTTAATAACAAGGCTGCCAGTTGGTTTCTGCTGATTCGCTGCCCGGAATTAATGCTGTACAAATCAGTCCAGGGTTGATTAATGTTAGCCGCTTCGGTTTCAGGCAAATAGCAATTTAAGCCCAAGCCTACGACTGCACTACAGGGACCTTCGGTTTCACCCGAGACTTCAACCAAAATACCGCCCAGTTTTTTACCCTCAAAATAAATATCGTTCGGCCACTTTAAACCAACCTGCCCAACATTGGCTTGCTTTAATGCCCGCACCACGGCCACGCCCATCGCCAGGCTTAAACCTGAAATAGCAGCGGGCCCTTGTTGAAACCGCCATAAAACAGATAAGTAAATATTATGCCCGTATGGCGACACCCATTGTCTGCCCCGCCGACCTTTTCCGGCTAGCTGATATTCCGCCAGACAAACCGTTCCAGATGCAGCTAGGTGCTGGGCTTTTTCAACCAAATAACTGTTAGTGGAATTAATGACATCTACAATCAGCAGTGAGGATACGAGCTGTTTGAAATTTTCAGACAAGCCCGCTTGAATGGCATGCGCGGATAAGAATTCAATGGGGTAATCCAGTCGATAGCCTTTGCCACTAACCGCCGAATAAGATAAGCCTAGTTTTTCAAAGCTATTGAGATGTTTCCAGACCGATGATCTGCTGACACCGAGATTATTGGCCAGTTCGGTACCAGAATGAAACGCGCCATCGGCCAGTAAAGCCAAGGTTTGTTTATGCTTATCAGTAAATGTCACAATGGGATCTCTGAAATAAAGTGTCGCCATTTTATTTCAGAAACAAACTACAAGCGTAATTAATTATGCGTTATTGGCACTTTCTCGCTGTCCGCGAATCTGTTGCAACTGTCTTTTAACTACATGTCGAATTAGCAGCTCACGATCCTGCTCTTTCAAATTGATATAATCCACACCCACTGTATAGGGAAAATGGTGCTCTTTTTCTCTATCTTCATTAATCTTTGTGTAAACGACAATGCCATAGACAACAATAACAGCCATAGCATTAACCAATAACATTTTGATTTCCAGATATTGGCCAACCTCAAGCGACTCTTCACTATCAAAAGCGATACCGGTAGCACTAATATTGGCATTACGTGTTGAGCTTTCCTGAAACTCCGCGGTGTTTATGGTAATTGCTTGCGATAGTAAATCGATCTTGGTTTCCAGCATTTTTAGATAATCGGCAATATCAGGATGATTTTTCTCAATCCGGTACATCAATAATGCCGTTTCCTGAGATGCCATTTTTAAGGCCGTCGCAAGAGAACAGTTGCTAAGAATGCTTTCTGAAATATAACTGGTTTCATTGAGCACTTTCTCATCAACTTTTTTATAAAATAAATTGATTTCATCATCAATGCGGAAGTATCGCCTTCTTTCTTCTAGTGCCATATCGCTTTAACAACCTCGAGTCATAAGATTCAGATTAATTCGGCGTTTTCATAAAAAACTGATTTTGCCAACTTGTAAAAAAATTATAGTCCAATAAAAATTTATTTTTTCTGGGAAAATAATTTGGCGGCAGAAGGAAGATGTTTTTAGAAAGTTAGCAGCGTAAACATGTAAAACTGCATGAAACTGGCATTATTGCTTTATTTCATGCAGTCATATTGATTAAAAGCGTATCTCGGGAAAACTAAATACACTATTTATGCTATTACTTTTTGATGCTCAGATTGACCAGATTGAATGGGCCATTAACTTTGCCTTTTGGATCCGCTGGTTTTTTTACAACACAAGTCGCAGCGACAGTAAACGGCACAGTTGTTTGACCGATAGTGACCGATCCAGCTTGCTCCACTGACACCGGCTTCTTAATGACCATAGCTGCATCTGCATCAGTAAGTTCTGCAGCATCAGTACATGCAGTGGCTAAGATTGCCTGCCCGAAGCCCTTTACCTGATCCGAACTGCCTGAAAAACTAATTACTACACCAGTTAAACCAAATGACCAAGTTATTGAACCATCCTTAATGCAACTTTTTGGGCCAGTGCAGGTAATCGCAGGATTCGCTTTTGAATGATAAGAGTTCCAAGTACCCGTTGTTGGTTTTTTGGAATTGATCGTAGGATCAAATGTATCAGTAAATTCAAAATCGCCAATCCTCAGGCTAAAAGGCGTTTGAGGTAGAAACTTAATATTTTTTGGTAAGGTCAATAGCGCTGCTTGCTGTTTTTGACTAAGCTCGCTAATAGCGGAAAAAGATAAGCCGCTCGCGGTAATTATTTTTGAAAGATCTATTTGGTTGGCGATCAAATAATCCGCAATCCCAAAATCTTGCATTATGGCTGGGTAGGGCAGCAACGAGTTTATATCCAGAGTTAAAGTTGCCTTGTAGGTTCCAGTGGTTACCTTGCTGCAGGTATTATCTTTTAAGCACTTTAACTTCTCTGTTTGTGTTTCGGTTAATTTAATAATTGGTTCAGCAACTGAAACAACACTCGCAGACAACCCCACTACCAATGCGCAAGCTTGTAATGGAATCAAGAAAGGTTTTAGTGATTTCGTTGTACTTGTTTGCATTGTAGTCATGAAATACCTTTAATTAATGAAAAATAAAAAAACCGCTCAGCTATTTGTTCTGGCTAACTAGCGATCAAATTCATTCTCAGTGTAGCCTAACGTTTATCAACACCTGGATTGGCGAAATTAAAAGTGTGTGCCATGCCGCAAAAAATAAGGCTTAACCGTTTTTTTTGAGTGACCCATCAAAGAATTCACCACCCCAAACAATGTAAGCAATATCTTACAGCATAGCAGTTTAACTGTTTCGGCTGGTTTGATCTATTTAAAAGGAATTAATACCAAATCCACACAACCACACCAACAAACCACATCAACTACAACCTTTTCGCCATAATCATTACGAACAAAGCATAGAGTGTTAGAATAGCCCCATTAGGTAGGCAAACTCTATACGCCCTATCGACGAACATCTTCTAACGCACAGCCACTAAACGAGGACACCTATGCGGAACTTGAAGTTTTTACCCGCGCTGATTGCAGCAACGTTAATCACCGTCATCATCTTATTTATTGCTTTCCATTTTATATTTTTAGATCTGTTTGTAGATCTTTGGTGGTATCAATCACTAAAACTGGAAGCCTATTTCTGGCTTAGATTGTTGTATAAATACTTTTTATCCGGCGGGGTAACACTGGTATTTTTTGCGATTTTCTTTTTTCATTTCTGGATTGCTTCGCGCTATCTGGGTTTAAATCCAGCCGATGAAGTCATTACCAACTTTGAGAAAAACCGCAGCTTTCAGCGTTTTGCCGATATGTTTATGTATGGCTCGGCAAAAATTTATACACCGATTGCCTTGTTACTGGCCATCTTTATTGCCATCCCGTTTTATAACCAATGGGAATCCACGTTACTTTATTTCTTTGGAAGTAAGTCAGGTGTTAGTGATTCCATTTATGGTAAGGATGTCAGCTTTTACTTATTGTCCTATCCAACCTATTTGCTGATTCAGCAAGAGCTGTTAATTACAGCCGCATTGATCTTCGTAATGGTTGGCGTGCTGTATTGGCTGGAACATATATTTGTACCTAACCAAAGCAAAGAATTTCCCTTGGGTTCCAAAATCCATTTAACGATTTTGATCGGTTTTGTCGTGGCTTTTGTGGTGTGGGGTTTTATGCTGGAGCGCTATGCTCTGCTTAATAACGAGAGCCATCAACCGGTTTTTTATGGTCCTGGTTTTATTGAAATACGCTACAAACTACCCTTAATCTGGTTAGGTATTTTTACTTTTGTAGCAACGGCACTAACTGCGATCCTGTTTATTTTTTCTGAAAAACACCGAATCAAAACGCCGTTTTTTATAGCATTGGCTTCGTTTATAACGGTGCTGGTGTTGCCTGAACTGGATTTTATTCCCAATACCATTCAGCGTTATATCGTTAACCCAAACCCAGTTAAAGCTGAAAAGCCGTTTATGCAGCACAACATTGATGCCACACTGGCCTCTTATGGTTTAAATAACGTAAACACCGTGGACATGAGCATTAAACTGGATGCTGCGCAAGACATGTCCACGTGGGGTACGCAAAAACGTTTTGAAAACATTCCGGTATGGGATAGAGAATTCATTATCGACAGTTTTAAACAACTGCAAGAAATCCGGCCTTATTACAAGTTTTTGTCTGTTGACGAAGATCGGTATTTTATTTTGGATCACGTCCGGCAAGTTAACATTGCCGCCAGAGAAATGAATGTGTCCAAACTACCACTGGAAGCGCAAAACTGGGAGAACATTCATTTACGCTATACCCACGGTTATGGAGCAGCTGTAACACCTGCCGCGCAAGACGCGGATGCCTCATTAATCTGGTATTTGCGTGATTTAAATATGCACTCGGATGTCGGTCTATCGGTTACCCATCCTGACATTTATTATGGCTTGGAACAATATGACTACGCCATTGTGCCCAATAATCTCAACATTATGGGTATTGCCGGCTCTAATCCAGAAGAAGTTGGCGTTTATCATGGTGAAGGCGGGGTGCCTATTCCTTCACTATTTAGAAAAGCCTTGTTTGCCTTTTATTTAAACGACGAAAAGGTTTTCTTTTCCACCAATATTTCCAACCAAAGTAAAGTTAAAATCCATAGAAATATTCGCGAGCGCATTAGCAAGTTAACGCCGTTCCTGCATTTGGATAAAGACCCGTATTTGGTCATGAGCAAAGACCGGTTTTATTGGTTTCAGGATGCCTATACCTTATCTTCACGCTACCCAGCCGCCACACCCGCTGGTGAAAACCTGTTGGAGGGCCATCCAAACTTCAACTACATCCGTAACTCTGTAAAAGTAGTGGTCGATGCTTTTGATGGTGATGTTGATTTTTACATCTCAGATCCATCAGACTCTATTATCCAGGCTTATAACAATGCCTATCCTGGATTGTTGAAAAGTATTGATGAAATGCCGGACGAGTTGCGCCAACATTTACGTTATCCACGTGAGTTGTACAACATTCAAATGAAAATGTACGCCAAGTACCATCAACAAAGCCCAGAATTATTCTACGAACAGGCTGAAACTTGGGCACCGGCTAATGTAAGGGAAAAAGCCGTCGTGCCTTATTACCAAACTATGGATTTTGGCAACTGCGGGGATAAAGAAGAATTTGTATTAATTCACCCGATGACGCCAGTTAACCGTGACAATTTAAGCGTGATTGGCGTAGCTGGCATACAGGATAAATCCAAATGCGATTCCAGTTATAAACCGGGCATTACCGTTTATAAATTTGGTAAAGATGTGCAGGTGAATGGCCCTGCGCAAATTGAAGCCTTAACCCAACAAAATCCGGAAATTTCGGCGCAATTTACGTTATGGAATCAACGCGGTTCAATAGTAGAAATGGGCAGGATGATTATAATACCTATGGGGCACACCGTGCTCTATGTGCAGCCAATATATTTAGCTTCTACTAAGAACAAAATGCCTGAATTGACTCGAATTATCGTATCGGTAGGCAATGAAACTGTGATGGATAAAACTCTTGGTTCTGCATTTGAGCGCTTGAAAGCGATATTCCTTAAAAATTCACGCACAGGGGATCCGTCGGTTAACAGGTAAATTGTAGCTGGGGCAATTAAATGCCAATGGACTTTCTGAATCTAGTGTAGGCGCGACATGTCGCACCTACACTAGAGTATTGGCAAATCGAAAAAGGCATTATTAACGATAACCTAAGCAGCAAATAAACTCATCGTTTCATTAATTTGCTGCTTGGCTTCTTGCAAAATGTTAAGTGACAATTCTGGTGTTAATGGCTGATCACTCATCTTATGGAAGGCTGGCAAGGTATTCAGCAATGGCAAAGCCGGTTTGCTGGGCAAGGCTAATACATGATGAAATTTTGCCAGCAACACAATATCCGCTAAATTTAGCTGCCCTCCGGTATTACCAAACCAATTGGCAGAAACCATGGGAATCTTTTTTAATTCTTCCGGAAATTCCCATTTATCCAAAATAAATGCCCCAACCTGCCCTTGCAGCTCATTAATACAAGCTTCCAATTCTGCCGGCTGCCAGGCATTTTCCGGTAAATTTGCGGCATACATTAAAATGGGCAAGGCACCAATATTATGTAACAACCCAGCCAGCAAAGCTTCTTCCGGATCCGCTTTACGAGTGAGTTTTGCCAGAACATAACTAATACTGGATACCTTAACACTGTTCATCCAGGCTTCGTGTATGCGTTTTTTAATATTTTGTTTATTGCTGCTAACCAGATTTTTTAAACTCATCGCGGTCACTATATTACGCGTGGTTGATAACCCTAAGCGGTTGACAGCGTTTAAACAATTACTGATAGGAGTGGCGGTTCTGTATAACGGGCTATTAACTACTTGGATCAGTTTGCCAGCCAGAGCCGGATCAAAATTGATAATTTTGGAAATTTCATCCACACCCAAATCTTGCTGAATTGCACGGCGCATTTTTAAAGCCACATCAGGAAAACTGGGCACTTCCAGCTCACCTTGTTGAAAATGCCGGTAAAATCCTTGTAAGAACGCATTTTTCTTTAAATAATCCGGAATAATTAATTTGTTAGTCCGAGTCATGTGCAAAATGGATTTTGGTACATAAATAACGCTGCTGGGCACTTTTGCTATAGCTGTTAAGCCATGACTGCTGCCCAATGATAAAGGATAAAAGGCCTTTAATGTTTCTGCATGAACTTCCTGTCCTACGCCATTGGCCGCTTCTAAAAACACAGTGCCTTTGTGCAGGTAAACTAAAGCATCTTCAGGAGAATCAGGATTAAAAATAAGTGCGCCAGGAGCAAAATCGGCCGATGTTATAACTAACTGCTCAATTTCTTCTTCAACCAGCAACTGAGCAATAGGCATTAGACGCTTGATAAAAGCCACAGAGACATTGGCCTTAACTCGAACGGGGGCATTTGTTGATGCTACAGATTGAGGTTGCTCAATATCTTGCCTAACTTCGCCGTTGGTGAGTTGCTCGACTTTAGGCTTGTTTTTTTTAAAAATTTGCCAAAACATAGTACGACTATCCTATTCATTATTAATTCTGGCCGACTCCCTCTAATTACAATTACTCGTTTAATTTTGGAAAAAGTGGTTTATAAACAATCACCCACCTCCATCACTAATAACCGGCAATCAAAAAAAGTGTTTGGGTATTTTGTGCTGATAATAAAGCGCAGAAACAACTCTAAAAACAAATAAACCGTAACTGCACGCGCACAACCCGCCCATAGTCGACGATGTGTATTAGCTGAACAGCGCCATACGGCATTTGCCCACCAAATTATAGGTAGAAACATCATGCCATGAACCGTCTTCCAGCTTGCAATAGTATAGGTGACATTCATAGCCCTGTAGTCAATGTACACAAAAACTGCATTGACAAAGATAAAAAAAGGCCAAAACGCCCGCCACAAAGTCGCTTCTCCTTGCCAGCAAGAACGTAAAAAATAATAAAGACCTGGGACTTTCTGTCCATGCCAGTAAGGATTAACCGATGGTACGGTATAATAAGTCAGGATAAAAATTACGCTTAAAAACACCCCAATCTCAAGCCAGTTAAACAGATTGGTATAGGCTAAAACGATCGGTAAAGTATTTACAAACATAGTCACTAAACTCCAAGTTAGAGTAGTACATTCTATTGTTGACTTGCCATCCGTCAAGAAACTATCGACAACTTTGTGTTTTTAAATTAACTAATATGACAGCCCAGCTATTTATATATACCGCCCTGCCCCCAGAAGCCAAGCCATTGATAGGCCATTACAAGTTAAAAAAAATGACTGAGATCACTGCGTTCAGCATTTACAAAAAAGATAACATCATCTTAACAGTGACTGGACTGGGCAGAAATGCCATGGCTGCGGGTGTTGCATACAGTCAGGCGATATTTGCTATAGCAGGACAACCATCAGTAATGCTGAATATAGGTATTGCCGGACATAAGGATGATGCCTTGGGCACAATTTACCTGGTCGACAAGTGCCAGGACGCTGATAGCAAGAAAACGAACTATCCACCCATCATTTTTAAGTCACCCTGCAAAACTGCTGGTCTGCAAACTGCCGCTTTGCCACAACTGGATTATCAACTAAGCCTGTTGTATGACATGGAAGCATCAGCTTTCTATGAAACAGCACACCGGTTTAGCACTGCCGAACTGACGCACAGCTTAAAAATAATTTCTGATAACCAACAGAACACCGCTGACATGCTGCAATTAAACCAAGTACCATTATGGATTGAGCAACAACTGGTCGTGATAGACTCCGTGGCCCATTTGTTACTTGCGCTTGCCGAAAATTTAATCAGTATTGAAAACCCAAGTTTTCAAGCACTAACCCAGCAATTTCACTTTACTACAACCGAACAAATCCAGTTAAAAACCTTGCTACAGCGCTGGCAGGTGATCACCGGGCAGCCAATTCCTGAATTTAACACGATGGAATTTAGACGAGGTAAGGATATTTTGCGATGGTTAACTCAACAACTGGATGAGATGGATTATTATTTATAGCCGGATTTTTAGTATATCAATCCGGCCATTATGAATCAGCCCGCCATTAAGAGCGGGATGACATGATATTAAGATGCGCAAAACATAGGATGCACGTTGCTCCGTTCAGCGCATGCGATAGCGGGTGGAATAGATCCACAAAACAGATAATGACAAGATTTACATCAAATTAGCCGCGCGCCATAACCCAACATTGACCATCAACTCAAGTATCGAACGTTGAAAAAGTTGGGTTACCAAAACAGCCCGCAACCCAACCAAGCTATAAACCTCCTGACGCACAACAATTCAAATTCAAACACACCGCATTATGAATACGCAAAAACGCGGGCTCTGATAAACATCCGATTCGTTGAACCACTAACGATTGATTTAGTGTAATTAGCTTATCGGGGCGGACGTAGCTTGCTTTGGGCAACACACCACGCACTAAGTCATCCTCTTGTAACAACAGAGCATTTTCAAATCCCGCCTGGGACGTAATTTGTACCGCTACAAAATCGCCCAGTGGTAATTTTTTCTAAATCCAAACAGGCCGTTTTTTACTTGACGAAAGATCAGTGAATGGAAAAGGCAACAGAACCACTTCAGATCGCTGGTACATCATTCCATATCTCATCGTCTTGATTATCCCAATCCTTTAAAGCACTGGATTGAGCCAATTGTAGATTTAGCCAGTCAGCATTTTCCTCACGCTGCCGCAAAAACAGTGCAAAGTCCAAAACCTCTTGCACCATTGACTCGGGTAACGGCATGACCACTTGATAGACTTGTTCCGCTAAACTCATAAAGCCCCCAAAATTATTTGCCAGAAAGATTAACATGTGCATTGTATACGAGGCAATCAATCCGGCTTCGGCAAAAAATACACTACAATTATTGACCAACCAATCCTTGTTATTTCAAAACAGCATCAAAAACTTGCCCTCAGACATCGGGACTTGTTTTTGTGAAAGTTAAGCTTGCTTATAAATGTTTGGCTCGAAGATTGGAACTCAGTCCTGTGGGAGAACTCCCACTCCTAAACTGAGCCAGACGGCTTTCATACTCAGAGCTGCTGAGGAATGATTTCTGAGCAGACCCTAAGAAAATAAAGTTTATCTTCTTCGCTTTAACCGATACAACGCCGAAATATCCTCATCCCCAAACCCATCCGCCATCAACTGGCTATAGGCCTGTACCGTCATATCAGTTAACGGCACAGCGGCACCTGTTTGCTCAGCCATGTCCTGACAAATCTTTAAATCTTTATGATGCAAGGCCAGTTTGAAACCGGGCGCAAATGTGCCGTTGGTCATGGTTTTGCCGCGATGTTGTAAAAACCAGTTGCCGGAAGCACCGCCGGAGATAACTTCTATGACTTTATCCATGGGCAGGCCTTGGGCTTGGGCAAAGGCCAGGGCTTCGGTGACAGCTTGGTTTATGCCTGCTCCCATGATTTGGTTGGCGGCTTTGGTGGCTTGACCGGCACCGGAATCACCCATATGGATGATCCGGGTTGCCATAGCTGCCAGAATCGGGCGGATTTTTTCTAATGTGTCGGCATCACCACCAACCATCATGGCCAGTGTGCCGTTTTTTGCACCTTCCACACCGCCGGAAACGGGAGCATCCAAAAACTGCACTTGCTGCTTGGCTAGTTTAGCGGCGGCGATTTGGGCGGTGTTGCTGCTAACGGTGGACATATCCACGACAACTGCGCCTGATTTAATGGCTGCACTGATCGCATCGACCACGTCCAACACGTCTTGGTCCGCTGAAACACAAATCAGCACCACATCAACCTGTTCAGCCAATGCTGCCGGGCTTTGGGCATAGTTAATTTGTAATTCTGCTGCCAACGTTTGTGCTTTGGCGGTGGTTCTGTTGTATACAGCGCTTAAAAATCCAGCTTTAGCCAGATTTCTAGCCATGCCAACCCCCATTGCGCCTAAGCCGATTAAACCTACGTTCATATCACATCTCCAAATAGGTATACGATGTTAATCCGGCCAGCAATTCCTGTTCAAAATCATGGCGTTGTTGTTCGCTTAATTGACTGGCTTGCAGTTTTTTCCGGTACGCTGTTTTTAGATCTTCCGTGCTGATATGCACATAATCCAGTAAGTCATCCACATGCTCGCCTTCTTGCAGATCGTAAAAATGGTAGCCGTTGTCATCTAGCTCGATATTGATGGAATGGGTATCGCCGAATAAATTGTGCATATCACCAAGAATTTCCTGATATGCGCCCACCATAAAAAAACCGATCAGATAAGGTTCGTCTTTGTTGATTTTATGCACTGGCAAGGTGGTTTCCAGATTTTGTCCGTCCACATAATGATCAATACGCCCATCCGAATCGCAGGTTAAATCCTGAATAACCGCGCGCCGCGTGGGTTGTTCGTGCAGGCGGTGAATAGGCATAATGGGAAAGATTTGGTCTATGCCCCAAATATCCGGCAACGATTGAAACAAGGAAAAATTGCAAAATATCTTATCGGCTAACTTCTCATTCAACTCGTCCAAAATATGTTCCTGGCTTTGGATGGCTGGATTTAGTTTGGTTTGCAGTTGTTGACACACGATGGCGTAAGTATTTTCTGCAATGGCCAGTTCGGTAATGCTTAACTTGTCTTGGGTAAATTTTGCGCGGGCTTCGCTTAAGGCGAATTGCGCGTCATGATAGCATTCATCGGGATTGGTTATTTTCGGCAGCGCCTGTAATTCCGCGGCATTGCTGTATACCGATTCAATATCGGTGACATTGGTGATCAAAACAGCATGATGCGCAGTTAATGCTCTGCCGGATTCGGTAATAATATCCGGTTGCGGCATGTCTTTTTCCAAGCAGGTTTCGGCAAAGCTGCGTACGATATTTTGGGCGTATTCATCCAGACTGTAGTTGATGGAGGATTCGCGCCGTGAGCGACTGCCGTCATAATCAACACCCAAACCGCCACCAGCATCAACAATTTTTATCGGTGCACCCAAACGGCGCAGCTCTACGTAAAACTGCCCGGCTTCTTTTAGCGCGACTTTAATGTCATGGATATTGGCAATTTGCGAGCCCATGTGAAAGTGCATAAGCTTTAAGGAATCCAATAAATCCGCTTGCTTTAAGCGATCAATCAGTTGCAGGACTTCATAGGCATGTAAGCCAAATTTGGATTTTTCGCCACCGCTGTTTTGCCACTTGCCAGCGCTAATGCTGGCCAGGCGCACCCGCACCCCAACTTGCGGTTTAACGTCCAGTTTTTTGGCTTCTTCCATTATTAATTCCAGCTCTAGTGGTTTTTCAATCACCAGATACAAGTCCAGACCCATTTTTAAACCAATTAAGGCCAAACGGATATAAGCGCGATCTTTATAGCCATTACAAACCACAACCCCGCCTTTGGATAAGGCCATTATTGCCAACAATTCCGGTTTGCTGCCCGCCTCCAAACCCACGTTATCCGATGCCAAAATGCCTTCAACCACTTGCCGCTGCTGGTTAACTTTAATCGGATACACAGGTGTATATTTGCCTTGGTAAGCGTTGATTTCACACGCTTTGGCAAACGCTTGCTGCAAGCGCTTTACTCTGTCTTTTAATATATCGGTAAACCGCACCAGCACTGGCATGGACAATTTTTTGTCATTTAAGCTTTGGGCGATTTCGTATAAATCCAGCTCAACAGCCTTGTCGGAACTGGGCTTTACGCAGACATGGCCTTGGCTATTGATAGCAAAGTAGTTTTGTCCCCAACTTTCAATCGCGTAGAGTTGGGCGGATTGGGCGGTGGTCCAGGTGGTATTTTGTTGGTTTGTCATGGGCTGGTTTTATGATTTTGAATTCAAGAGCGGTTGCAACATCCAATTTTGTGCCACGCCATTTCGGAAAATTTTATATGAATACCATGTCACTGGCGTGACGGTTTGATTAATCAACAGCTAGCCCGTATGCAGCGCAACGCAATACGGGGGAGCGGAGCAACGCATTCCTGGATTCCGTAAACGCCATTCAGGCTGCGCATTAATCTAAATCCGTTATGCCGTAGCTTTGTCTCAAGAATCATCAACCTGATCAGCTAGCTCAGACAATTTTTTCAAAGCATCCTGTAATTGATTTTGTTCGGTTGCCCTAACAGTGACATGGGCAACCTTACGGCCTTTGCGTGGCACTTTGTCGTAAAGATGCAAATGCGCATGGTCAATGTTTAACACTTCTTCATCGGTCGCTAATCCGCCAATAAAATTCACCATGCCCGCATAACCGACTGGCGCAGTAGAACCTAGCGGCAAACCCGCAATCGCACGCAAGTGGTTTTCAAATTGACTGGTTTCAGCGCCTTCGATGGTCCAGTGTCCGGAATTATGAACGCGTGGCGCAAATTCATTTGCTACTAACCTGCCATCCACATCAAATAGCTCCAGTGCCAACACACCCACATAATTCAATTCGGTCATGAGCATGGAAACATAGACTTCCGCCTGAGTTTGCTCATCGTCGCCGTAACGGCTTTCTGACACACGCAAAATCCCGCCGCGATGCAGATTTTCTGATAATGGATAAAACACGATTTCACCAGTCCGACTACGCACGGCAATAATGGAAACTTCGCGCTGAAATGGCACAAACGCTTCCACGATGGCCGGTACACCTTGCAGCAATTCCCAGGCTTGGGGCAAATCCGCCTCGGACTTTAGTACTGACTGGCCTTTGCCGTCATAACCTTGAGTGCGGCTTTTTAAAATCGCCGGATAACCAATATTAGCCATAACTGACTGCAATTCCGCCAAACTGTTAACTGGCGCGTAAGCAGGTGTGGGGATGCCTATGTCATTAAAAAAAGTTTTTTCAATTAATCGGTCTTGTGCCACGGCCAATGCTTTGGAAGGTGGGTAAACCTGAGTATGGGATGTTAAAAATTCCGCAACATCGGCAGGTACGTTTTCAAACTCATACGTCACTACATCTGCTTGCTCGGCCAATTGCGCAAGCAGTTTTGGATCATTGTAATCGCCGTGTAAATGTTTACCCAGGCGGTTTGCGCAAGCATCTGAGGAGGGATCCAAGAAGATAAATTCCAAACCTAAAGGATAACCCGCCAATGCAATCATTCGGGCCAATTGCCCGGCACCTAAAATGCCAACTTTCATAATGCCTCCAGGCGTGGATCGGCGTTCTCTAAAACCGTATCTGTTTGATTTTGCCGAAACTCATTTAAGGCATTTCGGTATTGCGTGTGTTTATTGCTAACAATTGCCGCAGCAAGTAACGCGGCATTAATCGCGCCCGCCTTGCCAATGGCCAACGTGCCGACAGGAATACCAGCGGGCATCTGCACAATAGACAACAAGGAATCCATGCCATTGAGGGCTTTTGATTGCACGGGCACACCTAAAACCGGCACAGCAGTTTTAGCGGCCGTCATGCCTGGCAAATGCGCAGCGCCGCCCGCGCCAGCAATAATCACTTCCAATCCTCTAGCTTGTGCACTTTCAGCATAGGCGAATAATTTATCGGGGGTACGGTGCGCGGAAACCACGTCAACTTCATGAGGAATACCCAACTTCTCAAGCGTTTCAGCAGCGTGCAGCATGGTTTCCCAGTCAGACCTCGAGCCCATAATGATGCCAACCAGTGCGGTCATGTATAACTCCTTAGCAAATTTCGGAATTGAAGATTAAAATTTCAAACGTGTAGTATCGCATAAATAACGCTGGATGGTTTTTGGAAGTTGAGGGATTTGGCTTAAGAATTACCCGTTCTAACGGGTTAATTTGTTTAGAAATGGGGAAACTCTGTGGATGGTGTTATGGAACCTATCTTATTCGTAAACCATATGAAAATAAAAAATAGACAAAATGAACCATTATTGGTACATTTTGGTTGCTACTTAATTTGTCATGGAAGGCAAAATGAAAACAACTCCCATTAAACTTAACGCTAAATTTTATGCTTCCGAATCTGGAAGTGAACCCGTCAGTATCTGGCTAAAATCTTTGCCAGCCCAAGAAAAGCGAACAATTGGCGAAGACATAAAAACCGTTCAAATGGGGTGGCCACTCGGCATGCCGCTTGTTGACCATATTGAGGATGGCATTTGGGAAGTAAGAATTAAACTACATCAAAAAATTGCTAGAGTTTTGTTTGTGGTAATTAATAATGAAATGATTTTGCTAAATGGGTTTATCAAAAAAGACCAAAAAACACCCCGCCCAGAAATTGATCTAGCAAAGCAGCGGCTAAAAACACTAAAAGGCAAGCGAAATGAAAAACCTACACATCGGTAGCAACTTCGATGACTTTCTTCAAGAGGAAGCGATTCTTGAAGATGTTACGGCGGTCGCGATAAAAAGAGTTATTGCTTGGCAAATAGCGCAAGGAATGGACAGTAAGAAACTTACCAAAACCAGCATGGCTGAACGCATGCATACCAGCAGATCATCACTGAATCGACTGCTTGACGAAGAAGATACCAGCTTGACCCTAACAACTTTGGTTAGCGCCGCCAATGTGATTGGGAAAAAAATTAAGATTGAATTTGAAGATGTTGGATCCTAATAGACCTAACTTAAGCGCCGAAGGCTGGGTTGAATAGCAGTGAAACCCGGTAATGATCCGCCCTAAACACTGGGCTTCCTGCCTCAACGCAGCCCTGCTGGCTATCTTATAAACTAACTCACATTTTGAAGTTTTTTCAAAATACTGTTGCTAATTGCAGCAACAAATACCTCTGGATTTTCGTATTCCTGCTGCTTAATAAAAGTTATTGCCGATTGGACAAGTTGCTTGGTTCCGGCAATTTCTTCAAATGAACGGCCGCAACCTTCACAATGTGTGCCTTCTTTTGTGCATTGATCTATACAGGGATTGAATTTCATGTTGTTCTCAAAAAATAATAAAAGTCATCGCATAATAATAACCTAAAACTTCTTATTGCGTAGCACGGTGACTAGCGTTGTTCTTGAGTAAGACTAGGATTAGCACCAAACCTTCGGTTTCGCGCCTCACCGCAACCTATCACGCTATTTTTTACGATCCAGCTCTATTCGAGATTCGATAAACCTTATACTCCGACCGTTCCGGTGGCTGATCGGGTAATTCTGGGTTATCCTCAAATATGCTCTCAACGTGAGTCAGCTCAATATTGAAATTAGCTTCGTACAGGTTTTTTATTTCTTCAGAAACGCCAAAAACCTGGTCTGACGTATCATTTTCCGCCGCATCCTCTATGGTTAGCAGAAAAATTCGAGTGGCCTTTTCAACAATGCTTCTTAAGTGCGCTACATAGAGATGTCGAATGTCTTCTGGCAATGCGGTCAGCGCTGCCCGGTCATAAACCATATCAATATGCCCAAGATCTGCTCGAGTTAGTGAGAAATAATCGCCACAGAGTATTTTAAGTCTGCCGTGTTCCCATACAGTAAATTTACCGACCTGCCTAGTTGCTGGCTGGAGTTGCTGCTCCTTAAAAAATGCCTGAATGGCTATTGGACTTAATTCAACCCCGATGACCTCATGCCCCTGTTCGGCAAGCCAGATTAAATCAAGGCTGGTTCCGCATAGAGGAACGAAGACGCGACTTCCTATTGCCAGATTAAGACCCGGCCAAAACCGGATAAGCAGTGGATTAACCGATTTTTGATTAAAATCAATGCGCTGATTACGCCAGCATTGCAACCAGAGCACATTGTCACGATCAGTCACAATAACTCCAAGCGGCCCACTTGACTATGCGATGACGTAGAAAAAGCTTGGAAGTCTGTCATAAAGTCATCTTCCCTTGGGGAGTTGGTTGGGATTTAGGAAAATGTTCTGAAAGAAGAACTCACGACTTCGTGAGAAAGTTCATGCAGTCGTGGCAGTAATCTAAACAATACCCGATGCTTCAGGGAAAGGTTTAACAAAGAGTAACATCTTTAATCTTAGAACGGCTAGATTAAACAGAACGTTGGATTGAATGGATATGAAATCCAACAAACGGGCTTCGATAGGTTGGGTTACGACTCACGCCTAACCCAACCTACCCTGCTAAACAATTTCAGTAATTTTCATGGAATCTAAGCAAGCCTTAAAAAATTTCCAACGCAAACATAATCGCATCTTCCCGGCCATTTTCTGCCGGATAATAGCCTTTACGAATGCCAATCTCATTAAACCCCATTGATTCGTATAGTGAAATTGCTTTTGGATTGCTGGGACGGACTTCCAGGAAAACCGTTTCTGCACGACCTTTGATCATCTCGATCATGTTGTCCAGCATTTTGCGGCCTATGCCCTGCCCTTGTTCGGCCGGATCTACGCAGACATTTAATATATGCGCTTCGCCGACTGCGATGGAAAAAATAATATAGCCCAGGATTTTGTCCTGCTCTTCGCAAACCCACGTTTCATAGTTGGCCCGAAAGCAATCTCTAAAAATATCATCACTCCAGGGGAACTGGTAACTTTGCTTTTCTATTTCCGCCACTCGTGCCACATCGGAATTGGTCATCCGGCGCAAGCGCAATAAATCATTTCGGCTAACCGAGCCTGGAAATACATTGGCGTAAAACTCTTTGTCCGCATCGTAAACTACAAAGTTTTTAATCTTGTCGACCCATCCGCGCATATCCCACCTTCACCGTTTTTTAATTATTTGCATCGCAAGGCATAAGTCTTGCCAGGCTTTGCGTTTTTCTAGTAATGAACGTAATAAATAAGCCGGATGATAAACTACCACCACCGGCGTTGTGCCTAAAGTATGGACCCGACCTCTCAGTTTGCCTATAGGCTGGTCAGTTTTTAATAACGCTTGTGCTGCAATCCGGCCTACTGCCAGGATAATCTTGGGCTGCACTAAAGAAATTTGCTGTTGCAAAAACGCATTGCAACTGGCAATTTCTTCCGATTTTGGATCGCGGTTATTAGGTGGCCGACATTTTAATATATTGGCAATGTAAACATCTTGATCGCGCGACAGACCAATTGACCTAAGCATTTCTGTTAATAATAAACCAGCTTTGCCAACAAAGGGCAAGCCTTGTTGATCTTCGCTTTGGCCTGGCGCTTCACCTATCACCAGCCAATCCGCTTGCTGGTTGCCGCTGCCAAATACCGTTTGGGTTCGGGTTTCGCATAACGTGCATTGCGTGCAATTAGCAACTTGTGATTTTAACTCTTGCCAAGATGTGGCGGGGGTTATTGTTGTAGCAACTGGTTGTTCAGCTTCAAATACAGGCTCAGCAACCAAGATTGATTCGGTAGAATTTGAGAATTCGTCAGTTAATTCTGAAGCACTGGGATAAACGACTTCCGGTATAAGTTCTGGTGACAATACTTGCTGCGGCAGCAACTCACTTACTTGATCAAAATTATCTGACGCCACGAGCTCGGACTGTGGCAAGCGCGGTTGCCATAGCTCAATGCCCATGGCTTGCAAATATTGCAACCGAGTTACATTATCCATAACAACCGTTGGCGATTTTTCTGCTTAATATTTTGAGCAAAGCAACGTTCCCGCGCCATAGCGCAGGAACGATTAACTTTTTTCGCTAACTCAAACATCGCCTTTTTGCGGATGTTGGCGGTGTTCAGGCATTTTCAGTTTATTGACGGCATTGATATACGCTTTCGCGGAAGCAATCACAATATCGGTATCCGCCCCTAAACCATTAACAATACGTCCGGCTTTTTCCAAACGCACGGTCACCTCACCTTGGGCATCCGTGCCACCATTAATGCTGTTAACCGAATACAATTCTAATGACGCATTCGATTGCACCAGACTTTCAATGGCTTTTAAACTGGCATCCACTGCACCGCCGCCTTTGGAGCTGCCGGTTAATTCTTGATGTCCTACTTGTACGGTAACGGTGGCATTGGGTATTTCGCCAGTTTCTGAACAAACTTTTAACGCGATCAATTTGATATTTTCATCTTCGGATTCCAAGCCGCCTTCTGAAACCAAGGCTTGTAAATCTTCATCAAAAATTTCATGTTTTTTATCCGCCAATTCTTTAAAACGCGTAAACGCCTCATTTAATTCAGCTTCAGAAGTAAATTCAAAGCCTAATTCGGTCAAGCGGCTTTTAAACGCATTGCGGCCGGAATGTTTACCTAAAACCATCCGGTTAGCCGACCAGCCCACATCTTCCGCCCGCATGATTTCGTAAGTCTCGCGGTTTTTTAATACGCCATCCTGATGTATTCCGGATTCATGAGCAAAGGCATTGGCACCAACGATGGCTTTATTGGGCTGCACTGGAAAACCGGTGATAGATGAAACCAGTTTTGAACAAGTGACGATTTCGCGGGTATCGACAGTGGTTTGGCAGCTAAATACATCCTGACGCGTGCGCACGGCCATCACCACTTCTTCCAATGACGCATTACCTGCGCGTTCGCCCAAGCCATTGATAGTACATTCAACTTGGCGTGCGCCATTCATAACCGCAGACAAGGAGTTGGCCACGGCCAAGCCTAAATCGTTATGGCAATGCACGGAAAAAATGGCTTTATCGGAGTTTGGAATACGCTTGATCAAATTGGCAATAGTGGCACCAAATTGCTGCGGAATGCTATATCCGACAGTATCGGGAATGTTTAATGTGGTAGCGCCCGCATCAATAACCGCTTCCAAAATCCGGCATAAAAAATCTTCGTCCGAACGTCCGGCATCTTCAGGCGAAAACTCCACGTCATCGGTATATTGCCGTGCGCGTTTTACCGCTCGCACTGCGTACTCAATCACCTGCTCCGGCTGCATTTTTAACTTCATTTGCATATGGATGGGTGATGTGGCGATAAAAGTATGGATTCTGGCTCTGGCAGCACCTTTTAAGGCATCGCCAGCGCGGTCGATGTCTTTATCCAATGCTCTGGCCAAGCCGCACACGGTGCTGTCTTTAATAATGTTGGCAACAGCCTGCACGGATTCAAAGTCACCATCACTGGCGGCAGGAAAGCCTGCTTCAATGACGTCCACTTTTAACCGTTCCAATGCTTTGGCAATGCGAACTTTTTCTTCGCGGGTCATCGATGCGCCCGGGCTTTGTTCGCCGTCGCGCAAGGTCGTGTCAAATATAACTAATTTGTCTTTCATAAAAACTCCATACACGGAGAATTATTAACGTTTACCGTTAATAAAATAATAAAGGGGATTTTTTAATAAATGTAGAGTGTAAGAATGATGCCCATCAGGGCAGCAGTCTTAAAGAGAGGCTTAACCGTGCGCACAAAACCAAGCTTGCAGTGTTTAAACCTGCAACTGAGCTAGCTATGTTTTGTGAGGATAAAATATTCATGGTTAAGACTATACGCGATTGACTGCACACCCTCAAGTGGATTTTTACGGTTTACGCCCCTGTGATCTGGCTTTACGTTTTCGTACGCGCATAATCAAGGTAAATACCGGCCCGGAAATAGCGTAACCTAAAAACAGTAAAAACAGCATCGCTTGCGGTTGCGCCATAATAAACGCAATACCAAGCATAACCACGGTTGATACAAAAAAAGGCACTTTACCTTTTAAGTCCACCTCTTTAAAACTGGAGTAACGAAAATTACTGACCATTAACAAGCCCGTACTCAGGGTTAACGGAATGGCAAAATATTTCACTACATCCACATCATAGCTGTATTCGATGGAAATCCAGATAAAGCCGGCTAATATTGCGGCGGCGGCCGGACTGGGCAGGCCTTGAAAATAGCGTTTATCGGCAGTTTCCAGTTGTGTATTAAAACGCGCCAAACGCAACGCCCCACCTGCCGCATGTACAAACGCAGCAAACAAACCCACTTTCCCCAGCGTATTAAAAGCCCAAAGATACATGACTAACGCGGGCGCAACCGCAAACGACAACATATCGGACATACTATCGTATTGTGCGCCGAATTCACTTTGGGTGTTGGTTAGCCTAGCTACACGGCCATCCAATCCATCCAAAATCATAGCAACAAAAATGGCCACGGCGGCGGTTTCAAAACGACCGCCCATTGCAGAAGTAATTGCATAAAACCCGGAAAACAGGGCGCCAGTGGTAAATAAATTAGGTAACAAGTAAATGCCGCGATTACGTCGAACAGGAGCCTGCTTCTGAGCCATAAGTTAATCAATCCAAATATTAAGTAACGAAGTAAATCTATTAGCAATTATACAATGAGCCATTCCAGCCCACCTAGCTTAATCAACCATTGCCGTTAATGAAAAGAGTAAAGCACAGTTGTTTGACAATATTGTGATAATATTCCGCAGTCAGATTCGGGCTGGTAAAAATTAGTTACCAACCACTGAAATGAAACCAAAAAGCCAGTGGATAAATCTCCCAAAGCTTTCTGGATTGGGATGATTACCGAAACCAACTGCATCGGCAACGCCCAGCTTCACCCTCGTTTTTAACATTTAACTTCGCAGAATAACCATGAACAAACCCAAAAAAGTCGCAATTCTTACAGCAGGCGGTTTGGCACCTTGCCTTAACTCAGCTATTGGCAGCCTAATCGAACGCTACACCGAAATCGATCCCTC
>Ga0208264_1000060_pt1 | contig 73470 bp, 69 predicted proteins | sample LakWasMet31_HOW6_2_FD_183873 | JGI IMG/M metagenome (GOLD analysis project Ga0208264, IMG submission 183873) | Freshwater sediment methanotrophic microbial communities from Lake Washington under simulated oxygen tension - Sediment Metagenome... | ecosystem: Environmental > Aquatic > Freshwater >... | reverse complement strand
CAGCATTGTCAATTTGTTCAGCCTTAGTGCCGCCTTGTGCTTTTGCGTATGCAATAGCAGCTTCAATTAAAGGTGCGTATTGTGGCAATTGGCTTGCTTTTAGCACTAATGATGGGTTTGTTGTTGCATCAACAGGCTTAACTGCCTTGATCGCTTCAACATCACCAGTATCTGCCACGATAGTGGTCATAGTTTTTAATTGGTCTAATAAAGTAGCCATTACATGCCTCCGTAAAATTATCTGAATACAACAGTCTTATACAAAATCAAGTGCAAGATTATATCTTAAAAGTGGTGATGTTAAAAACTATATGGTGTCATTAAATGGCGATACATGATGCTTTCTTCGATCGCTCTCAACTGGACTATCACTTTTACGGCGCTCTATAGGTAGTGAAATGATGAAAGTTGCTCCAGCCCCCTCTTCACTGTGAACAGCAACACTACCCCGATGCTTTTTGATGGTCACATTCACAAAATACAAGCCTAGACCACTACCCTCCTGTGCCTGATGCTCACCTTCTGCGCGACTAAATCGCCTAAATACTTTTGTGATTTTCTTTGCAGGTATTCCAGGTCCCTGATCGATCACTTTCAAAACAATCGATTGCGTATCACTTCTTAAGATTACGTTTATCTCACTTCGTTCTGGTGAGTATTTAACAGCATTCAATAAAATATTAGAAATTGCTCTCAAGAGCAAACCAAAGTCACCTCTCACCCATACACATTCTTCAGGAAAGTCTGTGAGTATCTTGAGCTGCTTAGCCATCGATATTTCATATACATCATCAATCGCCTGTTGCGTCAGACTAACAATATCTAACTCGTGAAATCTATTCACATTTGCCATTTCAGCACGTGACGCCTGTAAAAACCCTTCCGCCATACTATGCGCACGGATGAGCATTTTACTCATCCGTTCGGAGTATTTGTTAGCCTCAAATTTATCTAGCAACATCATTGCTGCGCCAAGAGGCGCCCGGATATCATGTGAAATAAACGCTAGAGTATCATTTCTACTTTTGTGCAAATTGCGTAAGTGCTGTGCGGTCAGATTCACCTTCAGGATTCTCGACTCTAAAGGATCTACATTACCCCCATCCACATTATCTTCAGTCACCATACCTAAGGCTGATAACTCATCACGTAATCTTTGTAACTCTCGATCTAAAGATAATTGTGCTGAATTAAGCTTGCGCCAACTCCAGATTGGATATGCCAACAATATCGCGATTAAGGCTCCCGACGTAGGAACCCAAATACCCCACCAGTGAACGATAGAGAGTGAAAGCAAGATAATCACAATCAAGTATATTGTAATCAATAACACAGACTTCAACGGAGGAAGTCTAGACAGCCATAACAGCGGTAATATCGCTAATAATGCACACAACAAACTGACAATCCACTTTGGCGCATCCACCACCAATGATGAGCTTTGCATCGTGGCTATCGCATTCGCTTGAAATTCAATCATTGACATTGGTTCCGAATCGCTTGAAACAGGCGTGAGTAATACATCTCCTACCCCCTGTGCTGTGACACCGATCAATGCAACTTTATCTTTAAAAAATCCTGATGAATATTTATTAGCCAGCACATCAACATAAGAAATTTGATGAAAGTGCCCACGTGCTCCGAAGAAATTAATTTTACGCGGCGAGTTAGAAATCAAGCGTTGCGCTTCATAGCCACTACTAGGGTTAACACTGGGCTTAGCTAAATGAATAGTAGGTGGAATAATATTCATATTAGCAGGCAATAAATTAGCCACTTGCAATATGGCCTGTGAAAAGTGCGGCAACCCTAGTGCGGGTGAGCCACCTACTGACAAGCCCTCCCACAAATAAAGATTACGGGCTACGCCATCAGCATCTAACGAAACATGTAAACGGCCTAAGCCTGCTACTGCTGAAGCCAACAATGGAGTTGGGAAGATTTGCTTGACAGAAGCCCCTACATAAGGCGCCTCAAGCAAAACAGGTAGTACAATATTTCCTGCTCGTTGAATTGCTTCGGCAAAAGCATAGTCGACTTCCGTAGCATCACGCTCTGGATCGGAGAAAGTGATACCGAATCCAATTGCTTTTGGTTTTTCGTTAATTAAATGATTAATAAGCTCAGTATGGAACCTTCTAGACCAAGGCCAGCTCCCAATCGCTTCTATACTTCTCTCATCGATTGCAACAATGACGATATTATCTGGTGCGCGCTTGAAACTAAAGTGCCGTCCTAAATCATAATATAAATGATCAAATCGGACCAACACCTCACTAATCCCCACCACGCAGGCGATTAAGGCAAGTGCAATTGCTGTAAAGAGCCTGTCATTCATTTGCATTAGTGACTTACAACAGCGATACGATTAGATTGCTGCAGTTCTAGCTCATAGAAGTGCTGGGATAATGTAAATATCCTACAAGAGAAATATTCTATTTTTTTTGTCATCATGCAAGTTAATTTTCAAACGGGAAGTGGTGAACAAAATACCATGAACATCGTTAAAATTGCGCTACACAAGCAGCGCAAACATGTTAAATTTTGTAAACTAATTGCCGCTGATAATTGCAATTCACTAGCAATTGCGTTCTAACCGATAGCCCTGCTGATATATTGATGTTAGCTTCCAGCCATATTCTGGCATAAGCTTTAGTTTTGATCGTAGATGACTAATATGCACATCAACTTTACGTGTCTCCACATCAGAACTAGTACCCCACACCACGTTCATCAAATGCACTCTTGATAACAAAGCGCCTTCATTCTTCAAGAAATATAATGCCAAATCAAACTCTTTATCTGTTAGCTTAACCTCTTCCCCAGCAAGTGTTACAACTCTTAACTTCACATCAAATTTCAATGCATCAAACTCGTAACTAGTCTCATCCAAAAGCTGATTCGATGTACGTCTAAGCAGCGCATTAATGCGCGCCATCAGCAAAGGTCGACTGGCTGGTTTAACAACATAATCGTCGGCCCCTGCCTCAATCACGCGAACAATATCTTGCTCCTCAGATCTACCTGTAAAAAAGATAATTGGAGGTAACTTATTGGCTCTAAGCTTAATGCTAACCATCACATCGGGCCCCTCCATATCTGGCAACGCCCAGTCGAATATACATAAATCATATTGCTCATGTGGAAATCTGCGCAAAAAATCTATGCCGGTTTTAAAATTATCGACCTCAAAGTTAGCCTCCTGTAGCCACTCAATCAATATTTCGGCAAATGCTAGGTCATCTTCCAACAGCGCTATTTTCATTTATATTTTTTATTCCAAATTGTTAACGCCCATTGCCTAGATACTCTGAATATCTGAAGCACTTAATCATACTTAAAACGTATATTTTGAAGCGATACCAATCAATAGCTAGATTGAACGTAATGCACCGCAATAATAATGTTTATGTCATCAACACCAAGTGACTTGCCAACAGAGTTGCTACCGTCAAATCAGCACTTGTTCCTGGATTAATTTTTCTTGCTTTAAGTGACGCATCCCATTCAAGCAAGCGTTTCTGCATTATTTTAGGATTGTGTGCATCCCAATAGTCAGACTCAAGCTCTCTGGCCTCTTGCATGAGGGTATTCGCAATCTCTACGCCATGCTTGCGTTGTACGTGGGTGTCGGCATACTGAGATAAAAATCCCAAATATAATCCAGTTGTTGCCCACGCAGAATTTTCCCATTTAAGCAAAGCATCCGCATATAAATTAACACCCAAACTTACTACATCTTGGAATGTATTAGCATATTGCCAAGCAATACGGTCTTTATCTTGCGCTGAACGCATCATTTCAAGCAAATTAACTTGTGGTGCCTCATGCACATCATGCCGATTAGACACTCCCAAACCACCTGGATTAGCCAGAACAATGGCTTTAGCAACTAGAATGGCATCACTTATGCTTAACTGATCCAATGTTCGATTCAATTGACTCCATAAAGACTGGCCCTCTGACAAACTCAATGCAGCTTGCATTAGTGGCGCGCATAACAAAAGCATCCCTAAGTTAGTATTTTGCCCAACCGCATTTTTTGTGGCCTCTACTGAGTAAAATACACGCTCACCGACAGAGAGTCCTACTCTAGTAATAGGGTCTGCGGTTACATCAGCACTTTGAATAAAGTCCTGAATCGTCATACCATGCCCATCTGAAAATGCATGCACGTTACCTGGCTTTAACGCCTGCAACTCCCCCATGCATGCGTTTTTATAGGCTAGCGCTAATTGATCTTGCGTTAACCTACGAATTGTATCTGTCTTGTTAGTTATACCTGTCATCGCTCAAGACATTCAATCAATTTTTCGCAAAAAATCATCGACCAGTGCTTCAGCAATATTAAAATCGGTAACGCTCTGAAGACCTCGCCAAGCAGGAATACTATTCACTTCCAGCACAAAATACTCACCAGTGACAGCCTGAATAACGTCAACACCGCAATAATCTATATCAACTGCTTCAGCTGCTTTCAAGGCAATTTCTATCATTGCATGATTAGCTTGCACAGCCTCACAGCGCCCACCAGCAGCGACATTATTGACAAAACCACTACCGAGCCTTCGCATGGTTGAAATTACTTTGCCAGCCACCACAAATACGCGATAGTCGTGTGGGGTATCTGCCGTTTCAATAAACTCCTGAAAGTAATAAATACCATCTACATACTGCTGCATCGGCACAGGTAAAGGTTCATCAGCACTTAGTTGACGCACACCTTGACCTTGAGATCCAAAAAGCGGTTTTAATACTAGCTGTTGATGATTTTTCTGAGCTTGTTCCCGCACCATCTCTGCTTGCGATCTAGATTCGCAAGCCCAAGTAGCAGGTGTCATCACATCATGTTCTCGCAACAAAAAACTCGTCATCGCTTTATCAACAGTACGTTCAATTGCGCGTACTTGGTTGTAAACACGAACGCCTTGCATCGTAAGCATATGCAACACATTTAAACGAGTAATGACCTGAGGTAAAGTACCACCAGCCACTCCGCGCACAAATGCAGCTGGCGGATTAGTATCAAAATGTGGAATCTCGATATGTGGACGCTGTTGCGCTAAATTAATTACGCAATCTTGCAGAGATACGAACGTGGTTTCGACACCCCGTTTTGCAAATGCAAGCTTTAGCTGGTTGCCCTGCCAACCAGCATCATCGGTAAAAATAGGTATTTTCAAATGAACAATTGATTAAAAATTAAACTAACTCAGGGCTTAAAGGCAGGGCTTAATTCAAGATTCTTAACGAAATGATAAATTAATCAAATCTGCATTTAATTGACCAGCTTCGAACACATTACCTGTATCAATGTTAGTCACAGCCACTTTAGCTGGGCTAAATAACATTGGATCAATTTTATAAAAATCCATGTCGTAAAATTTAAATACCTCAGCAAATGTTTTACCGTAGTCTTTAGACGCACTACTTGGCAAATTTTGCGCTAATTTAGCGGCTGCGGCATCATCACCTTTCACTTGCAGGCTCACAAAGCCGCCAAATAAAATAGCATCATTAGTACGACCCATACCGGTCATAAAATCATTTGCTACTGGTGGCAACACAGCCAAACCCGTTCCACTCACAATGTTTTCAAGCGGAAAATGTAAAGTATGTGCTTTGTGCAACGCCACCTCTAGCACTCGACCAACAATTTGCACTACGCCAGCAACACTTGTTGTTGGCGTTAAGATGATAGTTAGCTGCTCTGGTGACATTTTAGTATCACGTAAAATTTTCTCAACAACTTCAATAGGTGGCACTTTATCTGTTTCTAAAACGATACAAGTGCTGGCACCACTATCTACATATTCAAGCTCTTTAAACAAATCTTCGCGTTGCGCCAGTGCACGTGCAGGACCAGACCCTAATGAAAAGAATTTCTCATGACTTAATGCCCAACCAGCATATTGACTGGCCAAGCAAGCAAACACTGGCTGTGTTGAAGTCACTGCAATTGCATCATGCCAATCTGCGAAACGGTCGTCAGCCTGCAGGCTGACCACACCTAAGCCACCCATACAGATTTCAGCAATTAAACGACCAGCCTCGGCACAACCAGGAAACTGGATACCTGCATCGATGATCGTACAGCCAGAGGCGTGTTTAGAGACCCCAACATGTAAAGTATCCGCCTGCTCTATTAGTCTTTTTACTAAAGGAGCACTAAGCTGATTAACACTAGGTTGACTTGCCAACGTTTGTGGTGAAGTGGTATTTTGCATTTTTTTCCTTTGCACTACTCACTTGCCTCATGGAAGCAAGGTTTTTTAATGAGAAGATTGTAATAAATTTTTAATCTGCTGCACTCTAGTCAGCACTTCTTTTTTTGCTGCATCTGCACTATCAGCATACGCAATCACACTGCAAATTGGAGCACCAGCCATTATTTTTAATGGCCTATCCAATTGGATAGGTGTATCTGTCACCCAACTAGGCCAATCTATTCCAAGTATTAAGGTTACATCAATATCTGCATATACAACAGCATGTGCCTTAGAGATACTTGATACTATCTCTTGTGACTTATACCCGATGGCTCCTATCAATTGTTTGGATAAACAAGCCTCAACATGACGATAAAATAACGCCTTTTCTTCATTTGCATACAAATCAACAGTAGCACTTAATCTGGGGTTGACTTCCAACACATACACATGCTCTGCACTTTGTACTTCCGGACATTTTTCTTCCGCACTTTTCACTTTTTGACTGGCGCTTTGTACTATAGCATCCAGACTATTCAGACCAACCAAGCCAAATGCAACTGTGAGCTGCTGTGCTGCACTTAACAATTGCTGCTTTACACTCACAGACAAATCAGCATGACTTACTGCGCCACCGTAGCGAAATGGAGTCTGTGCATTAACGCTCAACCACTGCTCATTAAATCCTACAACCTCGACTTCATTACCATTAGTGATAAACAACAATGAAACAGGTAACCCTTCCATTACATTTTGGAAGTAGTGATTCTCTGATAAATGATTTTGTATCGACTGTGCAGGTTTGATATGTACACCACCGCAACCACCAGAGAACTTTTGTACATACAAGCTTAGATCAACATTCGCTGGTAATTGATCAAAAGTTCTAGGGTGCTTGATATTCAATTTTTGCATGGTAGCAAAAAAAATACTGGCATTTTTCACTGCCGCTAAACTGACTGAAGTGTTGCCTATTACAGGAATTAACTCAGCAATTTTTTGCAGCAAATGAGGCTGCGCTTCAAACCCACTCCCATATGCCAAGCCAATAAACTGGCGTAGCTCCATCCCTTCTTTATCTAGGCGATGGAGCGTTTGCAGTAAATCATCAGCGATAAATCCTAGCTCATCACAACGAACAGTCAGCGCTTTTTCTGCCAAGGCAACAGTCTGCTCATCGGAAAATGCATCAATAGCAACAACATTATATCCAGCGTTGACTGCCGCCTCAACAAAGGGCCGCGCTGATAGGGCAACAATTAAGAGTGAATTTTTAATAACTCACGCGCCAATTTAAACGCCGCAGCAAATTCCAAATACTTAGGTTTTTCAAATGGCTGATCTGTTGGCATCATTTGTTTAAGCAATTGATGCTGTGTGTTGTACTTCAACTGACCGACAGCAATTGCACCGATACCGTAAATATTAGTACCTTCGATCTTAACACCGTCGTCACTTACATTAACACCTTGCACACCAAGTGGCGCAACAGCATTCACATCAGCAACAACTTTTAGATTTTTTGCAAGTGCCAACTGCTCTTTGCTAATCACTTGTACTCCAGCAGCAGCTGAGCAAATCACGATATCAGACTGAGCAAGAATCTCTTCTTTTTTAGCCTCTGTTGTACCGTCCACCACTTTCATACTCACTTGGTATTTTTCGTTCCAAGCGGCAGCCTTAGGCTCAACCGAAGCTACTGAACTATGCGCAACCATCTGCACATTAGCACCTTGCTGCGCTGCAATAATTGATGCACAACTTCCAACTGGGCCTGTAGAACCAAACACGCTTAATGTTTTACCGCTCAAGCTCTCACCAAAGTTTTCTTTAAGATGGGCTTCTACTTTTGCAATCATCGCAGCTGCTGTAGTAAAGGCACCTGATGGGTCAGCAAACACAGAACAGGCGAAAGGTGCGAACATTGCCTTCTTGGCAGCACTCAACATATCCATCGCTAAGTCGATATCACGACCACCGATAAAAATGCCTTCACGTTTCACGCCAGAGAGACCTCGTGAGAAAATTGCATCTTGTGTTAGACCTGTTACCTCAGAGAGTTCAACATTCGTATACGGTACAACTTTATCAAAACCGGCGTCAAAAGCCATGTTGACATCAAACGGGCTAGCGTTCTTGGCGGCTGTGAATACATGCAAAATGCTGGCTTTTTCCATTGTTACTTTCCTTAAAGGTTGTGTGTTTGTATTAATTTTTTAACCTAACCAATTTAAAAATTATACGGTTATGTCGAATTTATTGAATTTTGCACCATGATTGCATGCACTGCAAATTTTCCATGAAAGCGCATGGTCGGTAAAACTTATTTTTAGCTGTTGCAAATGCATATCTGCTTCATGTCGATTGGCAAATATAGCAAAGCCTGTTGGCCCCCAAGAGCTCTGTCCAAAACACTGCGCCCCCATTGTTTCTAGGCGCTCGAGCACAGCACTTACCAAATGACTTGCGTAGCGTCCACCTTGAACAGGCAGAAAGTAATCTCCTACATGCTGCTGCAACACCTGAATACTTTGCCCGAAGGCTGATAAATCTCGCTCCACTAATGCTGGCATAGCCTGCATTAATACATGTCGACACAAATGTGCTGCCAAACTTTCTGAAAATGCGGGCAACTCATTAAACGCCGCCCTCTCCTGCTCACCATGAATACCAGGCTCAGTTGTATCGAAAACTAGTAATATAGCCCACTCTTCGGGAAAATCATATCTTGCCAGCATCGGCGGTGGCGTTGAATGGGTTGAAGATAGCGCACGACCACCATCTATCAACAAACCACCATAATCAAATGCAGAAATACCAACCCCAGAGCGTCTACCTCGTCCTGTCATCGTAGCAATCTGCACCGTACTTAAGTTAAGCTGATACAAATAACTAATCGCAGCACCAGTAGCTAGTGCCATTTGAGTTCCAGAGCCTAAACCTGAGTGCTCAGGCACAGATTGACTAACATTAACTTCAACGGCCTCTGCAATACCCATCGCACTTAAAATTTGTTGCGCAACTGCAGTAACCCTTAAAATCACAGACTCAGGTACCGAGTCTGTGCCAGATACATTCAATACCTTTGATGGCTTTGCACTTAGCACCAAGTTTGGCTCAGCTAGACTCAAGCCAATACTACCGAACTTTCGACCCAAGCCACCATGCAAATCAAAAAACCCCATATGCAAACGAGCACTGGTTGACACCTCAATACTTGCGGTCATTGATAATGCCTACTAAAGTTAGATTTAGTGAGACAGCCATTAGCTAGGCCGTTTTGTACTCTGTAAGATTGCATAATGAATGTATTAATGATGATTATTTAGTTTCCATTCATATTTTAGCTTAGCCTAAGCAATTTTCATAATTCTCAACATGATGTCCCAAACATTTAGGGTTAAAGCATATTTAAAAATCAAAGAATTTATTCAATGTGTAGTTTTTCAGGTGACAACCCCAACATAATTAGGCAAAATAAGGGATTACTAAAATAATCTAACGCATTTCATCTCCCTTCGGTTCAAAAGGCTCTTCAACGGAATGAATTTAAGTCTTAAATGAAGCGCGAGTTTAAAGTTAGAAAATTAATCATTTGTTAGAAACATCTAAGGAACTATCATGTCAGCCCACGTTATTCCATTTGAAAATTTACGCAACGTAGACGTACCTTCAGTCGGCGGTAAGAATGCATCATTAGGCGAAATGATTTCTCAGCTAACTGCAAAAGGTGTAAGAGTCCCTACTGGCTTTGCGACTACAGCAGATGCATATCGTGAGTTTTTAGCGCAAAATGGCTTGGATGCCAAAATCAATGCTGAACTTGATAAATTAAACGTCGATGACACACAAGCGTTAGCAATTTGCGGCAAGCAAGTACGTGAGTGGATTATGGCAGCACCATTTCCAGCAGCTTTAGAAAAAGCAATTGCTGAAAACTATGAAATCTTGACTGCCAAATCAGGCAACGGCGCTACGTTTGCTGTTCGTTCATCAGCAACAGCAGAAGATTTACCAGATGCATCTTTTGCGGGCCAGCAAGAGTCGTTCTTAAATATTCAAGGCTTAGATAACATCTTGCACGCTATTAAAGAAGTATTTGCTTCTTTATATAACGACCGTGCGATTTCATACCGTGTACACAAAGGCTTTGTACATGCTGACGTTGCACTTTCAGCTGGTGTTCAACAGATGGTGCGTAGCGATATTGGCTGTGCAGGCGTCATGTTTACGATTGACACAGAGTCTGGCTTTAAAGATGTTGTGTTTATCACATCATCTTACGGCCTAGGCGAAACTGTCGTACAAGGTGCAGTAAACCCTGATGAGTTCTACGTACACAAACCAACGTTGGCGCAAGGTAAACCATCAATTGTACGCCGCACCATGGGTTCTAAATTGATTAAAATGGTATTCAGTGATGCAACTCGTGCTGGCAAAAGTACACATACCATCGACGTGGATCCAGCTGATAGCGACCGTTACTCATTATCAAATGAAGACGTGTTAGAGCTAGCACGTTATGCAATGACCATTGAACAACATTACGGTTGTCCAATGGATATCGAATGGGGTAAAAATGGTGTAGACAATAAGCTCTATATCTTGCAAGCACGTCCTGAAACCGTAAAGTCACAAGAAGCAGTGAACAACGTGACAGAGACATTCAAACTTAACAAACATAGCGAGAAACCACTAGTGGTAGGTCGTGCTGTTACGCAAAAAGTAGGCGTGGGCCCTGTACGTATCGTGCTTGACCCAGCAGATATGCACTTAGTGCAACCAGGTGACGTATTAGTTGCTGACATGACAGATCCTAACTGGGAACCAGTGATGAAACGCGCAAGTGCTTTAGTCACTAATCGTGGTGGTCGTACCTGTCATGCGGCGATTATCGCGCGTGAATTAGGTATACCTGCAATTGTTGGTGCTGTTAACGCTACGGATGTATTACGTGAAGGTGAAATCGTTACTGTATCATGTGCTGAAGGTGAATCAGGATTTGTGTACCACGGCGAGATCGAATATGACGTAAGCACGCAAGCTGCTGCTGCTCTTAAACCAGCGCCATGTAAGATTATGATGAACGTTGGCAACCCAGATATGGCATTCAGCTTTGCTAAAACACCAAATGATGGCGTAGGCTTAGCTCGTTTAGAATTTGTGATTAACAACATGGTAGGTATCCATCCAAAAGCGATTTTGAACATGGATGCAATGCCAAGCGCGATTCAAACCACGATTAAAAATCGCTCACGCGGCTATGCTTCACCTAAACAATTCTATATCGACAAAGTAGCGGAAGGCGTAGCTACTATTGCAGCTGCGTTCTATCCAAAACCAGTTATTGTGCGTACTTCAGATTTTAAATCTAACGAATACAAAAAATTAGTAGGTGGCGAGATCTACGAGCCAGATGAAGAAAATCCAATGATCGGTTTCCGTGGCGCAGCACGTTACATGGCAGAAGACTTTAAAGAGTGCTTTGCAATGGAATGTGTTGCCATGAAAAAAGTACGTGATGAAATGGGTTTAACCAATGTTGAGTTAATGATTCCTTTCGTTCGTACCATTGCTGAAGCAAAAGCAGTGACTGAAATCATGGCTGCAAATGGTCTTAAACGTGGTGAAAATGGTTTACGCCTGATTATGATGTGTGAGATTCCGTCTAACGCGCTACTTGCAGAGCAGTTCCTAGCTTACTTCGACGGCTTCTCAATTGGTTCTAATGACCTAACACAGCTAACGTTAGGGATGGATCGTGACTCAGGCATCCTTGCAGATGGCTTTGATGAGCGTAACGATGCGGTAAAAGTATTATTGAAAATGGCCATTAGTACTTGCAACCGCTTAGGTAAATATGTGGGCATTTGTGGTCAAGGGCCTTCAGATCATCCTGACTTTGCGGAATGGTTAGTAGATGAAGGCATTAAGTCTATTTCACTTAACCCTGATACAGTCGTGGCAACTTGGCAGCTTCTGACCAAAAACAAAAGCTAGTCAATATGGATAAACTGTCATGATCAATCGTACCGCGTTCTTCATTTCGGACGGCACAGGTATTACGGCAGGCGCTCTAGGTAAGCTGCTAGAACACTTTCCTAGCACTCACTTTAAGCAAGTGCGCCTCCCGTTTACCAACACGCTTGAGAAGATAAGGCTTGCGCAAGAGGCGATTGCACTAGCGACAGAAGAAGATGGCGGTCGTCCAGTGGTGATTATGACCTTAGGCGACATTGCTTTACGTAACTCATTAAAGCAATGTAATGCCTACTTTATTGACTTGTTTAATACATTTATTGACCCTCTCGGCTTAGAGTTGGATCAAAAACCACTTACCGGTGCTGGTATTGCCCATAGCGTTATGGGCAGTAGCTACAATGAGCGCATGGAAGCAATTAACTTTACGCTTAATCATGACGATGGCATGACCAATAATGGTTTGGAAGAAGCCGAAGTGATACTCGTTGGTGTATCACGTTGCGGAAAAACACCGACTAGCGTTTACCTTGCCATGCAGTTTGGGGTTAAGGCAGCCAACTATCCGCTGATCCCTGAAGACTTCGAGCGCGGCACTTTACCTGCAGTATTACATAAACACTTAGGTAAGATTTTTGGTTTAACTATCAAAGCAGAACGGCTTCATGCAGTACGGAATGAACGCAGGGCTGGAAGCTTTTATGCTTCATTAGAAAACTGTCGTCAAGAGATTGCAACTGCTGAAAACTTAATGCGTACAGCAGGAATCACTTGGGCTGACTCCACGAGTCGCTCTGTTGAAGAACTTTCTGCAATTATTCTGGAAAAAATGAGACACCCTGCGATTAGCAAATAGCTAGCCATCCTCTTGAATACAATAAAAAAAGGTGCTTATCGCACCTTTTTTTATTGTATTGACGCTTAAGCCATCACTATTTCAAACTAGGCTTAATTTTACTCATAATTTCTGCTGCATTAGGTTTCACATCACTACTAAAGGCATAAACATCATTGCCCCCTGGCAAAATAACGTATTTAAAGAAATTCCAACTTGGCGACTGACCAGTTTTTGCAATTAATTGCCTATAAAACGGGTTTGCCGTTTTTCCAGTGACAGAGGATTTTGTAATCATCGGAAATTTAACTGAATAAGTTAACTTACAAAAGTCACCAATCTGCTTATCATCACTTAGCTCTTGCTTGAAGTCATTTGAAGGAAAACCAATCACTAAGAGACCACGATCCTTGTACTGACTATACAACCCCTCCAGCGCTTCAAACTGTGGTGTAAAACCACACCTGCTTGCCGTGTTAACAACTAAAATTGGTTTGTTTTGATAATCGCAAAGGTTAACTTTCTCACCTTGTAAGGTTGAAAATTGATGATTGTATAAATCAGGACAAGCCGCATTTGCCATATTAGCCACCGATAAAATAATCATTGAAAGTAACGCTGATAAGCTTACTTTTGAAGCTCTTGTTAATAAACGCATTTTACTCACTTAGGATATCAATAAAGTAGATGATGCTGTGACTAAGCTTTCAACAGAAAATTCAATATCATACGATTAATGTTTAACATACTGCACAGCAGCAACGCCTAATGCCGCCATCAACAATGCGCCGAACATATGAGTAAACGCATGGAAAGTGGCCATGTGGTACTCGTGTCTATGCAACAATGATAAGCTTTCCCCAGTAAAAGCAGAGAATGTTGTGAGCCCTCCAAGAAAACCTGTCGTAACAAATAACCGCAAGCTTGGGTGATCTAAACTACCTAGGCCAATTAAACCCATCGCAACGCCCATTAACAAGCCACCGCTTAAGTTAGCGATCAGTGTTCCAAGTGGCAAATTAGGCAATATTGCATTAAACGCAATCCCTAGACCCCATCGACTCCATGCGCCTAACGCGGCGCCTAAACCTACAGCAACTGTATTTGTAAAATTTATTGCGGAATTCATATTCTTAAACCCAGATTAGTATGGTCGTATAGTAAAATCTTCTAATAAATATAGCCAATACTAGAATAAACATAAGAACTTTAGCGAGAAAATCATGGCAATGAAAGTGTTATTTGTGAGCTCCGAGGTTTTTCCACTGATAAAAACAGGTGGATTAGCGGATGTTAGCGGCTCTTTACCCAACGCCCTACAAGGCTTGGGGGTTGATATTCGCATACTGATTCCCGGCTACCCAGCTGTATTGAACTCATTGCAAGACCTAAAAACAGTGGCACACATAGACCACCTGCCTCATATTGGTCAGGCAGAATTACAAAGTGGCACGATTGCAGAAACGCAAGTCAAAGTAATGGTGATTAAGGCCCCTAATATTTATGAGCGAGATGGTGGCCCTTATGCAGATACACAAGGACTGGAATGGCAGGACAATCCAATCCGTTTTGGCGTATTGTCAAAAGTTGCGGCTATTTTAGCAAGCAACCAATCTCCAATGGCCGACTGGAAACCTGATATTGTTCATTGCAACGACTGGCAAACAGGACTGACTCCCGCATACATGAAGCTCACAGAACATGCTCAGGCTAAATCTATTATTAGTTTGCATAACATGGCATTTCAAGGCTGCTACCCTCCTCATTGGGTGACGAGCTTAGGTTTACCTAGCGCAGGGTTCAGTATCGAGGGATTTGAATATCACAACCAATTATCATTTTTGAAAGCTGGAATATTCTATGCTGATGGGATTTCAACCGTTAGCCCACGCTACGCACAAGAAATACAGACAACCGCCTTTGGTTTTGGATTAGAGGGACTACTCAGTAAAAGAGGAGATGAAATTAAAGGGATACTAAATGGCATAGAGACTGATGAGTGGAATCCAGAAACAGACCCATATTTAATCAAGAACTATAGTGCAACAAAACTAGCTGGTAAAAAACAGGTTAAAAAAGCATTGCAGCAAAAACTTGGGCTCGATACTGATGCAGACGCACCATTATTGGGCGTAGTTAGTCGCCTTACACATCAAAAAGGCTTAGACATGCTACTCCCACACCTGCAGAGTTTAATTGACCAAGGTTGCCAGTTTGCATTGCTAGGTGGTGGTGAAACTGAGTTGGAATCAGCCTTCTTAAAAGTTGCAGCGAACAATCCAAATCGCGTCAGCGCTACAATAGGTTATAACGAACCTTTATCTCACCAGATTATGGCTGGTTGCGATATGTTTATTATGCCTTCACGTTTTGAGCCCTGCGGCTTGAATCAGCTATATGGATTAGCTTACGGCACACCACCTATCGTTAATGCTACAGGCGGCCTTGCAGACTCGATTATCGATGCTAATACGGCGCACTTGGCAAATAACACTGCTAATGGATTTGTCATGGTTGAGGCAAGTGCAGATGGTTTAATTGCTAGCGTTCACCGAGCATTGGATATGTTCATGAACTCACCTAAAACTTGGAAGCAGTTACAAAAAAATGGAATGTCACAAAATCTGAGTTGGGATAAAAGCGCACAGGAATATCTGGCTTTGTATCAATCACTCATTTAAAACCACATCAAAAAGCAGGGGATGAAAGTTGGCATGCTTGATGCTTATATAAAATCAAGCTTACATATATCTCCTAAGCCGATTTTCTCCCCTTTGGGCGCCTTGATAGGCGCCCTCTTTTTTATATTGCCTTGCGGTAATTACTTCACAATAAAATGTTCGCGGTAATACTTAAGCTCATCGATTGACTCATAAATGTCCGCCAACGCTTCATGGCGACTAGCTTTTTTAAAACCGGAATAAATCTCCGGCTTCCATCTGCGTGCAAGCTCTTTAAAAACACTCACATCTAAATTACGATAATGAAAGAAGCTCTCTAACTCTGGCATGTATCTCGCCATGAAACGCCGATCCTGACAGATAGAGTTACCGCACATCGGTGACTTATTAGCAGGAACATGTGCTTTCAGAAACTCAATCATCTGCGCTGAAGCTTCTGCTTCAGATAATGTAGAGGCTTTTACTTTATCTATCAAGCCGGAACGACCATGTGCGCCTTTGTTCCATGCATCCATACCATCTAATACTGCATCAGTCTGATGTACAACGAATACTGGGGACTCAGCGATTACATTCAAATCCGCATCGGTTACCACTGCCGCCAGCTCCAAAATACGGTCAGAATCTGGGAGCAAACCGCTCATTTCCATATCAAGCCAAATTAAATTATTCTGATTTGTCGTATTGTCTGAAGCTGTCATCATGATTTCCATTAAAATGAGTATTATTAAGTAAACTTGGTGAACCATCATATCTAAAATGCTTCACAATACATATATTAACTTAATTCAATTTTAAACGAACGATAAAATGGCTCAAACACTCACAATCACTTTCATTACATTGCTGGTTGCAACCACATTAGTGCGCATTTGGCTTGGAAATAGACATATTGCACACGTGCAGTCGCATCGCAATCAAGTGCCTAACGCATTCAGCGAGAACATCGCGCTTGAAGCACACCAAAAAGCGGCAGATTACACCACCGACAAAACAAAACTAGCGCTCATAGAAGCTTCTATGCAGGCTATATTGTTGGCTGTGTTAACAATCGGTGGTGGCTTACAGTGGATTGATGAAGTATGGCGTAACCTCATCATTGACCATGAAATTGCACGCGGCGCACTCGTCATTGTGAGCGCTATGCTTGTAAGTAGTGTAATCGACTTACCATTTGAATATTACAAGACCTTTGTTGTAGATGAGAAGTTTGGCTTCAACAAAATGACACCCGCAATGTTTTTTAGTGACCTCATTAAACAAAGTGTAGTCGGCATCATTTTAGGTGCACCAATTCTTTTTGCAGCGCTTTGGTTAATGCAAGGTGCTGGTCAGTACTGGTGGTTGTACCTTTGGGTAATCTGGAGTGTATTTAATCTCTTGATGCTTGCAATTTACCCAACTTTTATCGCACCGTTCTTCAACAAGTTCACACCACTTGAAGATCAAAACTTGAAACAAAGAATTGAAATATTACTAACTAAATGTGGCTTTAAATCGCAAGGTTTGTTTGTAATGGATGGCTCAGCACGCAGTAGCCACGGTAACGCATACTTTACTGGCTTTGGTGCGTCAAAGCGTGTCGTGTTCTTTGATACTCTGCTTGATAGACTTAACCCAGATGAAATTGAAGCTGTACTCGCTCATGAACTGGGACACTTCAAACATCACCATGTGATTAAACGTATTGCAATGATGTTTTTTGTGAGCTTCCTAGGTTTAGCATTGCTTGGTTGGTTGATGAATCAGCCTTGGTTTTATTCAGGCCTAGGTGTAAGCCAAATGAGCAACTATATGGCATTGGTTTTATTTTTATTGGTTTCACCTGTATTCTTGTTCATATTAAGACCAATCATGGCAAGCTACTCACGCAAAAATGAATTTGAAGCTGACAGCTACGCTGCTAAGCATGCTAATGCTCAATATTTAATTGAAGCCTTAGTGAAGTTATATCGAGACAACGCGTCTACATTAACGCCTGACCCATTGCATTCTGCTTTTTATGACTCTCACCCACCAGCAAGTATTAGAATTTCGAAATTAGCGGCGTATACTAGTTAGCATCATTATTGAAAAGGTAATCCAGATGAAGTTATTGCGATATATAGTATTGCTGCTCATCACTAGTAGTGCTTCTGCTGAACCTTTTCAAGATGCAGACGCTTCAGCTGGAAAAATACTGGTTAATCAGCATTGCATCCGCTGCCACGCATCTAGTTATGGTGGTGATGGCTCTGGCATATATACACGTGAGCTACGTAAAGTAAAGAATTCCAAGGCTTTAGCTACACAAGTTCGTAATTGCAATACGATGTTGGGCTTGAAGTGGTTTGAAGATGAAGAGCTTAACGTTGCAAAATATCTTAATCAACAATACTATAAATTTACAGAATAGTGAGCACGTGAGTATCTCTAAAAATGCGCAAGATGAAACAAGCTTGCAAGGCACCGTCGTTGCCGCTTATGGCAAACGCTATCAAGTAGAACTCATTGACACCAAGCAACGAATCAGCTGTGTTACCCGTGGTAAAAAGACTGATCTCGCTTGTGGTGATTTGGTCACCCTCAAACTTACTGATAAGCATGAGGGGGTTGTCGAATCCACTCTGCCACGCAAAACTTTACTGTTTCGGAGCAATGCATTTAAAAGCAAAATGCTTGCAGCAAACGTCACACAGATTATTATTGTATTGGCGACACAGCCTAGTTTCTACGAGGCATTGCTCAATCGCTGTTTAATTGCAGCAGAAGCAGCAGGGATTAAAGCGCTGATCGTTCTCAACAAGTGCGATTTAGCCGATAACCACGATGCGTTACAAAAACTGGCGCTATATACTAAATTAGGCTATCAAGTACTACCCTTATCAGCAAAAGAAGATATATCAAGCCTTAGACCGTATTTGCAGAATGAAGTCAGTATTTTGGTGGGTCAATCTGGCATGGGGAAATCAACCATGATTAACGCATTGTTACCTAATGAAGCAGTACGGACTCAAGAGGTAAGCCAAGTGCTAGACAGCGGCAAGCATACAACGACTGCTGCTCACCTTTACCATCTTGATGAGAATAGCCGGCTAATTGACTCTCCAGGTTTACAAGAGTTTGGATTGCATCATTTGAGCACAGATGAACTTGAGCACGCATTTATCGAATTCAGACCATTACTTGGAAAATGCAGATTTAATAACTGTAAGCACCTACAAGAGCCTGACTGTGCAATCACAGAGGCACTAGCCCAGAATACAATATCGGCAGAAAGATTGGCAATTTATAAAATGTTACGTACTGAGATTACTCACTCAGCATATTAATTCATCACAGGTATGGTATGACAACGGCATTCATTACTCACCCTGACACTTTATTACACATTATGGATGGTAATCATCCGGAATCGCCTGCACGCATCACAGCAATTAAAAACTATCTCATTAAACAAGATGTTTATAATCATTTAGCCATCTACGAATCACCAGTGGCGACAGATGCTCAATTGGCGAAAGTTCATAGCACTGATTACATCGCGCGTATTCGCGCACTATCGCCAAAAGCTGGATTAGTAAGGTTAGATCCAGACACGGCGATGGGGCCTATGAGCTTATCTGCGACACTGCATGCTAGTGGTGCCGCAATATTAGCGACAGATCTGGTGATGCAGGGAAAGGCCGCCAATGCTTTTTGCTGTACCAGGCCACCAGGCCATCATGCTGGACGCGCAAACAGTGCGGGCTTTTGTATCTTCAATCATATTGCTGTTGGCGTTGCCCATGCCTTAACGCAATACAAAGTTAAACGTGTTGCAATTATTGATTTTGATGTACATCATGGAGACGGAACTGAAGATATCTTTAAATATAACCCACAGGTGATGCTTTGCTCCACGTTTCAACATCCGTTTTATCCACATCGTGGATTTGATAGCCGAACCAAGACCATGATTAACGTACCATTAGCAGCCAATGCAGATGGAAAAAAATATCAGCAAGCATTCAGTCATGAATTTCTGCCCGCCCTTAACCAATTTAAACCTGAAATCATTTATGTATCTGCAGGGTTTGATGCACACGTTGATGATCCGCTTGCTGGGATGAACTTAATCGATCAGGACTATATATGGATGACAGAATTTATTAAGCAAGTAGCGAAACAACATGCACAAGGCAGAATCGTTTCCTTACTGGAAGGTGGGTACCACCTTCCAGCACTAGCCAAAGCCGCTAGTGCTCATATCACTTCACTCATGTTGGCATAAATGAAGTATTTACGTAAATTTTGCAGACGTAAAGCATGCAAATTTCTAACGAAATAATGAGTGGGAAAATTATCCAAAGATAAAGTAATAAATAGTCAGGATTACACAACAAAATCTCTATACCGTGAGTTTAGAGAATGTAAAATGAGACTAACATCAATGAGGTGCAACAGCATCAAGGATCAAACCAATTGATTGATATTCGTAAAGAACAAATTCCCGTATCCTCTTTAGGGTTGGGTATGTTTGTCTGTGAGCTTGATCGACCATGGCTTGGCACACCGTTTCTACTGGAAGGCGTGTTAATTGAAGACGAGTCACAAATTGCCACGATTGCGGCTTTATGTGAGTTTGTCTATATTGACCGCACCGTTTCGCTTGGTCAGCACTATTTGGCTCCCCCTAAAAAATCAGTCGCTATTAAACACAATGCGTCGGCACCGATCCATCAGTCTATGGTGTTAAACACTACTAGCCATGGAGTACATGCAGGGGATAAAAAGATAGACGGCAATAAAGAACAGCGCTCCTTCTTTAATATCATCAGAGAAATTCAAGACTTCAATCAGACTACCCAACAAACATCTAACCAGAACAATGCAAATTTCAACTTAAGCTACTTAAGCCAAGAAGCAGCAATTAATGCAGAGAGCGCACCAACAGGTTTATCTTTGTCTAAACAAATTAAGACTGATTTATCAAACTTTGTACTTGGTTTAAAAGGCTGGCGTCAGTCATGGAAAAAGAAAAGTCGTCAAACTGAGTCATCAGTAACACAAGGTAGAGAAATCTCAGATGCAAACAAAGCCGATTATTTGCAACAGATAGCGATTGAAGAAAAATATCCCGTAGAAGAAGAAATTGCCACCATCTACCCTGTTTATGAAAAAACACAATTAGCTACTCAAGCGTTCTTCAATGCGATGGCAGAAAACCAGCTGGTAGATCTAAGTAAAGTAGATGAGGCGCTGAATGATATGGTAGATAGTATTGAGCGTAATTCAGATGCATTAGTATGGCTGGCTCGTTTAAAGCAAACTGATGATTACTCTTATAATCACGCGCTCAATGTTTCGATTACATTGATGGCACTCGCAAACTTTATGGCACTGCCAAAGAAACAAATTAAAGATTTAGGTTTAGCTGGTTTATTACAAGACATAGGGAAAGTTAAAATCCCTAAAGACCTGCTACAAAAAAAGGAAAAAATCACTGCGGAAGAATATGAGGTGTTTAAAAAACATGTAGACCATGCTTTAGCACTGCTAGAAGTGACTAATAATATCTCCAGCACGACCATGATTACAGTGTCACAACATCATGAGCGGATTGATGGCAGTGGCTATCCGTATCAGCTTAAAGGTAAACAAATTAGCCTAACGGGGCAAATGTCAGGACTTATCGACACTTACTGTGCGCTTACTAGCAACAAAGCCTATGCAAAAAGTGTTTATAACCAGTTTGCGCTAGAAAAAATACACGCACTGCGAGACACCAAGTTTGATGGCCACTTGATTGATCAATTAGTACAATTCTTAGGCATGTATCCTGTCAGCTCTTTAGTTGAGCTAAACTCTGGCGAGGTTGGTGTGGTCATTCAACAGAACAGCGTTCGTCGCCTACTACCCAAGGTCATGGTTTTACTCAACCCAGATAAAACAAAAAACGAATATCCACCAACACTAAACTTAATCAACCTACCATTAACGCCAAGCGGAGAGCCTTACAAAATTGTCAGGGGATTACCGCCTGATAGCTATGGTCTCAATATTAACAACTACTTTAGCTAAACTACCAACGATTCAATATGAAAAACCAAGAAGAAATCTACAGCATAATAGATCAAGAATTTACACTAGACATTTCACCCAACTATTTACTGACCATCATGAAGGGTTACCGATTAGGCCCTACTGACCTTTCTGGCCCTTATCATTACGAAGCAATCACACTAGAACAGATTGCTAAAGATAACTTTAATGCCAACAATACGCCAAATAGATTCCTAAATGTTTTACAACAATGGCCTCAGCAATTAAATTGGTCGCAACTCAACCAATATATTGATGAGTTACTACATAGTTGGCTGCAAGATTATAAAACTGGCGCACAACTTCAAGACGCATTGGTGCTCAGCCAATGTATTAAGCTGCAGTCTGAAATCAACACAGATTCGACTACTCCAGTCTGTGACGATAAATTTCACCTTGTACTAGTGCATCTACTCGCGATTGCTACCAACCAGTTTGATCAATATCAGCGCGACTACTCAAAGAGCTTTGATGTAACGACAAGATTACCAAACCACAACGTAATGCTAACGCTCATTAAAAAAGCAGAAGCTGAGCACATAAGCCTAGGTTTACTTTTACTAAATCTGAATATTAACTCTGAAAAAGAGAGAAAGATAAACGCTGACCAATCAAAACTCTCATTGGCGGCTGTCGATTTAATTCAACAACATCTGAGCCAAGATACTAGGCTGTTTTACATAGGGCCGAACGAGTTCGGAATTCTGATTGAGAATTTGCACTTCCCTGCACAGTTGAGTTTAATTGCATCAGAGCTCATTCACGCATTTGAGTCATCATTGCCATTAGTCAATAATAGCCTCATCGTTAAACCATACTTTGGTGGAGTGACGACGTTCAAACACACTTCAAAAACACACTCACTGTATGAGTGTGCAAAACTAGCATTGCATCATGCAATGATTAATCATTATCAAATTGAAATGTATGACCAGCACATTACTAGTGTGTTTTCCAGCACACACTCACTTGAAGAAGCGATAATTGAAGCCTTACAGAATAACGAGTTAGAAGTTTACTTACAACCAATTGTAAGTTTGCCTCATCATGATCTTAAAATTGCAAGCTGTATCAGTGCTGAACTGTTGTTGCGCTGGCATCACCCTGAATGGGTTGGTGTTTCACCGATGCGTCTCATCGATACGATCTACAAAAAAGGATTTGGCAAAATTTTCATCCGCTGGCTAATTAATACGGCATGTCAGCGTATCGCAGAAATTGTCACGACACATCAAAAGAGCTTTTCACTAACAGTCAACTTATCTTCTCCAGACTTATTGGATGCTGACCTCCCAGAACTCATTTCACAATCCATTGCATTATGGGACATTCCAGCAAAGTCTCTTGTGATTGAAATAACAGAAAGTGATTTACTACTAGACGAAAAGAAAGCAATGTCGGTCATTCATAGAATTTCTGAACTTGGCTGTTCATTTGCGTTAGATGACTTTGGGACTGGCTATTCATCTATGACGCGATTACGCAACATGCCGATTAGCTTAGTTAAAATCGACCAATCCTTTGTGAAACAAATCGAACAATCCAGCCAAGATAGAGAAATAGTGCTCTCTATTATTCAATTGGCCCACAGTTTAGGTAAAACCGTGGTGGCAGAAGGGGTTGAAAATTTGAATTGCCTTAATATACTGAGTGAAATGCAATGTGACAAAATCCAGGGCTATTACTACTCAAAATCAATGTCACTAGATGATTTCAACGTATGGCTTCCAAACTTTGAAAGCCAACAAGTACCTCTTAATTAGTCAGCTTTACCAATATTCAGCTCAAATAATAGGCAATCAATCTCTGAACCAACAACAGTAAAGAGTGAGGGTATAATAGCGTTTGTTTATTACGTTTAGCATGGCTGAGCGTACTATTAAAATCTCTATTTAATGATAATCCAATATGCATATTACTACTCGCCTAGAATTTGACGCAGGCCATCGTATTCCCAATCACAAGAGTCAGTGTAAAAACTTGCATGGTCATCGATATGCTATCGAAATTACACTGTCTGGCGATATTATCACTGCAGAAAATACTTCTGATAACGGGATGGTGATGGATTTTTCAGATGTAAAGGCAATTGCAAAAGATGCTGTTGTTAACGTTTGGGATCATGCATTTTTAGTATACCAACACGATACAGAAGTTTTAAACTTCTTAAACACACTTAAAAATCATAAAACAGTTGTATTTCCAACTGTCCCTACTGCTGAAAATATGGCCGCAGAAGCTTTTAGAATTCTAAAAGCACGTTATCAGGACACATATGGTAATCATCTGAAGTTAGAAAAAGTGCGTTTATACGAAACACCAAACAGCTGGGCAGACGCATTAGGCTAATTAAGGCTTAACTGTCTGACTTAATTGCTTGGCATTGCTTTAAGTTCAGCGATTAGCGCATCACGCCAGTTAGGAATAGTGACTGAGAAGTCTCTATGCAATCGATGACAATCTAAACATGAATTAGCCGGGCGCACAGCCGGGGTTGGATACTCTGCTGTGGTAATTGCCTGAATGTTTTCTACCTGTACTTTAAGCGGCTGCCAGCCCTTTACTGACCGCAAATGCGAGTATTCTTCTACGATTGCAGTAGCAAACCCATGCCAAGTGGTAAAACCTGCATTCACAAGGTGATATACACCAGACACATCCCCATGCCATTGACCCAGCACCTGAACAATCGTATCAGCAATACTATGGTTACTGGTTGGCGCACCAGCCTGATCGCCCACGATACTCAGTTGGTCACGCTCTTTAGCTAAGCGCAGAATCGTATTGAGAAAGTTCTTACCGTAGGCACCATACACCCATGAGGTTCTAAAAATAAGGTGTGGCAATCCGACTGAACGAATAGCTTCTTCTCCAGCCAGTTTAGATTTCCCATAAACACTCAAAGGTGCGGTAGCATCATCCTCAACGTAGAGACCAACCTTATTGCCTGCATAGACATAATCTGTTGAAAAATGAATGAGCCTAGCACCAAGTTTGGCCCCTTCTTCAGCTAGCACGCCAGGTGCTACTGCGTTAATCGCATAAGCAAGCCCAGGCTCCGTTTCGGCTTTATCTACAGCGGTATAGGCTGCTGGGTTGATAATCAAATCAGGCTTAATAGCCTGCACTACATCGCGTATTGCTTGCTGATCAGACAAGTCTAACTGGTTTCTATCAAGGCAGACTAATTCGCCAAATAAGGTATGACGCTCAGAAAACGCTTGCTGCAACGCATGCCCAACTTGACCACTGATACCAGTTAATAATATTTTCTTGTACATTCAATACTTTGCAAATAACAGTTTTTATTCAAACACATCGGCATCAGCCAAACTTAAGCCTAACTGATCCTTAGCAGACAACGCAGGGCTAAAATGGCCTGTCAAAGCAGACATGGGCCATTTAATAGCAAGTGATGGATCATCCCACCTAATACAGCGCTCATGTTGAGGTGCGTAATAATCCGTCGTTTTATATAAGAACTCAGTATTATCTTTCAACACTAAAAATCCATGTGCAAAACCCTCAGGCACCCACATTTGACGTTTGTTTTCAGCAGATAAAACAGCACCTACCCATTGACCAAAAGTTTTAGATTGTTTGCGTAAGTCCACAGCAACATCAAATACTTCGCCTGCAACAACGCGCACTAACTTACCCTGTGGCTGCTGAATTTGGTAATGTAAGCCACGCAGCACATTAGCGGCAGACTTTGAATGATTATCCTGCACGAATTGTGTTTTAACGCCAGTTAACTGCTCAAACGTACGTTGGTTAAAACTTTCGAAGAAAAACCCTCTATCATCACCAAATACTTTAGGCTCCAATATCAACACATCTGGAATTGCAGTTTGAATCGCTTGCATTTAATACACCTGTTCAGTCAGTAGCATTTTTAAATATTGGCCATATGCGTTCTTAATATAACGATTAGCTAACTGATCTAGCGCTGCAGCATCGATATATTGCATTCTATAAGCTACCTCTTCAGGACTTGCGACTTTTAAACCCTGACGTTTTTCTATGGTTTCAATGAACAATGAAGCTTCCAGCAGTGACTCATGCGTCCCGGTATCAAGCCATGCAATGCCGCGCCCCATCACCTCTACCTGTAAATCACCACGTTCTAGGTACGCTCTATTCACATCAGTAATTTCCAACTCACCTCTTGGTGATGGTTTCAATTGTTCAGCGATACTAATCACGTCGTTATCATAGAAGTACAAGCCGGTAACAGCATATCTAGACTTAGGTACAGCTGGCTTTTCCTCTAAACTAACCGCTTGCCCTTGCGCATTAAATTCCACCACACCATAGCGCTCAGGATCACTGACAGGGTATGCAAAAACAGTAGCACCACTCTTGATGGCTGCAGCAGCCTGCGTTTTAACAGCTAACTCATGTCCGTAGAAAATATTATCGCCAAGCACTAGCGCGCAGCTATCATTGCCAATAAACGATTTACCAATGATAAACGCTTGTGCCAAACCATCTGGTGATGGTTGTACCGCAAATTTGATTGAAATGCCCCATTGACTACCATCACCAAGCAACTGCTGAAAGCGTGGCGTGTCTTCTGGAGTAGAGATCACCAAAATATCACGAATGCCCGCTAGCATTAGCGTCGTTAACGGATAATAAATCATCGGCTTATCATAAACAGGTAATAACTGTTTCGAGACAACCTGTGTGACTGGATGCAACCGTGTACCAGAACCGCCCGCTAAAATAATACCTTTCATGCCATTTCCTCACCACGTTCTGAATAGTGTGTTTGAATCCAGTTTCTATAATCACCACTAGTAATGTTGTTCACCCAGTCTTGATGTGCCAAATACCAGTTCACAGTTTTCTCTATGCCAGTTTCAAAAGTTTCCGCAGGTTTCCAACCAAGTTCAGTAGCAATTTTTGTCGCATCAATCGCATAACGCAGATCATGTCCGGGACGATCAGTCACGTATGTAATAAGATCTGCATAAGACTGTCCATCCGCACGCGGTTGTTTAGCATCGAGCATGCGGCATAGCGTTCTTACGATATCAATATTGGTTTTTTCATTCCAGCCACCAACGTTGTAAACCTCGCCAACTTTACCAGCCTCCAGTACACGCCTAATGGCTGCACAGTGGTCTTCAACATACAGCCAATCGCGCACTTGCAACCCATTGCCATAAACAGGCAAAGGCTTACCCGCCAATGCATTGTGAATAACGAGCGGAATTAACTTTTCAGGAAAGTGATAAGGTCCGTAGTTATTTGAGCAATTGGTCGTTAATGTAGGCAGGCCATAAGTATGATGATACGAACGCACTAAATGATCAGATGATGCTTTTGAGGCTGAGTAAGGGCTATTGGGCGCATACGGTGTAGTTTCTGTAAACGCAGCATCATCTTTACCTAATGAACCATAAACCTCATCGGTGGACACATGCAAGAAACGAAAGCCTGCTTTATCAGCAGCATTTAAGGTACCCCAATAAGCACGAACCGCTTCAAGCAAGTGAAATGTTCCTACAATATTCGTTTGAATAAAGTCTTCCGGTCCATGTATTGAGCGATCTACATGACTCTCAGCCGCAAAATTCACTACCGCACATGGTTTATGTTCGGCTAACAAATTTGCGACTAAATGCTGATCACCAATATCACCATGCACAAATAGATGATGAGGGTTATGTTCCAAAGAAACTAGGTTTTCCAGATTACCCGCATAGGTCAATTTATCTAGATTAACCACATGACCTAAACCTTGTTTTACCCACGCCAATACAAAATTCGAGCCTATGAAACCTGCTCCGCCAGTCACAAGAATTGTGTTATTCATCATTTATTACTTTCTTAAATTTACTCATTCTTAGCCCTACTTAATTAAGCTAGACCTCAACTATTCCAAACGCAGTTACCTGATTTTGCAAGACCGGCCAAATATGCCTCATGATCAGCAAGTTCATCAGTAGTCGCATGCTTGATTATGAGTGGAGCATGACTTATCGCACTCATTTCAGCAACGCTTTGGCTAGGCTGATCTAATCCAATCATCAAACTCTCTTGGCCGCGCGTCATCGCCATATATACATCAGCCAACAGCTCGGCATCGAGTAACGCGCCATGCAAAGTTCGCCTAGAGTTATCAATACCAAAATGCTTACACAACGCATCTAGATTGTTACGCTGACCAGGCCGCATCTCTTTTGCAATTTTAAGGGTATCGGTAATTTTGGCAGTAATCGATTCAACCTTTTTCTGCCCTATTAGACCTAACTCACAATTCAAGAAACCCACATCAAATGGCGCGTTATGCATGATCAGCTCAGCATCCGCAATAAATGCAATCAGCTCATTCGCTATGTCTGCAAAACGTGGTTTATCTTGCAAGAACTCAAGTGAAATACCGTGCACCTCTTGTGCACCTTGGTCAATTTCACGGTCTGGATTTAAATAATAATGAAAATGATGCTTGGTTAAACGTCTATTGACAACCTCGACGGCTGCAATCTCAATCACACGATGCCCTTGAGCATGATACAAACCTGTGGTTTCAGTATCTAAGAAAATCTGCCTCATGGCGCACTAACTCCCTTTTGCAAAATTTGCTCTACCCCCTTGTTAGCGAGCATATCAGCACGCTCATTTCCTACGTTACCAGCGTGTCCTTTGACCCACACCCACTCAACTGTATGTTGCTGTGCCAGCACATCCAGAATGCGCCATAAGTCATCGTTCTTCACTGGCTTCTTATCGGCTGTGCGCCAGTTACGTGCTTTCCAGCCAATGATCCATTCAGAAATACCTTTCTGCACATACACAGAATCAGTAAACACTTTTGCATGACAAGCACGCTTTAATGCCTCTAAAGCACGGATCACTGCAGTAAGCTCCATGCGATTGTTTGTTGTTAGCAACTCACCGCCACACAGTTCTTTCTCATGCCCATCGTAACTAATCCAAGCACCCCACCCACCAGGGCCAGGGTTACCTTTACATGCACCATCTGCATAAATTTCTACGGTAGAACGTTTAGCTGCTACTTCTGTTGTCATCAATCAAATTTCACATTATTCATCAATTAATGATGATTATAGAACATCACAGCGCTGAGTACCTTTAATAGAGTTAAATATTGATGCAGACAGCATCAATTTAATACAAAAAATTTGTGCCAGAAATCTCCATGGCAAAGATGTGTAATATTTATTAAACAAATGCGTAATTCAGCCGTTAACTGAATATATATGAATTTAATACCAGTTAATCAAAACTAATTGAGTACAAAATTTTAAGCTATAAAGTTAATTAACGATAAGTTTCAATAATAAAGTCGGAATGTAATATGCAAAAAGCGGTCACTTATTTCACCTTATCACTCATTTGTTTTTTTATAAGTATAGGTACAAGCTCGGCCGCCAATTGGGCTAAGCTTAATGAGAACAGCACGTCAAAATTAATGATAGATAAACAATCTATCTTAGAGAAAGATAAACTAAAGCGTGCCTGGGTAAAAATTGAATACAAAACTATTCAGAAAAATTTAGAGTCGCCGGATACACAATATAATCTTTCTAAACTACTGTGGTATTTTGATTGCCCGGCACAAAAATCTGCAGCTACACAGGTATTCCAGTACTTAAATACTGAACTTGTGAACTCTGCTGCGATTGATAATGTTAAAGACGCTAAATTTATCGAACCAGTGCCAGAATCTGATTTTGATCGTGCAATGCAGTACGTATGCTCAGCAAACAAAAGTTCAGGTACAAAAGCGGCAACACCGACGCCCCCAAAGACTCCTTCAGCAGACACGAAAACTGAAACCAATGCTAGTACTAAGGCTGCTCCTACAGAAGATAAACCAGTAGAAAACAAGCCAATAGATAGCAAACCGACAGAAGTTAAGCCAGCTGATAAAAATACAGCAAAACCTATCAATAAAAAAAATGAAGGCATCAAAAAGCCTGTTACTTGGAATTACGAGGGAAAAGAAGGCCCAAGTAACTGGGGAAAATTAAGTAGCGAATTTTCAATGTGTGATGCTGGCAGCAGTCAATCACCTATTGATATAGAAGAAAGCTTAGATGCAAATTTAAAGCCTTTAAAGTTGCTACAGAAGTTCCCAGTGAAAGATATTTTGAAAACTAATCACTCTTTACAGCTAAACTTTAGGGATGGCAATATTGTAGCGATAGACAATATGACCTTTAAGTTGAAACAGATCAACTTTCACACACCTAGCGAACACAGTATCAAAGGAAAGTCCTTTCCTCTCGAAGCGCAATTTCTTCATACTGACACCAAAGGCAACACTGCAATTGTTGCCGTTCTTTTCAGAGAGGGAAAAGCTAACCCTGCATTAGAAAAAATCTTAAAACAATTACCAACCGAGAGTGACAAACCGGCCACACTAAAATCAAGAGTGCTTGCGAGTGAAATGATGCCAAGTAATCAAGACTACTATCGGTTTAGCGGCTCACTCACCACACCGCCTTGTACTGAAGGTATACGCTGGATTTTAATTAAAACACCAATCACAGCAACCAAAGCGCAAATAGAAGCGATAGCTGAAATAACGCCACAAAACAATCGTCCCTTACAAGCACTGAATGGTCGCCTCATTGTTGATTGAACTAATTACCCTCATCCATGAGGTGACTCAACTCTCTACAAGCTTATAATAAAAAAGCACCTAGTAGTCATCAGGTGCTTTTCAGTTCGAGTATTTTAAACAAAAATACTTTTCAAGATTTGATCAATTGATTACTTTTTATCTCTTAGATTAGCTGCAATACGCATTCTCAACGCATTAAGCTTAATAAAGCCGCCTGCATCTTTTTGGTCATATGCACCTTTGTCATCTTCAAAAGTTGCGATGTTAGGGTCGAATAATGAGTTAGTTTTACTATCACGGCCAGTCACAATCACATTGCCTTTGTATAGCTTCACGCGCACCCAGCCATTTACAGTGTGTTGTGTATGATCAATTAGCGTTTGCAATGCAAGACGCTCTGGACTCCACCAGTATCCGTTGTAAATCATGCTAGCGTAACGTGGCATCAAATCATCTTTTAAGTGAGCGACTTCACGGTCTAAGGTTATGGACTCAATTGCACGGTGCGCTTTAAGCAAAATAGTACCGCCTGGCGTTTCATAGCAACCACGTGACTTCATGCCTACATAGCGGTTTTCAACTAGGTCTAAACGGCCTACTCCGTGCTTACCGCCAATTTTATTTAGATGCGCGAGCAAGTCGTGCGCTTTCATCGGCTCGCCATTTAAGCTCACTGGGTCACCGTTTACGTATTCAATATCTAAATACTCAGCAGCGTCAGGTGCCTTTTCTGGACTAACACTCCAGCGCCACATAGAATCTTCAGCTTCTGCAGCCGGGTTCTCTAAATGACGACCTTCGTAAGAAATATGCAATAAGTTTGCATCCATACTGTATGGACTACCACCCTGCTTATGCTTCATATCCACCGGGATACCGTGCTTTTCAGCATAAGCCATTAATTTTTCACGGCTGAGTAAATCCCACTCACGCCATGGTGCAATGATTTGAATATTTGGGTTTAACGCATAAGCACCAAGTTCAAAGCGCACTTGGTCATTACCTTTACCGGTGGCACCATGTGAAATTGCATCGGCATTAGTATCACGCGCCACTTCAATTAAACGCTTAGCAATCAGCGGACGGGCAATAGAAGTCCCTAATAAATACTCACCCTCGTACACAGTATTAGCGCGGAACATTGGGAACACAAAATCACGTACAAACTCTTCTCGCACGTCATCAATAAAAATCTCTTTTACACCAGCAGCTTTTGCTTTTGCACGCGCAGGCTCTAACTCTTCGCCCTGACCCAAATCGGCTGTGTAAGTCACAACTTCGCATTTGTATTCATCTTGCAGCCATTTCAAAATAACTGAAGTATCTAAACCACCTGAATAGGCCAACACTACTTTATTTACTTTACTCATGATCTCTTTCTATCTATAGATATTTAGCAACTCACTACTAACCTAGGTTAAATGCCGATATTCACAAACATCAACTTCAACTCAAGTTGTCAGTTGCTAATTAAACTTTTCCTAATAACAAATATTCCATCAATGCTTTTTGGGTATGTAACCTATTTTCAGCTTCATCCCACACCACACTTTGTACACCATCAATTACCTCTGCAGAGACTTCCTCACCACGATGTGCTGGCAAGCAATGCATGAATAAGGCATCTTTAGCTGCAACGCGCATCATGTCGCTATCTACTTGCCAGTCGGCAAAGTCGCGCATACGCTCTTCGTTTTCCGCTTCAAAACCCATGCTTGTCCATACGTCGGTAGTCACCAAGTCAGCACCGCGCGCCGCATCCATCGGGTCAGCAAATACTTCAAAATGATCTGTACCGTACAAATTGGCACGCTCTGGCTCTACTTCATAACCTGGTGGCGTAGAAACATGTACATTGAAATCTAATAACTCCGCTGCCTGTAACCAGGTGTGACACATATTATTACTGTCACCAATCCAAGCGACCGTTTTACCTTTAATGGACCCACGATGTTCGATATAAGTAAAAATATCTGCAAGAATCTGGCATGGATGGTATTCATTCGTTAAGCCATTAATCACAGGAACGCGCGAATTTGCAGCAAAGCGCTCGATGATTTCTTGCTCGAAAGTACGAATCATCACTAAATCACTCATACGAGAAATCACTTGTGCAGCATCTTCTACTGGCTCACCGCGGCCTAACTGAGAGTCTCTGGTATTTAAGTAAATCGCAGAGCCTCCAAGTTGCTGCATACCAGCCTCAAACGACAAGCGTGTACGTGTACTAGCTTTTTCAAAAATCATCACTAATGTGCGATCTTGCAATGGCCAGTACTGTTGGTAATCCTTAAATTGGCTTTTGATCCAACGTGTACGCTCAAAGACATACTCAAGCTCGTCACGATTTAAATCATTAAATTGTAAAAAATGTTTTATTGCCATCATAGTTGGTAGTTCAAGTTTTATTAAAACTGACTACAGTTTAGTTATGTTATAAATGATTTATTGTGATAAAAATGTTTTTATTAACACAGACAAACGTTGTACTAACTCTTTTGCTTCAGCTTCATTCATGACTAGTGGAGGCAGCAAACGAATCACCTTTTCAGCTGTTACGTTAATCAGCAATTTTGACTCTAAGGCCATTTTTACTAACTCGGCACATGGGCGGTCTAACTCAATGCCAATCATTAATCCAGCGTTACGCACCGTTACAACACCTTGGGTACCTTTAAACTCAGCAACAAAACCTTCACGTATCAAATTGCCAATTTTTTCAGCATTTTCACGTAAATGTTCTTCTTCTATAATATTTAAGGTCGCAAGCCCAGCAGCCGTCGCTAGAGGATTGCCACCAAAGGTTGAGCCATGCTTACCATAGGTAAATACATCAGCAGCCTTACCACTTGCTACACAAGCACCAATCGGCACGCCTGAACCTAAACCTTTGGCAAGACTCATGACATCAGGTTTAATAGCAGTATGCTGAAAAGCAAACCAAGTACCTGTTCGCCCAATGCCTGTCTGCACTTCGTCCAGCATCAACAACCAACCATTAGCGTCACAAATCTGACGCAGTTGTTCTAAATATGCACCGGCATCTTTAGGAATATTGATACCACCCTCGCCTTGTACAGGCTCAACCAATATAGCAACAACATTAGGGTGATGTAGCGCCACTTGCTTAACAGCTTCCACATCATCATAAGGTACACGTATAAAGCCGCTCACTAATGGATCAAATCCAGCCTGAACTTTGCGATTACCTGTTGCAGAAAGCGTTGCTAATGTACGGCCATGAAACGATTGATCCATGACGATAATTTCTGGCGTATTAATACCTTTATTGTGTCCGTAAAGGCGCGCTAATTTAATGGCAGCCTCATTGGCTTCGCAGCCTGAGTTGCAAAAAAACACTTTATCCATGCCTGACACTTCACACAGCTTATCTGCCAATGCCTCTTGCTCAGCAATATTGTAGATATTGGAAACATGAATTAACTTAGCAGCCTGTTTGGCAATTGTATCTACCAATCTGGGGTGTGCATGACCTAAGCCGTTGACTGCAACGCCTGATAGTGCATCAAGATATTGATTGTTCTGGTTATCCCATAGCCACACGCCTTCACCTTTTACAAAGGTAACTGGCTGACGCATATAGGTGTTCATTAAATGGTCTGACATTATTATTTACTCAAATACAAATGATTAAGCAAGGCTAAACCCACGTTAACTTGATCGCAGGAAACCCAAAAAAAATAAAAATCCCGCAATTCATCAATGAATGAAGAATCGCGACAACATGTTTGGTTTATTAATTAAAAAACAGTGACGATTATATTTTTACTGAGGGTAAAGAAACTCTCACGAGAGTAGCTGAAAACCTCACTATTGGCAAGTTTTACAGCACAAAACTTATAGATAATTATATAATAATGACTTGATAAAAATAGCAATTTAGGCAAAAATCGCCATCCCTGAAATTTTAACTGCCAATCATATTTTCATATGGCATCTTTAACTTTGGTTTCAACTTTGGTTTCCCAAGAAGACACAAGCCCTCAACTTCCAGTCGCCTGGTATGTGGATGAAAAAATTTATGCTATTGAACAACAGCATCTATTTTCGCATGCACCACATTACCTTGGGCACGAGTTAATGGCACCGAATATCGGCGACTACCACGTACTAGACTGGATGGGACAAGCAAAAAGCTTGGTACACCAGCAAGATGGCATTAATGCCATCAGCAATGTGTGCAGACATCGCCAAGCACTCATGCTAAAAGGCAGAGGACAAACAAAAAACATAGTCTGTCCTCTACATCGCTGGACCTATGACCTTGAAGGAAAACTCTTAGGCGCACCTCACTTTGAGCAAAATCCCTGCCTGAATCTTGATAAAAAAACTTTACAAAACTGGCAGGGTTTACTGTTTGATACCAAACGAGATATCGCAAAAGACCTTGCAAACCTAGGGTGCAAACAAGACTTTGATTTTACAGGCTACATGCTAGACCGTGTGGCGGTTGAAGAATACAACTTCAACTGGAAAACTTTTATTGAAGTGTACTTAGAAGACTATCATGTTGGCCCGTTTCACCCTGGACTCAATCAGTTTGTTAATTGTGAACAGCTAAACTGGGAGTTTGCTGCCAATTACAGCGTACAAACTGTGGGTTTCAAACAGTCACTTAACAAAGCTGGCTCACCAACTTACCAAGCTTGGCAAGAACAGGTAGCAAAATACCATTCAGATAAAACACCCAAATATGGCGCAATCTGGATGGTGTATTACCCATTCCTGATGATTGAATGGTATCCGAACGTATTAGTTGTATCGCACATTATTCCGCGAGGCGTTAACGCATGTACTAATGTGGTTGAATTTTACTATCCAGAAGATATTGGTTTATTTGAACGCGAATATGTTGCCGCACAACAAGCCGCCTATGAGGAAACCGCGGTAGAAGACAATGACATTTGCCAACGCATGCATGATGGTCGCCACGCCCTATTTGCACAAGGTATTGATGAGCGCGGCCCATACCAGCACCCGATGGAAACTGGCATGGAGCATTTTCATCAATGGTACCGCCAGCAAATGCAACAGCATATTCCATCAGCTTAAGCTTGATGTAAGCTGAGCGCCGTCTATGAATCATTGCACATGAAAAAATCTGGCTACGCCCTACCTAATTTAGGTAGCCTATGGATGCTGGTAGCCGCTTTGGGGTTTGCTATCATGGGCGCGCTTGTTAAACTCGGCGCCCAAAAATTCAGTAGTGCGGAACTCGTATTTTATCGTTCATTGTTCGGGTTAGTGTTTATCGGCTTGTTCATTTTTTATAAGAAACTACCACTAGCCTCACCAGTGATGTACAAACAAATGTCGCGAGCTGGCGTTGGCTTCACCGCACTGATTTTATTCTTCTACGCCATCGCACATTTACCATTAGCAACAGCCATCACGCTCAATTACACATCCCCTTTGTTTTTAGCGATATTCATGCCTTTCTTCTTGCATGAAAAACCAACAAAGACATTACTCATTGCATTGGCGATTGGCTTTGTTGGGGTGAGCTTATTATTGAAGCCCACTATCAATCAATCGCAATGGCTAGCTGGTTTTTTAGGCTTGCTATCAGGCATAGGTGCGGCACTGGCTTATGTGCATGTCAAACAACTAGGGCAGGCTAACGAGCCTGACTGGCGTACTGTATTTTACTTTACGCTGGTTTCTTCGGTCTGCGCTGGCACATGGATGCTGTTTGACCACGTCCATGCATTGGTCTGGCTAGATTTGCCCATACTAATAGGCTTAGGTGTATCTGCCACAATTGCACAGCTTGCGCTGACACGTGCTTACCGCACTGGGGATACCCTAGTAGTGGCAAGCCTTGCCTATGTCACTATATTACTGGCAAGTATCATTGGCGTGATTTGGTGGCAGGAACATTTGAGCTTAGATGCATGGATTGCCATCGGCTTGATTATTTTAAGTGGCATTATCAGCATACGTACAACACGTTAGAATTAACGCTTAACTCTATCAATGCCATGATAGAAAATGACGTAAGAAACAGCTGATGCCCTCACGTCACTTTAACTAATGGTGATTGGGAAATATTAAGCAACTTCAATATTAGTAATATTAGGCGTCGAGTAAGCCGCTACGCATCGCAATCAGCGCAATTTCCGCGGAGTTGTTAGCATTAAGCTTTTGCTTGATATTGTACAAGTGTGTGCCTACTGTCCGCGGACTTAAAAATAAAGTTTCTGCAATCTCATTGGTTGTTTTACCTTTAGCTAACGCCATAAATACTTCAAACTCTCGAGGGGACAGCACATCCACAGGATTTTGATCACCAGACAACTGCTGAATGGCCATTTGTTGCGCGACACTTGCCTCTAGGTATTTTTTTCCACTGGCAACAGTACGTATCGCTTTAATCAGCTCTTCTGCTGCACTGCGTTTAGTTAGATAACCCATCGCACCTGCATTTAGCACTCGCTTAGGGTGAACTGAGTCTTCATGTGCGGATAATACTAATATTTTTGCAGTATTATCTTTAGCCAAAATGCGCTCTATCGCTTCCAAGCCGCCTATACCAGGCATTGTAATGTCCATCACAACAACATTGGGCTTATGTTCAACATAGCGCTGAATCGCCAACTCACCACTTTCGGCTTCTGCCACCACTTTAATATCTGCGTCAGACTCAAGTAACATTTTGAATCCCATACGTACCACTGCGTGATCATCTACTAACATCACATTAATCTGGCTCATTGACTTACCTTCTCCCGTTATCGGGCACAAAAATTACATTAACCCAAAGGACTATCTGGCACATTGATACAGATAGAGGTACCTTGGCCGGGTGCAGACTCTATGGTAAAACTACCGTGTAACGCCTGCACTCGCTCACGCATCCCAAGCAAACCAAAGTGCCGCCTCTGATCAACCGCATCAATATTCATACCGATACCATTATCTTTGATACTTAACTGCAGCTCACCATTAGAAATCTTAATGAGTCTTATCTCTATTGTCGTTGCCTGCGCATATTTTAATGCGTTATTTAACGACTCCTGCACTATTCGATATAGATTAATGCTGATAGTTTCACCCAAGCTATGCAAGTTTCCTGATTGCAAGTTTTCTGACAAGTAAAGTTGAATATTTAGTGTTGGATGTTGCACCTGATAAGTGCTGACTAAATCTTTCAAAGTTTCAGCTAACCCCAAATTATCAAGGGAGCCAGGGCGTAATTGCCGGACGATATTATGCATGCCGTCATAGATTTGGTTAGCTGCAGAAACAATCACCTGTGCACTTGATGCAATGTCTGTCATCCCAGTGCCTGTACTATTTGCTTTTGCTTTATTCGCGATGGCAACAGCAAAGGTTTTAATCGCGGTCACATACTGACCAAGCTCATCGTGAAGCTCACGCGCCAAGCTACGACGTTCTTCTTCTATATGCTTTTGAATCAAATGCGTGAGTTGACGATTCTCTTCTAACAAACGTTCTGCAGTCAAAGACTCCGCCATACGGTTAAGGCTATGTCCAATTGTATCAAACTCAGGTAGAGGAAATTCAGGTAAGCGGGTAGTTAAATCCCCCTGTTCCATACGATTGATTGCGCCTAAAATCCTACCGATTGGCTTTAATGAATGGCTTAGCAATAAGTAAACTAAAGTATTCAGTATGATAAAAAATGCAAGCCCAACCAACATTAATTGATTAAATCCTGCCCAAGCTTCACGAATAGATCCTGCAGCGCTTGACTCTACAACCAAGGTGCCATATCGGATTCTACGCTCAACTCTTTCAACTTTTGGCTTCACCAGTTTGACGAACCACTCCGGTGGATTAACATCAGATTTGAAAGTTGACTCTGGCGAGCTATACAGCTCGTACCCTTGATAATCGTAGAGTGTAATATGGCTACTGCGCACATAACCCAAAGAAGCTAAAAAGCCCTGCAAAACAACATGCGTAGGCCCCATTTCTGGATTTAATGCTGAACTAATAATGACAGTATCTAACAACTGGACGGTAACTCGACTAGCAGCTTCTACCCGCTCGCGGATTGAAATACGGGTATCTGTCACTAATATAGAACCTACCACCAATATAAATGCGAGTGACAATAAGGTAATCAGTAAATTTAGACGGAAACGTAAGCTCATGAGTTGAAATCACTTGATGACATGTGTAGAGTTTAACAACTTTAATCAATTCGCTATATAGTGTTATTCATGAAAACATCATTTATATTATCAGCGTCAGAATCCATTCGCGACGCCATTCTAGACCATGAATCCGAATTGGAATCACTAGACCGCGCGATTGGTGACGGTGATCATTACATCAATATGAAACGTGGTGCGAATGCCATTGTCGAGATTCGTGCAGAGCTCGAGTCACTCACACCAGACGCTGCGCTAAATAAAATTGGCATGAAACTACTCAGTACAATAGGTGGCGCCTCAGGCCCACTTCTCGCAAGCTTTTTTATGAGTATGGGCAAAATACTCAAAGAAAATGCAGATGATAGTGCTCCTAGCTATGCCGCTGCTTTTGTTGCTGGCGTAGAGGCTATTCAACAACGCGGAAAAGCTGGATTAGGTGAGAAAACCATGCTGGATGTGCTTATTCCCGTCGCGCAGCAGTTTTCAACGCTGGCAACATCTAATACAAATATAAAAGATATCTGCACAGCACTTATGCATACTGCAGAACAAGGTATGCTCTCTACAAAAGCACTTATCGCAACAAAAGGGCGCGCCGCAGGCTTAGGTGAACGCGCCATCGGGCATATAGACCCTGGCGCAAAGAGCTGCCAATTGATGATTGAAGCAGTTTGTAAACAAGTACTATTAATTCAAAATTAAATACGCATCCAAGCTTAAAAAAGGTCTGGTAATGAAAAAGTTTATTAATAAAATTGATGATGTTTTAGTTGAAAGCCTGAGTGGCTTTGCTGGTGCACATCATGATTTGGTCAAACTTAGCCTAGACCCTAATTTTTTAACGCGCCAACAAAAGGCCGTTAAGAAAGTAGCCATCATATCAGGCGGCGGCTCTGGGCATGAGCCGTTACACGCAGGCTATATTGGATATGGCATGTTGGATGCTGCCTGCCCTGGTCATGTATTTACCTCACCGACACCAGACCAAATGCTAGCGGCAGTGGAGGAAGTACATGCCGACAAAGGTATTTTATTTATTGTTAAGAATTATGCAGGCGACGTAATGAACTTTGAAATGGCAGCAGAAATGTTGCCATTTGAATCCGCCACAGTTCTGACTAGTGACGACTGCGCTGTCATTAATAGCACGTATACCACAGGGAGACGTGGTGTAGCTGGTACTGTCATCGTAGAGAAGTGCGTAGGCAGCTTGGCAGAAACAGGCGCAACACTTCAAGCATGTAAAGCATTGGGTGACAAAGTAAACGGCCGCACTGCAAGCATGGGCATTGCCTTAACAAGCTGTACGGTACCTGCGGCTGGCCGCCCTACTTTTGATATTGAAGACAATGAGATTGAGATGGGTGTGGGCATACACGGCGAACCAGGCCGGAAACGAGAAGTGATGAGAGAAGCTGATGCTATTGTCCAAGAGGTAGTCAGTGCCATACTTGATGCGTTAAAACCCTCGCCTAATAGTGAGGCTTTATTGCTGATTAATGGGTTTGGCGCCACACCACTGATGGAGCTATATATTATTTACAATACCGCTGCTAAGTTATTTAATCACTATGGTATTAACATTACGCGCTCATTAGTTGGTAACTACACAACAGCTTTAGATATGGCTGGTGCGTCCATTACCTTATGTTTGTTAGATGATGAAATCAAACAGCACTGGGATAGCCCAGTTCATACGGCAGCGCTTAGATGGGGAGTCTAGGTAGGGCATTCAAACAACAAAAATCGCAAAATTAACCCGTTGGGGTTAACCAAAACCATTAATTTAAACAATTGACTAATGCCATTTTTCTAACCCTACCTAACATCAGGGTTATATAGTATGATTAAATTTCAATAAACTAAATTAATTTAAAATGATTAAATGTTAGTTCAAAAGTAATCATATAAATCTAACCAATCCTTGCAAACTTACTGCATAAATTCATTGTTGAGCAAATTAGTAACACTCACTAAAGAGCGCGATGATTTGTCCCTGCAAGTTGCCCTAATCAAAACACTCACTGACTTCATTAACTCTGATCATGATGAAGCTAAAAAATCAGTCGTTATTTATCATCTAAAAGACTTTAAAAAACAAACAGTCACAATATTAACGGCTGAAAATAACAATAACAACACTGTTGTAGCTCCAGAGTTAAAACGAGCAGTGATTAAATGTATACAAACAGATAGTCGCAAAACCTATCAGTCTGAAACTCACACCATTAAGCTTCACCCACTGAGGAGCGCGATGGGACATATCGACACGGTGATCGCGATTGATAGCGACCATTCCGATGAACATCTAGACGTGTCGATTTGTATGATATTAGAAATCTATCAGAACTTTGTTTTACTGAATAATGAAAACGAGTGTGACACGCTCACTGGTTTACTAAATCGTAAAACTTTTGATTACAAAATCAATAAAATTCTGGCTCAAATGCACAGCAATACAAACCGGAAAGAAGATAAAACTGACCAAGTTTTTTTCCTGGCAATTTTTGACATAGACCACTTTAAAAGAATTAACGATAAGTTTGGTCATTTAATCGGTGATGAAGTGCTATTGATGTTTTCACAGCTGATGCGTCAAAGCTTTAGAGAAGACGACCCTCTTTTTCGCTTTGGTGGTGAAGAGTTTGTTGGCTTTTTTGAATGTAACAGCACACCTGATATTCAAAACATTTTTGAACGATTTAAACAAAAAGTTGCTAACTTTGAATTTCCACAAGTTGGTAAAGTGACTGTGAGTGCTGGCTATACTGAAATTTCACCGTTTGACACCTCAAGCCAGATTATAGACCGAGCGGATACGGCGCTTTATTATGCAAAAAATCATGGGCGTAATCGTGTAGATTCATACGAGTTATTGGTCGCCGATGGTCGTTTGCAAGACAATAAAAAAGAAGGCGAAATCGAACTGTTTTAAGCAGACAGTTTGTAGTCACTCAGCTTGGAATTAAGATGTGTTGTTGCTTACAACACTAAACCATCCTCATTAACCAAACTCATTTTACGCAAACACTTGCTGCCATAATGCATTCACCTGCGAAATTTCTTTTGCAATACTTTCTGCTTTGATATTCAACTGCGTAGCACCTTGTAACTTAAGCATGTGCTGCATATGGCGATACGTTCTGTAAGCATTGGCAACACTTTCGGCCAGCGCTGCATCTATGATGTTCAAGGTTGACATACACTTCAACAACCCGATATTACCGATATTCACAGTAAGCTCAGGATGCGTAGGTGCATGTAGCAATACCAAATACTGTACTAAAAACTCCACATCGATAATGCCGCCTACCCCATGTTTTAAATCAAACATTCCTTCGTGTGTATGCTGCGCTTTTCGCATTTTTTCACGCATCGCTAACACTTCAGCTTTAAGGATGGTAGCATCGCGCGCTTGCGTCATCACCTCTACCCTAATGTCATCAAAAGTCTGGGCAATGGCGCGATCACCGGCAACAAAACGAGCGCGTGTCAATGCTTGATGCTCCCATATCCATGCTTTATTCAACTGATAATCTCTAAACGCATCTACCCGACTTACCAGTAAACCGCTATTACCATCTGGCCTAAGCTGCAGATCTGTCTCATACAGCAAGCCTGCTGAAGTCAAACTGTTAAACCAGTTATTAATACGCTGTGCAAAGCGCGCATACACCTCGCTCGCCTCGGGAGATTCATCATCATAAAGAAAGATAATGTCCAAATCAGAAGCGTAGCCCAACTCTTTACCGCCCAGCTTTCCATAACCAATCACTGCAAATTTAGGGACATCTAAATGACGACCGCGTACATTTGGCCAGATTATTTCCAACGCTACGCTTAAAATTAAATCTGCTAGTGCGCTTAGGTAGTCTGATATCGTTTCTAACTGTAACTCACCGTTAATGTCTTGCACCGCAAAACGAAAGATATATGCATGTTTAAAATGGCGCATTACATCCATTTGCCGCTCTACATCACCAGTTACCTCTGCTAACCGCTCGAGCAGCTCGGCGCGCATCGCCACAAAATCAGGGGCAGCATGTAATGTCCGCACATCTAAAAGCTCATCTAACAATATTGGATGGCTTGTTAAGTAATTAGCGAGCCACGGGCTACTGCTACACAACTTAACTAGTAATTGCATGGCATTAGGATGCTCTGCTAACAGTGCTAAATAGCTTGCGCGTCTACAGATACTTTCTAACAAATCTGTCACTCTGGTTAAGGTAATATCAGAGTTTTGCATTTGCCCTGCCTGTGAAATCACATGTGGCATCACAGCATCAAAGCGCTGACGACTTAACTCAGGCAATTGTTTGTACCGACTGCTTTGGTGCAAAATATTTAAACGGCGATATGTTTCATGGGATTCTGCAAAGCCTATGTTGTCTAAGACCTTGATTGAATCGATTTCACTAATAGAGGCATTCCAAATAGACTTTTCTGCATCGAGTGCATCTTTGCTGGCATCAGCATCATCAAAGGTGGCATCAAAATGACGCTGCACTTGCGCGCGATATTCATCTAATTTTTGTAAAAATGTTGCCCAGTTTGCATAGTTCATCGCTTTTGCGATGCGTGCTTTAGCTTCATCCGACTTCGGTAGTTCTTGGGTTTGTACGTCATCAACATACATCAAGCGATGCTCTAGGTTTCTTAAAAAGACATATGCCTCACTGAGTTCTATTACTGTTTTTTCTGGCAGTAGGCCTTTGTTTTTTAATAAATTTAATACTGATAAGGTTGGCTTAATTTGCAAGCTAACATCTTGCCCGCCACGAATTAATTGAAACACTTGCGCAATAAACTCAATTTCACGAATACCGCCACGACCTAGCTTAATGTTATCGTGCATACCTTTAGTGTTCACATCGCGCTGAATCTGGATTTTTAAATCTCGCATGCTGGCAAAAGCACCAAAATCCAAATACTTACGAAACACAAAAGGTTTTAATAATCGTGATACGGCATCCCCGCCCGTTACTTCACGCCCTTTAATCCAGGCGTAACGCTCCCACTCGCGTCCATTGTTTTGGTAGTAATCTTCAAGGGCATCTAAATTGCACACGATAGCGCCTTCAGAACCGAACGGGCGTAAGCGCATATCCACGCGGAAGACAAACCCATCTTCAGTAATTTCATCTATCGCAGCAATCAGCTTTTTGGCTAAGCGTGCAAAAAAGTCCTGATTACTGACGGATTTAGCGCCTTGCGTTGCTCCATCTGACTCATATGCAAAAATCAAATCAATATCGGATGAAACATTAAGCTCACCACCACCGAGCTTACCCATGCCAATCACAATCAGTTGTTGCTGTTTACCATCAGCATCCACAGGCTGACCGTAAAGTGCGGCCTGCCACTCATGCAAGTATTTAATCGCGATATTGATCGTACATTCAGCCAAATGAGAAGTGGTGGTCATCACTTCTTGCAAGTCAGCTAAACCGTTCAAATCTCTTACTATCATCCTTGCCATCACTCGGCTACGCAGTAAACGCAGAGATTTTTTTAAACTATTTTCATCAGAAATTAGCTGCGAAGCTAAAAAATTTTGCATCTCACTTAAAAGATAGGCTTGATGTAGATTTTGTAACAAATCTTGCAGTAATAGCGCATCTTTTCTGAACAATCTTTCAACAAACGGACTACAAGCAAGCGCATGTAATACATGCGCCTCACCGCTAGCAGGGACGGGGTTTAGAGATAATAAATTATCGAGTGTTAGCATAAGATTTTTCATGTAATATGGCGTAGTTACAAATACGTAACAACTTACTTTTAATGGTTATCTATCTTTTATTATTTAGATATCCTTGAACCAAATTATAAACGGGTCACAAAGATTTAAGGGGATTTTAAGCATGTCAATCGAATCAGTTCTTCACGAAAACCGCGTTTTTGAGCCTAGTGCAGACTTTGTTAAAAAAGCCAACGTCTCCGGCATGGCTGCCTATCATCAGCTCTGTGCAGAAGCTGCCGCTGATTATGAAGGTTTTTGGGCAAAGCTAGCGCGTGAATTACTGGTATGGAGCAAACCCTTTACCAAAACACTGAATGAAGAAAATGCACCATTTTACAAATGGTTTGAAGATGGTGAACTTAACGTTTCTGCCAACTGCTTAGATAAACACTTAAACACTATCCCAAACAAAGTCGCTATTATTTTTGAAGGTGATGACGGCAACACTAAAGAAGTCACCTATCAAGACTTGTATCATCAAGTTTGCCAGTTCGCGAATGGCTTAAAAAAGCTCAACCTTAGTGTGGGTGACCGCGTAATTATCTATTTACCAATGGGCATTGAGGCTGTTGTTGCCATGCAAGCTTGTGCACGCATCGGCCTGATTCACTCTGTCGTATTTGGCGGCTTTTCTGCTAAAAGCTTAAACGAGCGCATTATTGATGCTGGCGCTAAAGCTGTCATCACTTCCGACGGACAATTCCGTGGTGGTAAAACGTTGCCATTAAAATCAGCAGTTGACGAAGGCATTGCAATGGGCGGCTGTGAGGCCATTGAGAATGTTGTTGTACTGAAAAAAACTGGGCTAGATATTGCATGGAACAGCAATAATATTTGGTGGCATGACTTGATTGCCGATGTGGCAGACACATGTGAACCTGTGATGGTGAGTGCAGAGCATCCACTATTTTTACTCTACACTTCAGGTTCTACTGGTAAACCAAAGGGTGTACAACACAGCTCTGCTGGCTACTTACTACATGCCATGAACACCATGCGCTGGACCTTTGATATTCATGAAAATGATGTATTTTGGTGTACAGCTGATGTGGGTTGGATTACAGGCCACTCTTACGTTGCATATGGTCCACTTGCCATGGGTGCCACACAAATCATTTTTGAAGGTATTCCAACTTATCCAAATGCTGGTCGTTTTTGGCAAATGATAGAAAAACACAAAGTTTCTATCTTCTATACTGCACCAACGGCTATCCGTTCATTAATTAAAGCTTCTGAAACCACGCCAGAAGTCGCCCCAAAAAATTACAACTTATCTAGCCTGCGCTTGCTAGGTTCAGTAGGTGAGCCAATCAACCCAGAAGCATGGATGTGGTACTTTGAACAAGTTGGCGGCAGCCGCTGCCCGATTGCTGATACTTTCTGGCAAACAGAAACAGGCGGCCATGTGATTACACCACTACCAGGCGCTACTGCACTGGTGCCTGGCTCATGCACCTTACCTTTCCCTGGTATTGATATTGATGTGGTAGATGAAACAGGTAAAGACGTTCCTTGGGGCACTGGTGGTTTATTAGTCATTAAGAAACCATGGCCTTCTATGATACGTACTATCTACAACGACCCAGAGCGCTACATCACCAGCTACTACCCAGTGGATTTAGGCGGCAAAATTTACCTAGCAGGCGATGGCGCAATTCGCGATGCTAAAACAGGCAACTTCACCATCATGGGCCGTATCGATGATGTATTAAACGTATCTGGCCACCGCCTAGGCACTATGGAAATTGAATCTGCGTTAGTAGCAAACCACTTGGTTGCTGAAGCCGCCGTAGTCGGCAAGCCACACGATGTAAAAGGCGAATCGGTCGTGGCTTACGTGGTGCTAAAAGGTGCGCGCCCAGAGGGTGATGAAGCGAAGAAAATCGTGGCAGAGCTACGCGAATGGGTGGGTAAAGAAATTGGCCCAATTGCTAAACCTGATGAAATCCGCTTTGGCGACAACTTACCGAAAACACGCTCGGGTAAAATTATGCGTAGATTGTTACGTACATTAGCAAGAGGTGAAGAAATTACTTCGGATATTTCTACATTAGATAATCCAGCCATTTTGGATCAATTAAAAGAAGTGGTGAAATAATGAAATTACGGCGGATGATACCTTCATCAATCCGCCGTATTTTGGTGTTAATTTTAGGCACCACTAAAAAATACTAACATCATGATTTTATTATATATTTTATTTATAAAAATTAATTTACACTCACTTATGACGTATTTAAAACCGTCAAATAGGATGCCTACTTTACGTTAGCCACTATTAGGAGGAGACCAACGCCATGTCCCCACTCGAAGCCAAGAAAATTATTGATGCTCTTGCCAATGGCGCTGACCCTGAGACTGGTGAAATACTTCCCGAACAAAGTACGTTCAATAAGCCGCAGATAATTCGAGCTCTCTTTGTTGCTGTGAAGGCTCTCGATAGAGCAGTGAAACGCGCAGAGCGCGACAGTTCACTTCCCAGTAATGCTGGGCGTCCATGGCCAGAGTCCGAAGACAAAGAGCTTCTGGCTATCTTTGACGCAGGCACTCCAGTCAAGGAAATAGCTGCAAAGCATGGTCGCACTCAAGGTGCTATTGCTTCCCGCCTTGTTCGCCTTGGCAAAATCAAAGACCGAGCCGATGTTGATAACCGTGGCTAACCCATCGGTCAAGTGGGACGCTGCGCTGACGCGCATCGCCCCTTACCTCAGACGTTAACGGCATGAAGCGCATCATATCAACCAGCGTAATCATTTTGGTGGCCGCATCCACGCTTTTCTTTTGGCTTTGGTACGAGCAGTATCTTCGCTTCGAGTTTAACGAACTAGGCCGCTACTACGATGCGGAAAATCAGATTATCTATACAGATGCTGGTTTTGTATGGTGCTTTCCAGCAGTTGGTTTTTTACTCATCGCTTTTATATTAGTCATCGTTCGCATTCTTCGGCGCATGGCTCATTCAACATTCAAGCGGGATGCCTAAAACCTGCTTTTAATTAAAACGTTAGCGCCACAAAACGGAATATCCACCATGATTGAATATCTTCAAAGCATGCTCGAGTTAGTGCTTCGTAAGGAGCTTCAAGGAATTCACTTCTGGGCCACACTCTATGTGCTCTTCGTGCTAATCGGTTCTCTGTGGCACTTGCTACGGGTACGAACATGGCCAAGCACAGAAGGTCAATTACTTCAGATTGGTATTCGTCCACTGGGTACGCCAGATTTGCAAACGAATCACCAAGACTTTGTTCCTGCTGCGCTATACGAGTATCAGGTAAACGAGAACTATTACGAGGGTCAGGATATCTCGGTTTGGAAGATGTCGGCCTCTGGTATGCTCAAGAATGCAGCGTATTTATTGCCAAAGCAAGTCCAGGTAGACGCTTTTGGAAAGGTTATCGTCCACTACAACCCTAAGTGTCCGCGCAAGAGTCTGCTTTTGCGCCCGGGATTGGCAAGCATTATATTTTTGTGTTTACTGATGATCATCACTGCTGGCTTTTACATTTGGCGCTGGTGACACAAAACATGCTCACACGACGCTATGACTCCCTGCCCTAAAAGTCAACCAGTATAAGAGGATGATATTTAATTAGTAACAAGATTGAATTAAAGAGGACTTGTGGCGCGCTCAGCCAATTACTTCAATAAAATGTAGCTGAATGAAACCCACAAACTGCGCTGGTGGTTTCATTCAACTCTACGGCAGGTTGATATGGTGAGTTAAGTCTTAATGCTTAACTTATTCTAGAACAATACTTAGTCTAAAATAAGTATCTACTGAGCACGCCACCAGAACACTAATTTTGCGTGTTTCTTTATACTCACGTTAACCCACTGTGTTTTAACTTCACCTTTATATTCTGCAGTGACGAAATATTTGCCTTGTGGTAGATTGGCTAAAAAGTACGGGCCTTCTGTAGCAATTTCTAACATATTGTTTTTATTCACATCTTGAATCTGTAGCGTTACTTCTGAGAGGTATTCTTCTAAGGTGCCAGCTTTCTCTACAAAGACGATTTCTAGTGGATAATTTTTAGCACTCTGGCGCATGGCGACAGACTCTGCCCTACCAATTCCACCTGATAAGTAGGTAACTTCTCCAACAGTAACAGGAGTGACTGCGCTCATGTCTGGCTCTGCTGAATCTTCGGGGATCATTTCTTCAGGGATGTCTGTATATGCTAATGCTGCCATCGAGAGGGATAGCCCTAGCGCAAGGATTGTAGCTGTGACGATTTGCTTTAAATGTTTCATGGTGTTCTCCTTGATTGTATTAAATCACTTAAAACCTATAGCCTGTTATACCACGTATCACTAACCGCTGTTTGTATTCTACATCACATAAGAAAAACATCCACGACACTGCCTTACTGGCTTGGTAGCAGTCATTAGTAGCGTCTGGAGTTTAAGAGTTAATATTTTCAATAGTAACGCGTCAAATATCAGAGCGTTGCATATTGAGGCTCGACGGGGCGAAAAATGACTCTTAAATAATGTCGATCAAAGTGTTCAACCTCATTAAAAAATAACGCGCATGCAATGTGTACGCCGCGCATATTAATGACATCGAAGCTGTAACCTATGTGTGAGAGAAAGCGTAAATTAGGATTAATTTTGCCGCCTTGTATGATCGCCATATCAGCTAATTGCGGGAAAAACGTGGAGATGTGACGCCATCTGAGTTTATCTAATGAACAACCCAGCAATTCAATGGCTGCATCACTGCAGTTTCTAATCATACCGTTGTCATAAATAGTCAATACTGGTAGATTTAATCCAGCGGCGTCATGTTGATACTCATCATGACTGAACAGATTACTGGCTGTTAGGTTGTTAATTTGATGTGCTGTTGATGATGTATTCATTTCATCACCTCTGCTTGTTTTTTCAACCGACCCTGTATTTCATGCATCGACTCGATCAATTTTTGATGACAACCAACTGATTTTATAAGGTAATCTTTTGGCTTTTCATGATGTACGGTTGCTGTAGAAAACACTATCACACCTCCCAATCAGTAGATTGAACATTAGGCGTTACGCTTAGTTAGCCGTGTCGACATTCTCTTTGAAACTGCGTCGCCTCAATTAAGGTGACAATTTACCTTGCTTAGGTATGTTCAGTACATTCGGGTAAGCACGTAAGGGATAGCCCTTATATACTTACCTGTATGATTGAAAGCTTACATATTGCCGAGATCTTCAATCGCGTCAACCACGATACTGGTACCTACAGCAATTAGTAAGATATCAGCTGCTACCCGCACATACTTGTGCCCAGCCGGAGGAACCCCTAGCTCGACCACTAATCGAGGTGGAAGATCGTAAAACACTACGTCTCTAGGAAGTGGCTGGCCTCTACTCCATTTTTTTGCTTGCCCAGGTGGCATACACCCATTGCGCTTTTTAGCTAAGCCCGGTGGACAAAAGCCTGATCGATAGTCTTTGTCGTAGTAATCGTGCACGATGCCTCGTTGCCTATCTCCAAAGTGTAGACTGATATTAATGCTATCACCATCTCTTTGATCTCCATGTGAGCGGCTTTCATGATGCTTGTCACTGCGATCACCTTTGCTTTTACCTTGAGAGTGTGAAAGTGGCTTGTCTGCAAACGCAGCTTGGGTGGAAAGTATTGCGGTAGAAAAAAGCAGCGCTGATAATAACAAGCTGAAACTATGATGTTTTTTTGTAAGACTTTTATTCATCATTGATCTCCTATCTATGAACTTATCTCCATTTTAAAGGCATCTTCGTCTACGTTTAGTAGCTTAGACTTTTAATTTGACACTATCCATTCGGGTAGTTCAATGATTGATTTTATCAGTAATATTCAACATGCTCTATACACCGACAATTAAGAGCATGTTGAATAGTTTAGGCTTATGTTAAGCTCTATTCTGCTGTTGTAGCAGCAGGTGCTGCTGGCGGGGGTGCGCCTGTTTGTAAAGCCTCAATTTTATCGTTAATTAATAATAACTCTGTTTGCGTCATGTACATTAAATCGTTATTACGAGAGACGCCAACAATTGCGACTACTAATGCTAGCAATGCAACAATGAAAGTTGCAGCAATCCAGATACCTTGTCTATCTGGTTCTATAATATGATCCATATTAGCCATTTCACACTCCCTTAAATTAAAGAATTAAACAACTTACTGACTTACTACACTGCACTACAAAAATACTTTTAAATAAAATTTAACTTAATCTTCTAGTTACCACTAAGTTTTAGGGTCATCCATTACCTGCGCTATCTGAGTTTTTTGCTGTTTTGTACCAAAATATGCCAAATGCGTGCTCATATCTTTACCAAGTACTAATCTCACAGCAATGCCTGCACGCATATCACTACGCTGAATAAGCTCTGGTGACTCTGGCAAACTTTCTTTTAAAAGCTGCGCTTCTGCATAGTGACCATCGCGGTACTGAATTTGTGACTTTTTAAGATTAAATGGCTTTTGATTAGTGAGCCTTGCAGTTGGGTATCCTTGATCTACTAAGAACGCACTTACCTTAGCCGCCATGCCAGTTACACCATTTCCATTAGACACTTCTATTTTCAGCAGTACCGTATTTATTTGCTCAGAAGCATCAGCGATTTGAGCTGGCATATCGCTCACTGGTTGCGTATGTAGCTCATAGACATTTGGTGCTAACTGTACTAATTTCACACGGCTATCTATTACTGGCACTGAGTTTGAAGCAGATGCTGGCCTAATAATGCCGACGTTTTTAGGCAGTGCTAGCATTTGTGGATCAGCTTGAGGTGTGGAGACTTTATCTGCAAATATCAAAGTCACCGATGGTGATTTTGACTCACTAACACCACTAGAGGCGCTTGGGAGTGAAGAAACCTCTTCCGATGCCACATTGCCAAAGGCTACATTGGAAGACTCAACACTTGCCGCTTGAGTAAATGCTTGAAATGACTCGCCCTGACTACCTGCTTTAGCATAGGCTAGCCCAAGGTTGTTTAACGCTTTATGATTAGATGGATCTAACGTTGTTGCCTGTTTTAAAGCAACCACAGCCTCGGCATACTGCCCTTGCAAATAATAGGCATAACCCATATTGCTATATAAATGCGCTGCGCTAGGTGCATAATTGAGTGCTGTTTTAAAGGCCTCGGCTGCTTCTTGATATTTACCTTGTCTAGCATAAATAACCCCTAAGCCATTATGTGCTTCTACGTAGCGATGATCTGCTGCAATGGCTTTTTGGTAAGACTCAATCGCAAGATTATCGTGCTGTTGACCTTGATAATACCGGCCTAGTTTATACATAGCATCTGGATTAGCGCTTGTGTTGCTCGTTTTAGTGTGTGGGCTAATCATCCACGGTGCTTCACTTACTTGTGGCGTAGATGTGCATGCGCTCATTATCGCTACGCAACACGCTACAGGTATTATTTTACGTTTACTTTTCATCATCCACCTCCATACCACTATTTAAGCTAAAGCTTTAACTACTTGCCTTACTTATTGTCTATTCCGCTTATTTACTGTCCCGCTAGTGTCGGTAGCAAAATGTTGTGGATACTAATAAACGCGGGGCCTAATAAAACCAACAACATGGACGGGAAAATAAAGAAAATAAGTGGAAACAATAACTTAACTGCAATTTTTGCCGCTGCCTCTTCAGCCAATAAGCGGCGTTTAGTACGTAAAGTTTCAGCATGTACTCTTAATGAATCTGCCACATTGGTACCAAATCGATCTGATTGCACCAGCATGGCAACGAGCGTATCAATATCTTCAACACCTGTTCGTAATGCCAAATTACGTAAAGCCCTTTCTCGTGAGCTACCAGCACGTAACTCTAGGTTAATCAAGTGTAGTTCTTCACCAAGGATTGGGCTTCTGACATGCATTTCCTCACCCACTCTAGCAAGTGCAGCATCTAACCCTAGCCCTGCCTCGACACAGACAATGATTAAATCTAGCGCATCTGGGAAACTTTCAAATATTTCACGTTTGCGATATGCGATGCGTCTTGCTAAAACAGCATTGGGTAAAAAATAGCCAATCGCTGCTAAAAATATCAACATCATCATAAAATTGTTAGGACTGACAACCTTGCCGGCAATCACTGTGTACAACACAAACAAAGCAGGTAGTGCAACGGTAAGTAACGTTTTAGCAGCAAAGAATAAGATTGGTGCACTTGCACTTCTTAAGCCCGCGTTCATAAACCGAACACGTAACTGTGATTGTTCCCACCCTTCTTTAGGTAATGAGAGTTTAGCGATTGGCCCCGTTAACTTAACAATACGACTTAGCCAGACAGGTTCGTCAGCAGTATCTACCGAGTGTGACAGATCTCCTTTTAATATTTTCAACCTTGCGTCTAAGGGGCGTGCGCTAAATTGCCCAAAGATCACCATCGCAACGATGAATGCAGTGATAAAAATAAGAACCAGATAAATTATTTGAATTGTGTTCATGATGTTCTCGCTTATTTAATCTGCGTCAGACCCTAATTTTAATAATGCGCCACATGACAAAAATACCAAAAACCATCAACATCAGTGCCATGATGACCATGTTCACCCCTTTAGGATCTGTCCACAGTACACTGAGGAACTTAGGGTTCATTAGCTGAAGAACAAAACCCAAGGCAAATGGCAATATTGTTAAAATCCAAGCTGACAAACGTCCCTCCGCTGATAAAACACGTACTGTGCCAAGTAATTTCAAACGTGCTCGAATCAAGTCGCTGATATTGGCTAATAGCTCGGCCAAATTGCCGCCAGTTTCACGCTGAATTAGCACTGCTATCACGAAATAACTTAGATCAGTGCTTGGGACACGCTCAGCCAGGCCCATCATGGCTTCTGCTGTTGGAATGCCATAGTTGATTTCATCAAAGACAATCCTAAACTCTGAGGCGATTGGCTCTGGCATTTCACTGCCAACCATCTGCAATGCGCTTGGAAAGGCATGCCCTGCTGTCATTGCTCTGCCCATTAAATCTAGTGCGCTTGGTAATTGCTGCTCGATAGTACGAATGCGTTTTTGCTTAGCATTTAACATATAGAACAGCGGTACACTTGCTGCAAAAATGGTGACAGCAATCGCCACGATGAGACTCGCGCCTAGTAATAAGGACCCTACAAAACCACCAGCCGCCATCAATAAGCAAATTGCGATGAATCTAGCCACGCTACAATTGATACCAGACTGCAAAATGACTTTATCCAGTTGATGAATGCGTGGTATTTGCAGTAACAACTTTTGCACCCCAGGGGTTTCGGCAAGTAGCCTTTGCTTCACTAGGGTACTTTCGTGCGTATTACTAACTGTCATGGCCTGTAAGCGTTTTTCAATTCTTTTCGCCTCAGGGCCTTTGTAAGCATTCCATGCTAGGTATGCGCCTTCTAGAAATAGCACTACCGCGAGAAACGCTAGTACAGCAAATAGATAGTAGAGATAGTCCATATTAAACTCCTACTCATACAATCGCATTGGATCAAACAAGTTGTCTGATATTTGTACGCCATGCACACGTAAGCGCTCGATAAATCTTGGCCGTATTCCTGTTGCTTTGAAATGTCCGAGTACTTTTCCATCTTCTGCTACCCCTGTCTGCTCGTAAACAAAGATGTCTTGCATCGTGATAATTTCACTTTCCATCCCTGTGATTTCTTTAATGCTGGTGACTTTACGTTTACCGTCACTTAAGCGAGAAACATGAATCACAACACTTAATGCAGAGCTAATTTGCTCCCGCATCGCTTTGGTGGGTAAATTAAATCCTGCCATCCCCATCATATTTTCTAATCTAGTTAAAGCGTCACGCGGCGTATTGGCATGCACAGTCGCCATAGAGCCTTCATGACCAGTGTTCATTGCTTGCAACATATCCACCACCTCTGGCCCCCTCACCTCACCGACGATGATACGGTCAGGACGCATCCGCAAACTGTTTCTTACTAACATGCGTGTAGTCACTTCACCCTTACCTTCAATGTTTGGGGGGCGTACTTCTAGGCGTACAACGTGGGGTTGTTGTAACTGCAACTCAGCCGCATCTTCAATGGTGACAATCCGTTCATTGGACGGAATATATCCAGATAACACGTTCAATAAGGTAGTTTTACCTGTACCAGTACCACCAGAAATCAAGATATTCACTTTTGACTTCACTAGGCCCTCAAGCAACTCAGCCATTTCTGGCGTTAAACTTTTATATTGAATAAAATCTTTCATCTGTAGCGGTGTGACCGCAAAACGACGAATTGACAAGATAGCGCCATCCACCGCTAGCGGCGGAATAATTGCATTCACACGAGAACCATCAGGTAGACGAGCATCTACCATCGGGCTAGATTCATCTACACGTCGCCCCACACCAGACACAATCTTGTCGATAATTTTCAGTAAGTGTGCCTCACTCTCAAATCGCACATCGGTAAGCTCCAATTTACCTTTACGCTCAACATAAATCTGATTGAAGGTATTGACCAATATGTCTGAAATAGTTGAATCCGCCATTAACGTTTCGAGCGGGCCTAAGCCTAGTACTTCATGCTGAATATCACGGACTAAGCTAATACGTTCTACATCATTGATGGCAACGTCTTCCTCTGTAAGAAGCCGCTCCACCAATGTTTTTAGCTCTGCGCGTAATAGCTCTGGTGCCATGTTCTCCATCATTGCCAGGTCAACGCGATCTAGCAGTTTACGATGAATGCGCGACCTTAACTCTTGATACACTTTATTACCCATCACACCATCAGTTTGGTTGCTCTGCAGTTCTTGCACTGCATCTTTTTTGACGTCTTCTAATCGATCACGGAGTGACATAATCTAATTCCTTCCTCAATTCAGCATTTATTCTTATCAACTATCAGTTAATCGACCATGCTGCAATCTCGTTTAAAACAACGATGCATGATGTAACAAACTATCTAACCAGCCAGCCTTCTTAGCTTTAGCACCTTCTACCAAGTTTTCTGCGACTTCCTGTAAGGCTTTAGTCACTGCGTCATTTTTAGCAATTTCCATGATTGGAACGCCTTGGTTAACTGAAGCAGAAACCGACTGATAGCTGTTAGGGATGGTTTTAAACACTTTCATTCCTAATGCAGTTTCTACATCTATTAGCCGGATATCTCCGCCTTTTTCATATCGATTCAGCACTACTTTTACTTTATCTTTCGCATAGCCTAGTGAATGCAGCGCATGTAATAAGCGTTTTGAATCTCGTATAAAAGGCAGTGTTTCTTGTAACACGATAAAAATCAGGTCCGCATAATCTAACGCTTTGACACCTGTCGCATTCAGCGTCCTACCAATATCTATTACTACAAAATCATATTGGGATGTGGTGAGTTTAAGTAATGACTCTATATGCTCAGGCCTGACATCCTGTGCTGACTCAGCATCTTCTGGTGCAGCGAGCACACTAAAGTTAGGTAAAATATTCACCATAGATGAACTCAATAACGATGCATCTAACCGTTTAATATTTTTGGCCACGTCAGCTAAAGTATTAGATGGCACATGATCGTTAACAAAAAGTACAGCATCTCCAAACTGAAGATTAAAATCCAGTAATGCCACCTTAGCGTTACTTGATTTTGCTAATATATAAGCTAAGTTACAGGCCAAAAAAGTAGCGCCGCTGCCGCCTTTGCTGCCAACAAAGGTAATCACCTTACCTTTCTTATTTTTTGGTGCAGCTTGCTTCAGTTCAACGCGATTAACGGCCGTTTGCAAATCACTTTTCTGCAGTGGTAAACCCAACACATCTTTCACGCCACTTCGCATCGCAGCCATCAAAAACTCTGACGATGCGTTTTCAGACAAGATGATGATCGACACATTGGGATACCTAAGGCATATGTGCTCTAAGGTGCTGAGCCTCCCACTTTCTACACACATACCATCAATAATAATTAGGTCAGGATGTTCCCCCTCAACCAAATGACCCAAGTCATCCAAGCTGTCATCAAACACTAAAGAATGTCTTGCAGCTTCTGCGCTTTTTAGACTATGTAAAATTTCTTCTCTTAGCACCTTGTTAGGCGAAATCACGATTATTTTCATTTTTTTGCCGCCATTCAATTTAACTAAATACTCCCGATTAACCTGTATAACCTAAACTCTCCGCTGGCATCGTCACGGTGGATGCTGGAATCGGCACCGCAAGAAACGGGAACAGACCCACCATTGGCACATAAGATGCGTTAATGATAGAAACCCGAACTAGTGCAATACAACCTGCCGGACCAGTTAAACAAGCTGATATATTGTCTGATGCGCTTGCTGGAAATGGACTAGGTACTGCACCACTTTCAGTGAGATATTCAATATCGATGTTATCTGTGGTGATCTCAGCCCCTGCAGGTAAACTAGTGCCGCCGAATAGCGCCATTACTTTTGCAGGGCTAGTATTGGAGTTATCCACCCACCTCACCACAGCCTCCCTAGCGGCATGACGAGTCACTTCCTGAACGCTGTTGTACACGTAAAACAAACGTCCAAACTCAATAATTCCGAACAGTACAGTGAACAAAAGTAAGGCAATAATCGCAAACTCAACTGCTGCAGCGCCTTGTTGCTGCTGTTGATGCTTGCTGTATTTTTTTATCATATTAAGCATCATCATTCCCTTCAATGCATATACCGCATCGCAGTTGATGGCGATAATGTAGTGCTCCAAGTCGTTGACCCAATTGGCAGAAAGATAGGAATCCATCCACCAATCGTCAGTGGATATGCATTAATCGCCACTGTCACATACACTGGCGCATCACAGTTTGGCTCACAACTCACTGTCACATCTGCTGATGTAAAACTAGGCACTTGTGCTTGTGTTGCGGCATTGACTACCATTTGTTTTGCTTGATCTTGTGTTGTAGTATCAAGCGCGACTAAAGCACTGACTCTACTATTAGAAAGGTATCTAGCACCATCACGTGTAGCTTTGGTTAAAGCATCGTAGTACCAAAATGCACGACCAAACTCAATCACACCAGCCACAAACATCAGCAACAACACCAGTAGCAAGGCAAACTCAATCACTGCAGCGCCGTGTTGTTTACCTTGCCCTAAACGACTATTAAATTTTAGTTGAGTAGTTTTCATGATTATCGGTAAAGCTTAATATCACTCGTTGGTAAAGGGGTTGGCAATAAGCCGCCAAATTCCACAAAAATGTCGCGGTCACCTGCAACATTCGTCCTCCTTTGCATTAAGAACCGACCAACAGCTAGTACTGGAGCAGGTCTACATACACCGCCAGCCGTTGTGCAATCAATAATCACCATATTGAGCACTCTACGCCCAGGCTTACCTGGCTGATAGGCAACCGGTGGTGCACTATAGAAATCACCACTGGTTTGCACATAAGGCGAAGTCTCTGGGTAAGAGGTTGCAGTATTACCACTATACAAAGTTGGCCAATCTCCAACTACTGCACCAGAGCGACGAAATCCTGTCCACAAAACACCATAATCTGTCGCGTTTCTTAAGCTGTATGGTTTAGGTTTACAAGGAGCACTAGGGTTACACGCTCCATTTGTTGCTCTATCAACAAAGGTGATAGTTTGTTGTACTGGATTTGTGCCCATCCAGTCATTAGGTGCCCCTGCACCTGGATTATCAAAACGATACTCTTTGACGTTAGTATCGGGTGGTGCGGTCGCTGGATCACACTGGTTTTGAGGGGTGTAGTCACCAAATCTTGAATCCAATGCTGATAATTGTGGAACAGATATACCAGTGTTGGTATTGACTGTTTCACCCACAATCGGTGTGAATCCAGTTTTACCTGCGCAGACATAAGGCCTTGTATCGTTGGTATTAGTCACAGGGCATACTCCAGGCACATTAGACTCAGGATCTATCCAAAACATAGTGCCCGGGCCAAGTGGGTTAGCCTCACTTATCTTATATGACACACCACGCTCATACCCAAACTCATGGATTGTGCCTGGGTCTGGTAACTCGCATATTGCAACTGGTGTAATATCAACAGCATATTTGCCTGCCACTGCCAACCCAAAAGTCTGCGTTGTACTAGCAACACCAGGCAGCACCTGAATAAACCAAGTGCTTAAAGTGCGTAAACCCGTATCTACTTTAAGAAAAGTCTTATCACCCGCCAAAGCATCGGTAGTGACCGAGCTGATAGGCACCATACAACCATCACTTGGACAACTGCCTACCCAGATATGGCTAGCATCAATCACGACAGGGTTACTATTGAGGTCATAATTATTTTTACCCGCAGCTTCAATCGCGCGAGTTGTGGCACTGTCAATGCCAGTGACTCCGCCATTAAGCTCTTTAGCGCCACTGAGCGAGGCTGAGTCTGCTGCATTCTGCAACTCAGTTTTAGCAACATAGAGATGACCTAAATCCAACACCAAGCCTAGCATTCCCACCAGTAGCGTTAGGCAGATGGCAACGATAATCGCTACCGCCCCCTGCTGTTTCTGCATGCTGTGATGACTATCTTTTATATGCTTGCTCATGTTGCTCTCCTTCGTTGCCCAGAGGCGCCAAAGTACTACCTTGTTCCACTGGCTGAGTTGCCAGCATTGCTACCACCTGCACCGCCACCGCTAGAGCCAATGCCAATGTTAAAGATATTGGGGGTAATAGGCGGTTGGGTAAAAGATTTGTGATATCTATCTACCGCGGCATCTGCAGCCTGACCACCCACCCCTGCCACAGGATCAGTATTCATCGAAGCATCCGGGTTAATGGTCTGCTGTGCTTTTGCAGCGTTTACTGCCTCACCAAAATGCTCGTCCAGTACTGGTGTTCTAGTTGCACAACCAGCCATGGCAGCAGAGGCAATCAAGGCAGATAGAATGGTGTTCAATATTGAGGTGTGCATGACTATCTCCTTATTTCACTTCAAAGCCATCTTGAGCGCCACTTTGATCTGGCACTGCCGTATTGGGCTGAGGTGCAGTGGTGCTTTCTGTTGCTGAGCCACCGTTCGTAGGTTCAGCAGGTTTACCTTCTAACTGCCCATTCAAGAAGAACTCTGTTTTACTTGGTGGGTTAAAGTTGTCGGTAGGTAATGCAAAGTTAGGTGGCAATGGTTTTACCAACCTAGGAGTCACCACAAACAACAACTCAGTTTTATCCTCTTGGAAAGAACTACTTCTGAACAACGCTCCAAGAATTGGAATCTCTCCTAAAATTGGGAAACGACGGATATTCTCTGTAATGTTATTTTTGATTAAGCCAGCAATGGCAAAACTTTGACCATCGCGCAACTGCACAGTGGTAGAAACACGCCTGACGGTAAATGATGGAAACACACTTCCACCCACTGTCGTACCACCCTGATTAAGCTCTGAAACTTCAGGTGCGACTCTTAAATTAATCATTCCTTCTTCTAACACTGTCGGGGTAAATTTGAGGCCAACCCCAAAATCACGCTCCTCCAAGGTAAGGACAGAGGCACCGCCCCCAGCGTTATTTTGTGGAACAGGGATGAAAATTTTACCGCCAGCCAAAAAGCTTCCTTCTTGCCCGCTGATAGCGATAATATTAGGTTCAGCTAAAATTTTAACCACACCATCTTTATTTTCGGCATCAATTTTAATGACCTTATTACCATGCGTAATGGTCAACAAACCGCCTGGTGACAATGGGTCAGCCCCCGTTAAGCTTAAAAACCCAGAAGCAATCGCATATGCAACACCACCATTACTGCGAGACGCCCCAATGGATGCACCTAGTTTATCTAACAGGTTTTTTGATACCTCTGCCATTTTTACTTCAAGCATCACTTGTTGAGGTGCTGCCACCTGCAACATGTTGATGACTTTCTTATCTTTATCTTTACCGCCGTAAGCCTCCGCCAGCGCCATGGCTTTATCTACTTTTACCGCATCAGCTACTGTGCCGCTAAGTACCAAAGAATCTGCTGCTGTGCTGACTTTAATGCCCTTCTCATTCGGCATGATTTGCTGTAATTTAGATTGTAAAGAAACTGCATCCATCGCAGTGGTAACACCAACAACTCTTACATCCATTACTGCAGACTGGCCTGATTTATCTAAAATAATCACCATGGTAGATCCAATAGATTTTGCATGTAACACCACCTCTCGCGGGCTGGTGACGTCCACCTGAACCACTTTTTCGTCATCCACTTTTACCCGTTGCAAATTGACACCTGCAGGTAACCTCACCAGATGCGATTGCCCTAAAGATAGCTCAACACTAGGCACAATCTCTGTAGAAGATGGTACAGGTCGAACTGATTTTTTTGGCGTTACCGCAGCAAGCAAGATGTTCTGCTTACCTGCTTGAGTCTCAACGGCGTACACTGGCGCTATTGAAAGCAAAGTCACTCCTAGCATGGCAGCCAAAAGATTACTTACACAGCGTCTTAACTGACTGTGTAAAAACTGATCACGTTTGATCTTGTGCTTGTTCATCTCATTTCTCCCTGACAATATGCCGTTTCGCTTTCAAATTTCGATACGAGCTAGGGTTGGTCTAAATGCTCACTTAACACATCGCCTTGCTTCGATCTCACTATCTTTTGAAACTAAGCGCTTCATCTCATCTTTCCAATTATTCATGCGTTATCACCATTCACTGAGCCACATAAAAAGGTTACTCAGCGGCAGGTTTAAACTCCTCAATCGTCTTGGTTGCACCACGTACTACTTCAACCTGTTCATAAGATGGTTTTTTGACTGCGGCCACTTTACGTACAGACGCTTTCTTCAAAACCGCTTTCGTTTCAGTTTTAACCAGAGGTTGTTGTAGCGTCGCCATGGGTTGGTCTACACGATTAAGCAGGTCTTTTTTGGTTGACCCTTCAGTCGTCACTACGCTTGTATCAATCTGGTTACGCAACACTAAAGACAACGTACCAACACTACGCGCAAGATCTAATTTTTCCGCTTGATCTGGCGTCACCTCCAGTGTTACTGCATTCACCACTTTCGGTTTTGTCTCATCTCGGTTTTGCTCTTGTGCCACAGCCAACACCATAATGTGCTCAAGTACAATCTTAGAAATGCTCTTATTCACATTCTCGGCCTTCACTGTTTCATCCTCGGTATTCACTACAATATCGACATAATTACCAGGCAAAGCAAAGCCTGCGACCCCCACCACATCATTCACTCTGACAGTCATCGCACGGTTACCCTGCCCAATCACTGCAGATAAACCACCAGTTGCACCAACTGGGGCCAATTTAGACTCCAGCACAGGCTCACCACGTAATAAACTGGTTTTCACTACCCTAGTATCTAGAGTTTTAATATCTTCAGTCGCACCCGCAGGCACGCTTCCTTTTGGCCAATCGGCTAACTTAAGCATTTGCGGAGTAAGTGGCGTACCTAAATCAATATCAATAGCTGCCACCACCACTTTGCTAGAAGCTACATTAGCCGCTTGTTGGGAAATCCAGCGTGAGGCCAACACAACAGCGCCTAACCCTATACCGACTGAAACCACAATCATTAAAAATGCTCTTGGATTTTTCATCTGTCATCCCCTTTATCTTCTGTTCTCATCAACATGTCGTGACGCATTCATTAATCGTGGGCGAAATAATTATTCCAAGCCCAATCCAGCAACTCTTTACTCATGACTGCTGGCTGATTCTCATAACGTGCTATATCTCTTAATTGCTCCAATATATCTCTAGGGATACAGGCAGATAATGGCCTGCCTGTCTTGTAATGATGTTCATGCAAAAGGTAATGCAACCCCTCTTCACTGAATGGAATATTGATCTCTTCACAAACCTGTTGAGCAATCACGCGATACTCATCCTCGCTTAATGGACCCACATATATCTTGTATCCAAGGCGACGTAGAAATGCCTCATCGGCCAGTTTGCTAGGGGCTAAATTAGTGGAGAACACCACAATCACATCAAAAGGCAACATAAACTTCTTGCCTGTATGTAGTGCTAAATAATCTACATGACGGTCTAACGGCACAATCCAGCGATTCATAATATCGATGGCTGGTGTCAACTGACGACCCAAGTCATCAATAATCAACAATCCGTTATTAGCCTTCACTTGAGGAGGGGCCTGATAAAAGCGAGCGCTTTCATCAAAATCTAAATCCAGCATTGAGAGTGTTAACTCGCCACCAGTTTTAATCACTGGGCGATGACAGGTCACCCAACGCTGGTCTGACTGCGATCTTCTATCTAAACTAATACCGTCAACATCATCTGCGGGCATAGACTGATGATGACTCAGTGGGTCAAACACCTGAATCACTTCGTTATCCACCACAATGGCATGGGGGATCGCCACATCACCAGATAGCAACCCAGCTAAATGCTCTGCAATAAAAGTTTTACCGCTACCAGCTGGTCCATATACAAATATGGCACGGCCAGAATTCATGGCTGCGCCAAATTGCTTAAGAATGCGTTCTTTAATCACCAAACCATCAAACACACGCAATAGCTGCTCGCGAGTCACATGCATGTTTGTGACTGATTGCTGGCGTACCTGCTTAATATAAGATGACAAACTGACAGGTGCAGGACCCACATATTGACTTTTACGCAGGTAATCTTCTGCGCGTAACCTACCCAGCTCAGTCAGGTTATAAGCAATGGCAGTTTCTGCCTCACTGCTACGCACAGCCTCGCACATGCGCTCTGTGCGCATAAATGCGAGCAATGGTTCTAATACTAAAACAGGTAATTTGGCATAGGACACCAAATCCATTAAACGCATCTGGCCTCGCAAGAATAAAGCTTTGGTCAAAAGCTCTACAATAAATTGAAAACTAAGCCCAGTTTCATCAATAGTACGCGGTTGCATCGGAACTAAGGTTTTACGCCGTTCTTCCTGCGCTTGCTGCCTATACTCTGTCAGGCCTATTTTCATGATTCCATTCACTTTTCGGTTAATTTTTAATTTATTTTTTGTATTATCTTTATTCGTTTCGGGCTATACCATCACTTAACCAATACGTAAACTAACAACCAAACTTAATCAACAAACATAGCGCGCTTTAACTCTCCATCACATCAACCCATTCTTCAACATCCAGCAATTTCAGTATTAATGTCATATCAAGCAATGTCATACCCAATCACTACAATCGCTGCCAAATCAGGTAAGCAAAGGTGCCTAACGTAATTGCTACTGCATAAGGTAACTTTCCTACCGAAACTGGTAAATCATTCATCAACGGTGCCTGCCCAACACTCAACTTAATCGCACTGCCATAAAGCATGTACTTAACGTTATGTAACATCGCGGCCAACTGTTTAGACCACAGCACAACTAACAGCGCCATGACTCCACCTACTACAAACGTTGCTAATAAAGCCCCTAACACATCACTAGCCCCTAAAAATGCACCCACCATCCCCATTAGCTTGACATCCCCAGCTCCCATTGCGCGAAGCCAATAAAGTGGCAACAACACTGCCATCCCAATTAACACTCCTTTAATGGCAGCCCACCACCCGATAGCTCCTGGTATCTGTGTGTTAAACCCCCATCCTTCGGGTAATATTCCGTTTAAAACAATGCCAAGCACTAGGCCAACTAACACTATCTTGTTAGAGATCCGGTGGCTGTTAATGTCTTGCTTAGCTGCCAACAACAACAACACGATCATTGGCACTAGCGCTAACAGACCCATTAATTTTGGCGTCATTTTGGCACCTCTTTAACTTTGATAAATCCTCAATACAACAATACGGCTAGCAATCGTAGCCTTGATTCAAGTCACCTAACCCCTTGGAAATCCAAAGCAATATTGGCTTCACTGCACATCAAGACTACAATTGCCTTTCCATATCGCCACTAAGGACAAGCAGCAGGTGTTCCACCAAGTGCGGTTGCTACACTTCTGAAAGTTTCACAAACACGGTCGCCTGTTGTTGTGACAGCAGCGATAATCACTACCGCAATAAGCGCTGCAATCAACGCATATTCAATAGCAGTAACGCCCTCTTCGTCGTTAATGAAACGCTGCAAACCTAAATATAAACTTTTCATTTTAAAACTCCTTTTATTGAAAAATACGTGCTACAAAACTACAATTTCTTACTGCGCTTGTGTTTCCTCACCTTGCGGCAATCACTTTTTATTATTCCTTTATCAGCCTTATTGTTACGCCGATATGCGTAATCTACTGCAATCAATCAAGCACTAATATACGAGCGAACCCGTAGCCTTTATGGGCTACTGGATCACGCACACATACATTAATTTTTAATCTATAATCAATTAACAAGCGGCCTTACATGTACTGCGTTATTTGATAAGGATGTTCCTTGGCTTATCCATTACAAAACTTAAGCTTTCAGACTTTATTTGATGCAGTTGCTGATGCCATGCTGCTGATTAGCGACAGTGGCCTAGTTGCGCAAGCAAACACAGCATCTCAGCAATTACTGGGCTATACAGCCCAAGAAATCATTGGGCTTGAAGTTGAAACATTAATCCCGGATCGCTATCGAGAGCTTCACCGCCGGTATCGAATGGCTTTTATACAAAATCCAGAAAAACGACCGATGGGTTCTGGTAACGAACTGTCAGTCATCACGAAAAATGGTAAAGAACTTGCTGTAGATATTGGTCTAAGCCCAATTCACAATGAAGGGCAAGTATATATACTGGTTACCTTTTACACTGTCTATAAACGTCAAGAAGTTGAACAAGCCTTACGCATTAGCGAAGAACGTTTAAGACTTGCAAAAAAAGCTGCTGGCTTAAACGTTTTTGACTTTGATGCAAATCTAAAAATGCGCAACGAGAGTGATCAACTCATATCATTCTGGGGAGCAGACCCTACAAATACAAATCATCGTGACGCTAAAATCTCCATCATTCACCCACAAGATAAGGCAACTAGAGATGAAGCCATGCGCCATGCAACAGACCCAACAGGTGATGGTGAGTTTAACGTTGAGTATCGTGTCGTTAATCAATTGGACAATTCAATCCATTGGGTATCAGCAGTAGGCAAAGCGCATTTTAAAGAAGGCTACGCCACCAGATTATTAGGTGTAGCAAGAGACATTACTGAACAAAAAATACTTGAGAAAAAACTTCAAGATCAACATGTCGAAACTGAAATGCTCTTTGCAAAAGAGGTGGCGACACAGACTGCTTCAGCGATTGCACATGAAATTAATCAGCCACTCACAGCAATTTCTGCTTACAGTGAGGTTGCCCTGCATGCACTTGAACAGGACAAAATTGACTCAACCAGCCTGAAACGAGCACTGGAAGGATGTGTCACTCAAGCACAGCGCGCGGGTGGTAGCCTGCATGAGTTACTCGCTTTCCTACAAAAAGGTGAGCTCATCAAAGATCTCTTAGATATCAACGAAGTTGTCAAAGAGGCTTTAGTGATTGCTAAAAACTATGGTTACTACGACTTTTATCCGCTATTACAGTTAGAAAGTAATATCAGGCCTGTACTCGCTAATAAAACACAAGTGCTTAAGATACTCGTGAACTTATTAAGAAATGGCGTTGAAGCAATGCGCGGCGCCGGAATATCATCTTCGGCCATTAGTATTACCGTTCGTACTAACGCAAATATCAGCATGGCACATGTCACTGTGCAAGACGTTGGTCCTGGTCTAAGTGATGCAATTGCTAAACGTATTTTTGAGCCTTTTTTTACGACCAAGCCCAGAGGTATCGGTATGGGGCTTGCCATCAGCCGCACATTAGCAGAAGCTAATGGTGGCCAACTATGGCTAGACCCCGATATCAAAGTAGGCGCTACCTTCCATTTCACACTGCCATTTGCAAAATGAAAACCACGCCACCTACTGTATATATTATTGATGATGAGCATGCGATTAGGGACTCATTAGCACTAATGATTGCCCAAGAAAACATTCCTGTCATGACATTTGAGAGTGCTCAGGCATTTTTAGCGGTTTGCCCACAAGAATGCTATGGGTGTGCAATCATCGATTACCGCATGCCAGAAATGGATGGCTTACAACTTCAAGAAGAACTCGCAAAACGCAACATTTCATTACCTATCATTTTTTTAACAGGTCACGGTAATATTCCAACCAGCGTAAAAGCAATGAAAGCTGGTGCGATAGACTTTTTAACCAAACCAGTACGCCGTGAAAAACTCATTAGTGTTGTCACTAATGCGATGATAGCGTCTGAAAAAACACTCACTGAAAGCGCAAGCTGTAAAGAAGCTGAAAAATGTATCGCCAGCCTAACAGAGCGAGAATACGATGTCATGCTTTTAGCAATACAAGGACATCATAATAAAGATATCGCGCGAAAGCTTGGCATTAGCCATCGTACTGTAGAAATTCATAAATCTAACATCATGCATAAAACTGGCGCAAACCACGTGCTCGATTTAGCACGTATCGCCCATAAAAGTGGTTTGAAAGAGTAAATTTATTGTTGTGTTGTAGCGCAAACATCACCATTACTCTGGCTACTGCAATGAGCTAAATGATCTCAAGTACTTTGCTCCCAAGCTAAATCAGAAGCCATTTCTTAGCTAATCAATTTCTTTCAATTAGAACTCTACTCGTTAACTTATAGGTGTTCGCGCGGATTAACTAATATTTTTATTCTTGCTATTGTGCCTTTAACAATGATGATCAATATACAGTTTTAGCATTGTGGGAGCGCATAAAATGGCACTACTCGAAGTGGAAATGAGCCTTTACGAAGCCATATTAGCTAGGCGCTCTGTGCGTAGCTATACAACACAGCCATTAGAAAAAGGGATCATTTCCAGCCTGCTGGAAGCTGCAATACGTGCACCTACTGCTATGCATGGTGAGCCTTGGGCATTTGTGATCATAGAGGATAAGCAATTGCTAAGAAATCTATCAGACCAAGCAAAACCTATGCTACTTAGGATGATGCATCATCAGCATCAGCAAGCATTTAAACTGTTTGAATTACCTGGAAATCAAAATTTCAATATTTTTTATAATGCAGGGACACTCATCTTAATCTGTGGTAACACAAAAATATACTCCTCTGAGGCTGACTGTTGGCTAGCCACTGAAAACCTCATTTTAGCCGCCTGTGCAATGGGGTTAGGGTCCTGCATTATTGGCTGTGCACTTCCTATTTTAAATTTGGCAGAAACGAAAATTAAGTTAGGTATTCCTCATGAGTTTACGGTAGTTGCACCTATTGTTATTGGTTATCCTGATGACACACCAACGCCTACTTCGCGCAAGCATCCTCGTATTCTGTCGAGCATACCAATAGGAGAAGTTAACTACAGCCACTAATGAGTGATTAGTTTGTAGTCCAATTGGCTTATATTTTTTGATGGGAGTTTAATAAAAATGTACAAACAAATTCTCTGTCCGATAGACGGTAGCAGCACCTCAAACTGTGGCATGTTAGAAGCCATTAATCTAGCTAAAACACTAGACGCAAAACTTAGATTCTTACATGTAGTAGACACCTACTTTCCAATTTTAGACGCAAATGGTGAACTTAATGTTTTGTATCTGGCAGATATTCAACGTAGCCAAGGTAAAAAAATACTAGAGTCTGCTGAAGAAAAAGCACGTCAATCTGGTGTATTAACCGAATGCACAATCGTAGAAAGTATTGGTGAGCGCGTCTCCAAACTAAATATTAAACAAGCTGAAGAATGGCCAGCAGATTTGATTGTCATGGGTACCCATGGATTACGTGGATTTGCACGATTCATGATGGACAGTGATGCGGATATGGTGGTAAAACAAAGCCATGTGCCAGTGCTTTTAGTGAAAACATCTCATTGAATAGATAGTAAGTTAACTCATCAAATTTATAACATGATTGTTTACCAATAAAAAAGGAAAGTATCATGACGATCAGTGCAATTTGTAATCACGAAGTCATCACAGTGAAAGCTGATGCCACCATTTTTGAAGCGGCTAAGTTAATGCGCAGCCACCATGTTGGCGATGTTGTAGTCATCAATGAGAGTCAAGGCAAACCCATACCTTTAGGTATTGTGACAGACCGTGATTTAGTCATAGAAGTGGTGGCAACCGAATTGGATTGTAAAGTCATGACAGTGAGTGACATCATGGTCAGGCATTTGTCAGTGGTCACTGAAAATGCTGGGATATTTGATACGATTAAAATCATGACTTCAAAAGGCGTCAGAAGACTGCCGGTTGTGGATGAGCATGGCATGCTAACAGGCATTGTAACGCTGGATGATTTATTAATACTGCTCTCCAACGAGATTGGCTCACTATCAAAATTGGTGACGCGTGAACTTAAAAATGAAGCGTCATCAAGACGTTGAAGCAAAGCCTAGCGCTAATCTAGCCATTTCATATACTAGGCATACGACACCATGCAGACAGCAAAGACTGGTCGCCTAATCTCCCTTTTTTCGAGTTAAGCCATATTTCAGGTAAAATAGCACTTTTAAACCAAATCCATCAAAACATGTCATCGCTTCAAGACGAAATCTCCCGCCGCCGTACTTTTGCTATTATTTCTCACCCCGATGCTGGTAAAACCACACTGACCGAAAAATTACTTTGGTTTGGTGGTGCAATTCAGGTAGCTGGTGAAGTACGTGGCCGTAAGGCAGCACGTCATGCAACTTCAGACTGGATGGAACTTGAGAAACAACGCGGCATTTCTGTCACCTCATCCGTGATGCAGTTCCCTTACCGTGAACACATGGTTAACCTGCTCGATACCCCAGGCCATGATGACTTTTCTGAAGATACTTACCGCACATTAACCGCAGTAGACTCTGCGGTGATGGTAATCGACTCTGTAAACGGTGTAGAAGCACAAACCATTAAACTGTTAAACGTGTGCCGTATGCGCGACACGCCAATTATTACGTTCATTAATAAACTAGACCGCGAAAGCCGTCCACCGATTGAGTTGTTAGATGAGATTGAAACCACGCTGGGGATGGAATGTGCGCCAATGACATGGCCAATCGGCATGGGCAAAGGCTTCCGTGGCGTTTATCATTTGTATAATGATGAAATCTCGTTCTTTGATCCACGTGCAGAAAAAGGTACATCAGAAACCATTAAAGGTTTGGATAACCCACGTGTAGATGAGTTATTAGGCCGCCAAGCTGAAGAATTGCGTATTGATATTGAGTTGGTGCGTGGTGCATCCCATGAGTTTAATAAAGAGCGCTATCTAAATGGTAAACAAACACCTGTGTTCTTTGGCTCTGCCATCAACAACTTTGGCGTGCAATCACTGCTAGATGCCGTGGTAGACTTATCTCCACCACCACAATCTCGCAACACGGCAAGCCGCCCTGTAGAAGCCAATGAGGGTAAATTCTCAGGCTTTGTGTTTAAAATTCAAGCGAATATGGACCCAAAACACCGTGACCGAATCGCGTTCTTGCGTGTGTGTTCAGGCCGTTTTGAGCGAGGCATGAAGGTGAAGCAAGTTGCTACTGGCAAAATATTAAGCGTGAACAACGCCATTACCTTTATGGCGCAAGACCGTACCACCATGGATGAGGCCTACTCGGGTGACATTATCGGTATTCCTAACCATGGCACAGTGAAATTGGGCGATACCTTTAGTGAAGGCGAGAACCTTAAATTCACTGGTATTCCATCATTTGCGCCTGAATTTTTCCGCCGTGCGCGCATTAAAAACCCGATGAAAATGAAGCAACTACAAATTGGCCTAAAACAATTGGCAGAAGAAGGTGCTGCACAATTGTTCCGCCCTCTACTTTCAAACGACTTGATTTTAGGTGCAGTTGGTATGTTGCAGTTTGAGGTAGTCGCCCATCGATTAGAGCATGAATACAGCGTAGATATGGTGTTTGAACCATACGATTGCTATACCGCACGCTGGTTACGCGGCTCGGATGCGGACTTAAAAACCATTGCAGATAAATACGGCTTTAACGTGGCGTTAGATGGCGCAGATGACTATGTGTACCTAGCGCCTAACCGCGTTAACTTACAAATGGCACAAGAGCGATACCCAGATATTCAATTTTTAGAAACGCGTGAAATTGCATAACTTATCAAGCCAAATAGCCCAGCAAGCCATTGCTGACCTTGCTGGTACTTGGTAGCAAAAAATGTCTGAATGTCCATGTGGAAGTGGCAACGCATACCAAGCTTGCTGTGAACAATATCATCTAGGTATTGCCGCACCGAATGCTGAGGCGTTGATGCGCTCGCGTTACAGTGCATATGTATTGAAACTTGAGGCATATTTACTTACGACTTGGCATCCAGACACGCGCCCTGCCGACCTAAACTTGAACCAAGATCCACTTAAATGGTTAGGTTTACAGGTTAAAAAGTACAAAAAAATTGATGAGAATCACGCAGTAGTTGAGTTTGTTGCGCGCTATAAGCATGCCGACAACCTAAGTGGCCAAGCTGAAAGACTACATGAAACTAGCCAGTTTGAACGTATTCACGCAAACTGGTATTACTTAAACGGTGATCATCAGTAATAGCTAAAAAAGCACATAACACAACGCATAACCCAGCGATAAACCGCACGCTCATTACCATTTAGCCCATGCCTTAAAAAACTCAAACCGCAAAACTGATTTGAGCTTTTTTAATGAGACTTGTTTATTGAGTCTAGCGATGCTTCATTTTGGATTAAAGTGACGCTTGTTTAAGATGCTTACTCAATTAGTGTGCAACCTAAGTAAGTTTAGACAAGCAGTATTTCACAGAGAAATCGCCATGCTACTCGCCAACATATCGACTAACACCAACAATTGACCCTATCACTTCTTTTGCTAGACCAGATTCGTTCACCACTAATTTAAGCTCTTCTCTTACCAGTAACCATGCCCCACTAGCAGTTAAAAACCTATACTCGTGTCTTAACAAATCACTTGCGCTTATATTTTGCAAGCGCTCCATCACCTTTGGCAGATCATCTTGATGAGTATGCGCATGCCAAAACCCACTATGGGCCATGAATTTATCTTTGTCATAACCCAATAACTGGCTAATATTTTTGCTTACGAAAGTCATCGCATATTCTGGCATCGGTGTTCTGGCAAAAAAGATGACTGGAATCGTGTTCACAATCTCACCAATACGTGATTTCTCACGCTCAGACTCCAGCGCATCTAAACGGCGCTGCTCTACTTCAAGGTCTGTACTGAGTTGATTTTGCGGATTATCCGCATGAATCTGCTGTTCAACCATATGTAGTAGCTCATAACTTTTCAACTGCAATGCATGCGCAATACTACTTACAGTTTTTAAGCTGGGCTGTTTAACACCACGCTCTAACATAGAAATAAAAGTACGCTCTAGACCAGAAAGTGAAGCTAACATTTCCTGTGTAAGTCCAAGATCCAAGCGCGTTTTTTTAATGACCACACCAAATAAAGATTTATGCATTAGCGACCAGTGTATAAGCGTTTTTATTTAAGATTGAAGTTGCGCACAAATCGCTGTATTTTTACCGGCACTCTTTGCTTGATATAAAGCATCATCTGCACTAGCCACCAGTATTTTTGGGTTATCTCCTGCATTAAATGATAATGCAATGCCTACACTCGCTGTCACAGATACTGTACTCTCTATCAGCAGAATAGGTTGCGAAATAGATGCGATCAACTTATTGGCGACATCCATCGCTCCTTGATAATCTGACATATCTTCTAGCACAACAACAAACTCATCTCCCCCCAAGCGAGCAACAGTATCTTCACCACGTGTATGAGCCATTAAACGTTCAGCCACTACTTCAAGCACACGATCACCGGCCTGATGTCCATAATGGTCGTTGATTAACTTGAATCCATCAAGATCGATCATTAGGACAGCAACTAAATCTCCAGTGCGCTTTGTACGAGATAAAGAATGACTCAACCTCGCATTAAACAAAAGTCGGTTTGGTAACTTCGTTAAAGGATCATGGTGCGCTAAAAACTCAAATTCGTCATGTGCTAATTTAGAAGAAGTAATATCAGCAAACACCGCAATGTAATTTTTCACCTGCTTTTTAGCATCTAAAATAGCACTAATTGTCAGCCACTCAGCATAAGTTTCACCACTTTTTCGCCGATTCCACAACTCACCTTGCCAATATCCACTGGCGTTTAGTGAATCCCACATTCGGCCATAAAAAGCTTTATCTTGCCGACCAGAACTCAGCACTTTTGGATTTCTACCACGAACCTCATCTTCCTCATAACCGGTAATTTTCATAAATGCAGGGTTTACTGACAAAATATTAGCGTTAGCATCTGTGATGATGATGCCCTCTATTGTATTGTCAAAAATAGATGCCGCCTGCTTTAACTTACGCTCAGAATGTTTCTTGTCAGTTTCATCCTGTATGGTTTGTACAAAACCTAATAAGTGATTGTCTTGATCTTGAATCGGCGCCATGCGCACGTGTAGTTCAAATATTTCGTCTTTCATCTGATGTACTAAATCATACTCATAACTTTCCCCAGCTTCCACTTTATCTAAGGCAATCAGTAAGTGATCAACGGGCATGTTCGCCTTGGTAAATAACAGCTCAAGTTGTTCACCATCGATACGCTCATGCGTGATACCAAATAACACTGAAGCGGCAGGATTTAAATATCGTACCTTTTTATCAGGATCAGCAATAATCAAACTTACCCCAAGTGACTCATGCAACACGGCAGATAGTACATGTTGCTCATCCAGTTCTTTACGGATACGGACAATATCATCCGCCTGCCTTTTAATAATCTTATTAAGCATATGTACATAGTGACTCTCAATTTTCTTCACTATGTCTTGCTCAGTCATCAGGCCATCTAACAAGCCTTGATTATTCACAACGACCAAAGTGCGCACTTTTTGCTCACGCATGTGTTCTATCGCAAAGTAAATTGAACGTTGGCTATTCACACAAATAACAGGGGATGACATCACCTCTGATAACGCCATATTGCCATTTGCATGATCTCGCCCTAATCTCACCAAATCTCGCTCAGTGACAATGCCAATTGGCTTATCAGCCTCAGTAATCACCACTCCGCTTGCGTTAGATTTCATCATCAAAGTAATTGCATCATGCAGTGTGTCATGCTTGGCTAAGGTATGAATATTCTTATGCATGATATTTTCAACGACTTCCTTCCCAGAAAGAACATCAAAGCCCAGCAGCTTCATGAAGTCATTATCTGTTGCAATGCCGTATAAGTGACCTGTGCTGTCCACCACGATTAAGTGGCGTAGGTTTTCTTGTGCGCAAAGGTGATATGCCTCAAATAAATCTAAATGCATTGGTGCAACCACAGGAAC
>Ga0208264_1000058_pt1 | contig 75292 bp, 66 predicted proteins | sample LakWasMet31_HOW6_2_FD_183873 | JGI IMG/M metagenome (GOLD analysis project Ga0208264, IMG submission 183873) | Freshwater sediment methanotrophic microbial communities from Lake Washington under simulated oxygen tension - Sediment Metagenome... | ecosystem: Environmental > Aquatic > Freshwater >... | reverse complement strand
GCGATGGAGAGAACTATCTACAAGGCAGGCTTTCAAGCCTCAGGGTGGGCACGTCTTCTCCACCGCCCTCCCGATGATCAGTCGGGGATTCTGCCGCTTTTTCAAGGCGGAATCGAATATAAGGGTGGGCAACGCTTTTTTGCCCACCAGTTAGAGGCGATGGCTTTAACTCCGCGTGGGCACAAAAGCGTGCCCACCCTACCAAACTGGACGCCAAACCGTCCGTGACCGACATCGCCTTCGATTGCGACCAGTAGCGTTAATGATATTTTATGGGGCATTGAAGAATCGTGAGGTGATTCATTAATAGCGTAGGCAGGGTAGAGCGTTGCGACTTGAAAAGCGCGATAGCGAAACCCTGCATGACGACTTCGAAGTTGGGATTGACCATGTTCATCAGTCTTCGGACCTACGCGATCTAATGGCATTTTCGAGATAATCTTTAAGAACAATAGCATGACTATGCTCCTTGTCTTTAGCAGCATAGACCAGCGTAACCGCACCGCGGAGTGCATACGCCATGAGTTGTTCAATGGCCTCGGGGTTATTGCCAAGTTCGAGCATATAACGGCTTCGAAAATCGTTCCATTTCGATGGTTCGTGATCAAACCACTTTCTGAGTCCACTGCTGGGCGCAGCTTCCTTAAACCATAAATCGATTTGTGCTACGTTTTTTGATAACCCTCGCGGCCAAAGTCGGTCCACCAGAATCCTGAATCCGTCACTTGGGTCGGGTGGTTCGTACGCGCGTTTCAGAAAGATACTCATCGGCGTTCCTCCAAGGTTTGAAACGATTAATCACACGGACCATTATCGTTACGCGGGACTACCAAACTAGCCAAGTAGTCTTGCCGGAAACGCCGATCGGCTTATTCCGGCCTACCCAAATTGATCGTCCTTATCCAAAACTATCTTGAACTAACGTCCGATACGCGCTCCTGGCATACCCCGCCTCCAAAACCGCCGCCTGTTCATCGCCCAAACGACTAACGCCCCCAGCCCCTTTGACCATCTCGATTTTCCGTTCGACGCCCAGCTTGTAGACCCCGGCGACGGAAATGCCATGCTGCGGGGTGATCAGACTGTAACAGGTGTTCAGCCAGTGCGCTTCCGGCAACCGACATTCGTTGAGCAAAGCCGCGACCGCCAGCGCACAGGCCTTGGCCTCTGAATTGGCCGCAAAGGCCGACTTCGGAATTGGCGCGTAATTGGCGGCATCGCCTATCACATGAATGGTGTCGTGGAATTTCGAGCGGCCGGATTGCGGTTCGACCGGGCACCAGCCGCTGGCATCGGCTAATCCGGCTTCTCGGGCGATGCGCCCGGCCTGTTGCGGCGGGATGATGTTCAACACCTGGCCCTGGAATTTGTCGCCGAAGTCGGTGGTCAATATGCCGGTCTTGGCATCCAGCCCGACCAGCGGATTATCGGCGATGGATTGCCATTCGATCAGGCTGTTGGCGGTGCCGTAGCCGAAATACTTGGCCCAACCGGCTTCGAACAGTTTTTGCTTGGAAAAGCCGGTCTTGGCGTCGAGGATGATGATTTTCGACTTTGGCTTATATTGTTTCAGCCACCACGCGATCATGCTGGCGCGTTCGTAAGGTCCAGGCGGGCAACGGTAGGGTTCGGCAGGCACGGTGATCAACACCACGCCGCCGTCGTTCATGGCTTGCAGCTGCTTTTGCAACAGCAAGGTTTGCGGCCCGGCCTGCCAGGCGTGAGGGATAAATTGCGCCGTCGCTTCGCTGTAGCCCGGCAAGGTGTCCCAGCGAAAATCTATGCCCGGCGCCATCACCAGCCTGTCGTAAGCGATAACATCTCCTGCCACCATTATCACGCGCCGGCGTTCGGCATCGACCTGAGCCACGCTGTCGGCAAGCAGATTGATGCCGTAATCGTTGCTCAAGGCCCGGTAATCGACGGTCAGATTTTCGAGGTTGGCGAGTCCTGCGAACAGCCAGTTGCTGCCCGGACAGGTGATGTAGCTGGCCTTGGGTTCTATCAGCGTGACATTGATGCCTGCATCGAGCTGGCGCAGGGTTTTGGCGGCCGTCGCGCCAGCGAAACCGCCACCGACTACGACCACATGGGTTTTGGAATTACCACTGGAAACAATCCCGGCGCATCCGCTCAACCAGGCGCTGCCGGCAAAGCCGGCCAACTGCAGGAAACGTCGTCTGGAATGATCGGCCATGCTCAACGCCGCCCTAGATAATCCGCCACGGCTTTTAATTCATTGTCGCTATAGCCTTTGGCAATGCGCGGCATCAGCGTTGCCGGGGTTTTGTCGTATTTATAGTCAAACAGCGTCCGGCCGATTTGTTCGGACGACAAGTTTTGCAGCGCTGGGATTTCGGATGACTCGGCCGCGTGGCAGTTGCGGCAATTGAGGGCGATGGCTTGAGCGTCGATTTCGGCGTGGCACGATCCGACGACGATCATTCCCATTGCGGCGACGATGGTGCGGATCATGTTGGGACCATAGCCTCAATGAAACGCAGTGGAATCGAGGGAAGCCGAAGCCTCAGACCTCGATTGCGTTTCACTTCATCGAGGTTACCAATAGCTACGCCGGCAACCCGCTTCATTTTTTTACGGCTAAAGCCTTTTGCCGGAAAGCCTCGTACATCAACACCCCGGCTGCCACCGAAACGTTCAGGCTCTCCACTTGTCCGGCCATCGGAATCTTCACCAGAAAATCGCAGTGCTGGCGGGTCAGATGGCGCATGCCGCTGCCTTCGGCGCCCATGACGATGGCCAGCGGCATATCCAGCTGCATTTCGAACACGGTTTGCTCGGCTTCGCCGGCCGCGCCCATGATCCAGATGTTTTGCTCTTTCAACCAGCGTAGCGTCCGGGCCAGATTGGTGACCTGATAAACCGGCACGGTTTCAGCGGCGCCACTGGCGACCTTGCAGACCGTCGGCGTGATGCTGGCAGCATTGTCCTTGGTGACGATGATGCCCTGCACGCCCACCGCGTCGGCGGTGCGCAGGCAGGCGCCGAGGTTATGCGGGTCCTGCACCTGATCCAGCACCAGATAGAAAGGCGTGGCTGACAAGGCCTCGACATCGTTTTTCAATTGATCTTCGCTGCGCATCGCCGGCAGTTCCACGGCGGCGACGATGCCCTGATGGTTTTTGCCGTCGGCCATGCGGTCCATTTTCTTGCGGTCGATTTTTTCCGGGATAATTCCCAAGGCCGCCAGCTCGTCGATGACTTGCTTCAACCGAGCGTCCTGCCGTTGGCCGTCTATCCAGGCGCGTTGAATTTTTTGCGGCGAAAATTCCAACGCCGCTTGCACGGCGTGGATGCCGAATAACTGGGTACTCATGATTTACGGCGTCTCTTCGATCTGGATTTACTTTTTGCTGGCTTCTTATCCGGCTCGGCCTTGGCTTTGCCGGATTTCTTGCCTTCGGCCTTGGCAGTAGGTTTCGTCCCGCCTTTTGCGACCTTCTTACCGCCGGCTTGCACCAGTTCGAAATCGATCTTCTTGTCGTCGAGATTGACCCGCACCACTTTCACCTTAACCGCATCACCCAGGCGATATTTGACGCCCGTACGCTCGCCGTAGAGATGATGGCTGGTGGCGTCGAAATTGAAGTAGTCGCCGTGCAGGGAGGCGATATGCACCAGGCCTTCGACGTAAATGGACTGCAATTCCACGAAGAAACCGAAGCCGGTCACCGCCGAAATGATGCCGGCGAATTCCTCGCCGATCTTGTCCATCATGTACTCGCATTTCAGCCAGTTGACCACGTCGCGGGTGGCTTCGTCGGCGCGGCGTTCGTTGGCGGAACAATGCTCGCCCAGCAACACCATATCGGGAAAGTTGTAATGGAACGATTCCGGCGTCTTGCCGGCCAGGCAATGGCGGATGGCCCTATGCACCAGCAAATCGGGATAGCGGCGGATTGGCGAGGTAAAGTGGGCATAGGCGTCCAGCGCCAGGCCGAAGTGGCCCTTGGTATCCGAGCTGTAAACGGCTTGCGACATCGAGCGCAGCAGCACGGTCTGAATCAGATGGGCGTCCTTGCGGTCTTTGACCGATTCCAGCAAATACATGTAATCCAAGGGCCGCGGACTGTCGCCGCCGCCCAGATGTAGGCCCAGCTCAGACAAAAAGGTTTTCAGCGACAACAGTTTTTCGACGCCGGGACCGTCGTGGATGCGCAACAAGCGCGGCATCTTCTTGCGGTTCAGGAACTTGGCCGCGGCGGTGTTGGCGGTGATCATGAATTCTTCGATCAGCTTGTGGGCGTCGTTGCGCACCACCGGCACGATTTCCTCGATCTTGCGCTCCGCGCCGAAAACAATCTTGGTTTCCTGGGTATCGAAATCCATCGCCCCGCGCAGTTCGCGCTGCTGGCGCATGGCCTTGTACAAACCGTAGAGATTTTCCAGATGCGGCATCAGCGCGGCGTATTTCTTGGCGAGCTTTTGATCGCCCTCCACCAGCATCTTCGCGACCTGGGTGTAAGTCAACCGGGCGTGCGAGCGCATCACAGCCTCGAAGAAGCGCGAACGCAGCACGTTGCCGTCTTCGTTGATCAATAACTCGCAGACCATGCATAACCGGTCGACGTTGGGATTTAGCGAGCACAGGCCGTTGGATAATATCTCCGGCAGCATCGGAATGACTTTTTCCGGGAAATACACCGAGGTGCTGCGGCTCTTCGCCTCGGTATCCAGCGCGGTGCCGACATGCACGTAATGGGAAACGTCGGCGATGGCGACCAGCAGCTTCCAGCCTTTCGGAGTTTTTTGCGCATAAACGGCGTCGTCGAAATCGCGGGCGTCCTCGCCGTCTATGGTCACCAGCGGCAAATGGCGGATGTCTTCGCGGCCCTGTTTGGCGTCCTCCGGCACTTCCGGCGTCAGCGTCTTGATTTCCTTGAGCAAGGCATCCGGCCAGGTGTTGGGTAATTCGTAGGAACGAATCGCCATCTCGATTTCCATGCCGGGCGCCATGTGCATGCCCAGCACTTCCGTGACCCGGCCCAGCGGCTGGCAATGCGCCGTGGGTTGCTGGACGATTTCCGCCACCACGATCTGGCCTTTCTTGGCGCCGTGGGTGTCTTCGGTGGCGATCAATACCTCGTGATTGATTTTTTTGTTGTCCGGCACCACGCAGGCGACGCGGCCTTCCACGAAAAACCGGCCGACAACCTGATGGGTATTGCGTTCCAGAATCTCCACCACGGCCGCTTCCCGGCGTCCTCGGCGGTCCAAACCGGCGATACGGACGCTGACCCTATCGTTATGCATCAGCGGTTTCATTTCCCGCGGCGACAGAAACAGGTCGTCCGAACCGTCGTCGGGCTTCAGGAAACCGAAACCTTCCGGATGGCCGAGAACCCGTCCGGCGATGGTCTTGTGAGCATCGCCCAGGCAATATTTCTGCCGGCTGTTGAATCCTAGCTGACCATCGCGCTCCATGGCACGCAAGCGGCGGCGCAAGGCCTCCAGCGCATCGGCGGATTCCAGTGCGAATTGTTGAGCGATTTGTTGGCGTCTTAAGGGTTTGCCGGCTTCTTGAATGAGCTGCAGAATCAGCTCGCGGCTGGGAATGGGGTGTTCGTATTTTTCAGCTTCGCGCTGAGCGAAAGGGTCTTCGATAGTTTTGAAATCAGTTTCCTGATCGTTGTTTGATGTCATTGAATATTTTTGAATGGTTTTAGCCTGAATGGGCCAGTTGCTAGCCCGCTCCGGCATGCGTTATATAAAGTCATAGCCTTTTTTCTTGTCCTGAGTTGGAACCTGTTTTTCCTCGATGCGTCTGCACTCGAATTGCCAATAGCCCAAGCCTATGTTTTTTCGTCCCATGAGAATGATGGGAAAGTTATCTTGCCCCAGGAACATCCTCAATACATCGCCATCTTTTATCATGAAAGACTCGATGATAATAAAACTTCTTTCGCCATCCTGGCTCTTTACGCCATACAGCAAGGCCTTCTTGCGTTCGGAATCGGCCGGAGCATCGATATGCAAGTAATTCACCGAGAACGATTGCGGCGTGATTAATGAGAGTTCAAAAATCAATTTATTATCCTGCTTGGGCAACAGAATTTTACAAACCACTCCCAAAGAGCGCTGATAAGGCAAATCATCCTTTTTTCTAAAACTAACCAAGCTGCCAATAGATAATACGCCTTCCTTCTCAAAAGTGCAGATCAGCGCCCGGTCGGAATAGGTCTCGGCCAATATTTCCAACCCCTCAGATACACTGGATAGAGTCGAATCCTGCAATTCATAGGTCGCATCCAGCCCGATCGCCACATAGCGATCCAGCCTGTCAATGAAAAACGTGGTACCCTGCGGCTCCTTGCCATGCCAGCGCTGCATCAGATAATCGAATAGTTCAGCAGACAGCTTTTGATTAGGGTCGTTATTACTGAACACATCCAGCGAACTAAAGCGCGCCTCGTCTTTACTACAATACTTGTCGGCCTGCTTGATGATCTTGTGAAGCTTGGTCAAATTCAGATAAATCCTGGCCGCATCCGCGTGTTTATCATGAAACTCCGTAACGGTCGGCGAAAAACTAGGCGCCAAATCTTCATCGGTTAAAATCGAACATTGCATTTCCTGGTCGGCAATGGGCTTGCGTTCAATTTGCACCAGTTCACTTAGTCTCTCGGCGAATTGATAGACCTGCAAAAACTCCTTCTGCATCAATCCCGACGGATAGGCTAGGCTTAACAACAAAATCTGTATGTAACGATCTTCTACCGTGCGGCCGCCAAACATACCACCTTGTTCGGAAATTTTGGTGGTGTGCTTGCTCAATTTGACACTTAATCGGTACAGCGAATGCAGATCGATCCAGATCCAGTCCGGAATAGCGGAACTCATCATATAGTGGCTGATGATTATACTGCTCAAACCTTCCACGGCTCTTTGTATGGCCAATGCCGTGGCCTTACCCTGTAACCAACCAATTTCCCTACGCGTCATTTCGCGCGTAACACTCCAATAACCAATCGTAAACTGCCTTTCCAACGCAACCAAAACGGTAAACGTCTTTCGTTCATTCTCGGTCTTGGGGAAACCAGATTTGGTCAATCGCGAACGTAAAAAATCTTCTATCGTCAGAAAATTATGTCTTAGTAATTCCAACGCGCTCAGCCGCTTTGTCGCCGGCATCTCCAGAGAAATAAGTTCGGCCAGCATTTCCTGAAACAGGCGCGTTGCCAGCCCCGGATTGGCAGTAGGCAACTCCGCAACCCACTGCGAAAGCGCGGTGTCGGAAAACGTCGTCTTTAATCGCGGATCGTTTTTTTGTTCAGGAATTACTAGGTAAAAAGAGTTTTTCACACACAATCCAAATTTAAGAGCATAGCGGCCGAGCAAAACCTGCCCCGCCGACCTTCTTTCGAGTTTAGCTTAATGAATGGAAGATTTCCAAGCTCGAGACAGCCGAAGTGTCAATTAAATCCGGCTGCGTGACAGGGTTAAAAATTATCGTTATGCCGGCAATCGGCATTCAGCATCGCGATTGCCGTAAAGAGTTTCAATATCAATCCAAAACGGTAGCCTTGTTTTGGCGATTATCTTGGAGAAATCGTCAGCGCTCCCAAAGTGACCCCGATATCGATACCGCGGCCCTTGCCCGATAAGACCAAGGAGATTTCGCCACGAGTCAGAACCTGTCCATCGACCGATTTGGTGGCGCCGGCATGGCCTTCCAAGGCCATAAAGCTGCCGTAGATTTCGTTAAGGTTTCTGACTTCAGAAAACACACCGGTTCCTTCAATTTCCGATTTACCGATAGTAAAGCCTATGCTTTTCGAGGCCAATGCCACCTGAGCGCGCTGGCCGTTGCGGCAACTGATATTGCCTATGCCGTCGTACTGTTTATAAACCAGGGAAAAACCGCTCAATTTGTAGGTCATGGTGCATGATGTCAAGGGATCGGCCGCAGCTGGGCTTGCCCATGACAAGCAGATGGCGGCTGCACCAAGCAGCGCAAAGATTCGGAAAAACGGGTTATTCATTATTATCTCCATTATTTAAGTGCGGATTGATCACCAGCGAAAAACGGCTGCTAAACGAGAACTTATGCGGTCAATTATAGTACAAACTGCCATCTTCCCTCAGGGCGCCACGTTCAGCGACAAAACCGAGACTATTCCGACGGTATTTGCCGGATCAAGTTCCGGCGCCAGAACATAGACCCGCCCCCTGTCGACACCGGCCTTTTCCATCAGATATTTTGATATGGCATTGGCTCTGGCGACGGCAAGATCGTTAAGACGCTGAGGCTCGGGCGGCATGATAGCTTCCAGCTTCTGCCGGGCCAGCGCATAAAAATCGGCATCCGGCTGCGCCTTGATGCGCGGCTTGCCCAACAGCGAATAATCGATCTCCTGAGGAAATACTTCCTTGAAAAACTTCGCCAGCAGGCGCTTGTATTCATCGTCCGACAATTCGATGTACTCGGAACGGATTTTTTCACCCTTATCGCGCAATTCGCCGGATTTCATTTTTTTCAAAATATCTTTAAGCGCATCGAAGCGCATCACCGGCCAATCTTGAGCCTGATAAGCCATGCCTTTCACTTCTACCACCAGTTCCGGCTTGCTCTGCAAAGCCTTGCCGAGTTGATCGAGCTTGGCAGACTCTTCGGCCGTCAGTACCGCATCGCCCGCGGCAAAACTGACCGCACTGAAATCCTGTTTGTCATCCAGCAGCGACCCCAGCGCCTGAAACGGCGACATTGCCACTTTCTTCACCAGATTGATCAAGACATCGGAGATCAGCGAACCGACGCTGAATTGCGGATCTTCCAGACTGCCGGTCACCGGAAAATCCAGATTGATCTTGCCATTGGCATCCTTCAGCAAGGCCACCGCCAGATGCAAGGGCAGCGATACGGCATTCGGATTCTCGATATGCTCGCCCAAGGTCAGCTGATCGATAAACACCTTATTCTTGGCCTCGAGTTGACCCTTTTTGATCTTGTACTGCAAATCCAGCGCCATCTGGCCCTTTTCAATCCTGTACCCCGCAAACTCGGCCATATAGGGCGTAATCAAGGGCAGCGGCAAGTGAGTAAAATTGAGCACGATGTCGGAATCTCCGGTCTGCAGCTGATAATTACCCTTGATGCTGACCAGCGCCAAATCATAGACCTTACCCTTTAAGGCCAGCTTGGCGGTCGAATCTTTTTCGGACGAAAATCCATCCACTTCGCCATTTAACGCGTTCATTTCGGCGACAAACGGCAGGATCAACGAGTAATCGGCAAAATTCGACTTGCCATCTTTGAGTTCGATTTTACCGATACTGATGACCGGCTTGGTTTTCGGCTTTTCAGCCTTTCGCTCGGCGGGCTTTTCGGCAACCGCCGGATTAGCCAGTTGCGGGACCACAATAGCGTTGATATTGGTCGTCTTGTCTTTATTAATGGTGAACCGCACGTAAGGCCGATCAAACACCACCTTGCCCAGTTTATAATCCTGCTTGGCCAGGTCGACATCGATTTGCTGCACCTGCAAATCGGACCATTTTAGAAAGTCTTTGTTTTTAGCTTTATCGCGGGTGATTAAATTGGCGAGATTGGCGTCACCATGAAAATCGAGTTGTAGTTCATCGGCTAGCGCCAGCTTCAAATTGCCTCGCCCGCTAAAATCGCCGTTTACCAGTTCCAGATTCAGGTAACTGTCCAAATAGGACTGAAAGCGTTTCAGGTCGACGTCCTTAATATCGAGCTTCAGATCGGCACTAAATGGCTGAAGAACGATGTCTCCACCGACATCCAATTGTCCCGACTTGTTTAGCTGGGTCGTTAATTGCAGCGGCAATTTTTCGCCTGGCCGATTGCTGAATTTTTGCAACTTGAACCCTAAGCCACTCAACTGCAACTCCACCGGCTTAGGTTGCGTGTAATCGGTGAACTGTATTTGGTAATTGTTTAGGCTCAGTTCATCCAGGCTGATTTGCCAGGATGGCGAAGGAGGTGCGGTGGGGGCCGGTGACGGCTCGGCGACGGCGGCTGTGTCATCCTGTTTGGCAAACAAGGCCTGATAATTGACCTTGCCATCGGCCTGCAACCAAGCCTTGATTTGAGCATCGCCGCTAGTCAAGGCAGAAATGTTGATCTGCCGCTTGTTAAGATCGACGGCAATCCCGCGCACGGCAACCGAAGGGATTGCCAGCAACTCATCGGCCTTGCCATTTTCGGCAATTTCCAGCTGCTTGATGTCGATTGCACCCTCATGAATTGACAATGCCAATCCGCTATCGCCAAGAGCCGCCTCATATTCGGTTTGCAGCGACAACTGGCCTTCGGCAATTTCAACCGGCAACAAGTCCTGTAAGAACAGCCGCCAGACTTTAGGAAGAACAAGCTGCTCGACGCTAAGCCGGCCCTTTGATGCGAACTGGGCCACATCTAAATCGCCCTGCCACTGTAGATGGCCGCCGGATGCCAGTCCCAAGCCCAAATCAAAAGTCGCTCTGCTCCCGCTTTGTGTGGTCAATTCGGTAATTGCCAGGTTAACCGGTAACAAGGTTTCGGTTTGCGGCTGACCGGCAACAGAGTCTTGCCAGACGGCCTGCCCATCCTCGACGGCCAACCGGCGTATCGTTAACGGCAAGGGACCGCTATCTTTCTTATCTTCCGGAGGCGCTTCGGCATCCTTGGGCAGAATCTCGCTGAAATTAAAACCGCCGTCGGCGTGGCGTTCAATGCTGGCAACGGGCTTGCGCAAAACCACGCTATCCAGCACCACCAACTGTCTTGTCAACGATGCCCAAGCATTCACATCCACGGCAAAGGCATCGAAAGCAAGCAACACTTTCGCGTCCGGCGCAGACAATGAAAACCCTTCCAGCTCCAGAACGAATTTAAAGGGATTAAAACGAACCGCTTGTAGTTGCGCCTGCTGACCGGTCTTCTCTGCCAACAAGGCCGGCAGCTTGCTGCGGGCAAGCATCGGCAACAAGTAAAAACCGGCCAGGGCATATAAAGTCAGCGACCCAGCCAGCACCGCCGCGATGATCTTTGTTTTTTTGGTTATGGTCATCGACGGCCTATTCCTGAATTAATGCAGCCTGTTTAAAAAATCGCTCTCAATCCGGCATCCCCCTAAATCCGGATAATCGGCCAGATTCTGTTCGAAATCGCGGAACGAGGGATGCTGGAACGCCAGTCGGGTGATCTTGCCCTGTACCAGTTCGAATTCCAGTGCGCCGCCTTTTTCGCGAGGACTGCCGGGCTTGGTGGCGAACAGCAAGATGCCGATATTGGCCAGCGGCTGGCCTTGCTCCTGTGCCGGACGGGCGCAGCTGTAACTATCCACATTCAAACTGCTGAACAAACCGGCCAGTTGCGAGGCATTCACCGGCATGCCTTCATCGGCGATGCTGGGAACTTGCAACAACGCCTCCAGCCCAAAGTTGCCCAAATGGTTTTGCAGCAGCACCGTGCCGTTGCCGCCTTTTTCGCTATTCAGCAAGGGATAAAGCTGGCGGGCCATTTCATCCTTATCTGGATTTTTCAGCGCCGACAGAAACTGCCGGGCCGCCGACTGAATCGGCGTGATCACGCCTTCCTTCTTTTGCCGGGAGCTGGTCAACAATTCCCAATCCTGTTCGGTGTTGACCGCTAGTTTCATGTTTTTCATGGCCGTATAATCCTCGGCGGCCAGACAGCCGGAGAAATCCTTGGCGCGGTATTGTTCCAGCAGTTTGGGGCGGATTTCGTCTGTCATCGCCTTTTGCGCGGAAATATTGAAATTTTTCCAATCCGGCGACGATTTGCTCAAAAAGTAATACAGCACCGCATTGCGGTCGAATTTATTGAAACCCAGATCCTTCATCACCAGCTTCAGACGCCGGCATTGGCTTTCCACCTCGGCATAGTTCTGCCAGTCGGGTTGCAGATTGAGCTTTTCACCCTGAACGGCCTGATCGATCAACTGTTTCAGTTGCACCTCGCCGTTAGCGCTTTGCATCGGCACCTTCCACAATTCGTCCAGCGACAGATCGTGGGCATCGGGAATGCCATCGCTGCCCAATTTAAGCAGCAAGGACGGCGTAATTTCCGGATAGACGTGCAGTTCGCCCAGCAATTTAGTCTCGGACGACCAAGCTTTTAAACCGCCATCCACGACTTCAAAAACTCCCATGCGGTTTTGATTGAGGCTGCCGCCATCGCCGCCCAGCACCACCTGCGCCGGCAACGAATGAGTTTCCGAGCTGATTTTGGCGGACGGCGACGTTTTGTTGGCCAGCACTTGCGGATTGTTTTCCACCCAGCTGCCCGCCAGCTTGCCCATGATCGCCACACCGGTGCCGACACCCGTCAATGCCAACAGGCTGCTGGCGGCATTGACATCGCTAACCAGCTGCGACAGATTGGCATCGTGACTGTTGCTGGTCAGGAAGTTGTAATCGACTAGCGTATCCTTGGCGGAATCCAGGCGCAGCCAGGGCGTCAGATAGGCTTTTTTGGTTTCCAGCTTGAAATTGCATTTGCCTGTCGTAGCCTGATACAAAAAGCCGCTGGCTTCGCGCTTGAATTTAAGCGGATCGTTATGAATGCTGAATACCAGCGCCGCCGACAGATCGCCGTTTTCGTAGCCCGAACCGACATCGCTGCAGCCGCCTTTCAAGGCGCTGTCGCCTTTGAAATCGAACTCCGACACCAGTTGCACATAATAATCGTCGCCGCCGACCACCGACTGGCCTTTCAGGGGCTTTAACGGCGAGGTTTCGGTTTTAGGGTAATCGATCGCAATCTGCCGGGTGGTGGCGCAGCCTTGCAGCAACCCCGTGGCAAGCAAGGCGATATTCATAGCTAAGACATGGCGTATCAACATTATTTTTCCTATCGTAGGACGCAAAACGGGCCGCGATGCATATAACGCGGCACCATATAATATAAGTATTTTGGAATGATAGTGAAACGGATGCTGTGGCTATCCTTTTGTTTAGCCGGACTAAACGACAAACTCAGACGGCATCCTGCTTGAAACGGTGAATTTGACGGCGTTGTTTCTTGTTAGGTCTGCGCTCCCGTTCGGAAGGATGCAGCAAAGCCTCTTGCTGCTTGCGAAGCTCTACCTGCTGTCGCCGTTTGTCGATGCTGGCTTCGTCCTCGCTATACAGCAATGCCGCTTCCTTAGCCGGGCGACGCTGTTTGTTAAGGTCGGTGACGCGAATTTCCCAGGTGTACTGATCCTTGCTGACGGTAATCACATCGCCGATCTTGACGTCCTTGCCGGGCTTGCAACGCTGGCCGTTGACATGCACCTTGCCGCCGCTGACGGCTTCGGCGGCCAGATTGCGGTTTTTAAAAAAACGCGCCGCCCACAGCCATTTATCGATGCGGACATCGTCTGTTTCGGTCATATTCAAATCTCCGGCTAACAATATATTCGGCGTTTATTATCAGGCTTATCGGTCTGAAAAATAAACGCCTATGTTGGATCGTTCGCCGAGGCGACCGGCAGCAGAGAGTTATCGGTTGCCGCAATTAGTACCAAATTAGTAACAGAGACTGTAGGAAAAAATAGCGGAAATCCGCCAAAATCTGCGGTTTTATATCTACGGTGCTGCGCAACGGCTTACCCCGTCTGTCTTGAAGGGAAGCCCAACAATCGTAGCTGACCAACGACAAAAAACTGTAATGTTGGGCCGCACGTTGTTTAGCCCGCGTAGATTAGCACCTCGCAATCTACGCGGGCTAAGGCTTTCAATCCCGGGCGTCTTTTTTCAAGCTGTCGCAGGATTGATCGATGCCGTGGGTGTCGATGTCGCAGACCGATTCCAGCCACATGGCGTTGATGATGGCAAAGGACGCCGCGAAGCCGACGCCGAGTATCCAGGTGAAGTACCACATAAGCTTGCTCCTCAATAAAGTGTGTGAGTGTCTTTCAAAACCGCGGCTTCGGTAACGCTGCCCCAGATCACCTTGTAAACCCAGCGGGTATACAGCAGCACGATGGGCAGAAAAATCACGGTGATCCAGAATGCCAGCAGCAAGGTGTTGTGGCTGGAACTGGCGTCCCATAAGGTCAAGCTGGAGCGCGGATCGCTCGACGAGATCAACAGGAAAGGAAACAGCCCGAAGCCCACCGTCAAGGCGATGCCGGCGATACCGAGACTACTGAACAGGAACGCCGCCATCGTCGATGCCCCCTTGCCGAGCAGCCATCCCAAGGTTAGACCTGCAAATCCGGCCAGCGGCGCCAGCCACATCCAGGGATGGACCATGAAATGTGTAAACCAGCCGGCACCAGCCGCGATCACGGTTTTATTCAGCGGATTGGACGGCGCATCGGTGGCGGCCATCTGGGTGATTTCCGGCCGGTCGATGCCGACGAACACCCACAGCGTGGCCGCCGCCAATGCGGTCAACAGCATCGGGCCGAGTATTTCCACGGCCAGCACGCAACGGTCGTGGATCAGGCCTTCGCTGCGCCATTTCAGGAACAGCGCGCCATGAAGCGTCGTCAACAGCAAGCCCGTCACCCCGCACAATAACGCGAACGGACTCAGCAAAGCCCAGAACGAACCGTCGTAAAACGAGCGCAAGTCCTGATCGAGATGAAAGGGCAAACCCAGAATCAGATTGCCGACCAGCACGCCGAACAGAATCGGTGGCAAGGTGCCGCCCAGAAACAGGCACCAGTCCCAGACACTGCGCCAACTTGGGTTTTCAAGCTTGCTACGGTAATCGAAGCCGGCCGGCCGGAAAAATAAGGCGAACAGCACCAGCAGCATCGCCACATAGAGGCCGGAAAACAGCGTCGCATACACCGCCGGCCAGATGGCGAATATCGCCCCGCCCAGCAGAATCAGCCAGACCTGGTTGCCTTCCCAGGTGGCGCCGACGGTGTTGATGATGACCCGGCGTTCGACGTCGGTTCTGCCGATGAAGGGCAACAGAGTGCTGACGCCGAAATCGAAGCCTTCGGTCAGCGCAAAGGCGATGCCGACGATGCCGATAAACAGCCACCAGATGACACGGATGGTTTCATAATCGAACATGGTTTACTCCTCGATAAAATTAAGGCTGACGGCCGTGATGCATGCCGTGTCCGCCGGGCACGGCATGACGGGCGTGGTCGCTGAGTTGCGCGTCGAAGTAGCGGTGAACGGCTTCCACCAGCGATTTATCTTCAGTCCGATATTCGATTTCCGCGCCGTTGGGCAAATCCCGATACACAAAGCGTACCCGGCCGGCCGCCGAACTGAGTTCCTTGACACCCGGCATGTCGTCGCCGTGAATGCGTCGCGGCCCGGAAAAATCGCCTTCGGCAAAACGCTCGGCGAGTTGCGACAAATGGCTGCGCGCCAAGCCGATTTGCTCGCTGTCTCCGGCATCCTTGGCGATAACCTGCTGGATGCCGCCGGTTTCGGTCTTGTTGAAGATGTGCAAGGTTTTTTCCAGATTAAACGGCATCACATGGCTGCCGCGCTCGGCGACTTCGTCCAGCCGGGCCGGATCGACCGGCGGGATGGCATAAGCCGTTGTCACCGACAACATCAGCATCAATATCAAGTTGGTTTTGTTCATTTTTATCTCCTGGCGGTTACTGTGTAAGCGCGTCTTTTTCGAAACAATAACGGCCGGTATGCAGACTGCTCGGCCCCAACCGCACATACTTCAACATCAGATACAGCTCGATGATCAGCAGCACGGTGTAGAACAGCGCAAAGCCGGCGATGCTGAACCAAAGCTGTTCGCTGCTGATGCTGGAGACGCTGAGATGGGTTGGCAACACGCCGGAGATAGTCCAGGGTTGGCGGCCGACTTCGGCGACGAACCAGCCGGTTTCGGCGGCAATCCATGGCAGCGGTATGCACCAGACCGCCATCCGCAACAGCCAGCGTTTCTGATCAGCGACGCGGGTGGCGCAGTAGTAAAAGGTCATGCCGAAGATGAACAGCATGGTGAAACCGCAGGCCACCATGATGCGAAAGGTCCAGAACAGCGGCGCGACTTTGGGGATGGTGTCGTTGGCGGCTTTTTGTATCGTCGCCGTATCGGCATCCACCACTTTTTCGGTGTATTTTTTCAGCAGCAGGCCGTAACCCAGGTCGGCTTTATGGGCTTCAAAAGTGGGTTTGGTGCTGAGATCGCCGCCGCGCAGCTTTTGCAATTCGCCGTAAGCGATCATGCCGCTCTTGATGTGTTGTACGCTTTCCTCGCGTAAATCCTTCAAGCCTTTGACGTCTTCGTCGATGGAGCGGGTAGCGATCAAACCCAGCACGAAGGGTACTTTCAACGCAAAATCGGTCTTCTGGTTTTCCTGGTCCGGCAAGCCGAATACGGTAAAACCAGCCGGTGCGGGATGGGTTTCCCACTCGGCTTCGATGGCCGCCAATTTCATTTTTTGGGTTTCGCCGGAGGTGTAACCGCTCTCGTCGCCGAGCACGATCACCGATAGCACCGAGGCCAGACCAAAGGCCGAAGCGATGGAAAAGGAACGGCGGGCAAAGCCGATGTCTCGCTTGTTCAACAGATACCAGGAGCTGATGCCCAACACGAACATCGAGCCGGTGACGTACCCCGCCGCCACGGTATGCACGAATTTGACCTGGGCTACCGGGTTGAAGAATACGTCGGCGAAGCTGGTCATTTCCATGCGCAGGGTTTCGTAGTTGAATTCGGCGCCGACCGGGTATTGCATCCAGCCGTTGGCGATCAGTATCCACAAGGCCGACAGACTGGTCCCTACCGCCAGCAGCCAGGTAACGACCAGATGCTGCACCTTGCTCAACTTGTCCCAGCCGAAGAAAAACAGCCCAACGAAGGTCGATTCCAGGAAAAACGCCATCCAGCCTTCGGCGGCCAGCAAAGGTCCGAAGATATCGCCGACGTAATGCGAGTAATACGCCCAGTTGGTGCCGAACTGAAACTCCAACGTCAAGCCGGTGGTGACCCCCATCGCGAAGTTGATGCCGAACAGCTTGCCCCAAAACTTGGTCATGTCCTTATAGACCTCCTTGCCGGTCATCACGTACACCGATTCCATGATGCCGAGGATAAAGGTCATGCCCAAGGTCAGCGGCACAAACAGAAAGTGGTACAGCGCGGTCAGGCCGAACTGCATGCGGGACAGCATGACAATATCTTCACCGAACATGGCGAGACTCCTTGGGTGGTTGAGAAGAAAAATCGGGATTAATCGAAGATTGCACGGCCGGCAGCGCAAAGCGGGCGGCAATATCGGGTTTGGCGACCGGCTTGTCCGGCCAGCGGAAGATCAGGAACCATAGGCCTGTCAGCAGAATAATTTTCACCAGCAAGGCGATGGCGATTTCCCAGCGCAGCAGGCCGGATTTCGGTAACCGCTGCTGAGTATTGCCTGCGTCGAGCATGAAGCCTCCTCGAGTCGAAGATTGATAAATGGGCCGGTTACGGCTCGTCCGTGGGTTTACGAATGATCCGAGTCGGCAAGGCCATCGCGCCGATAGTGACGTGACCTTGCCGCATCATGCTTCCGCATGCGACCACCGCCGCGCTCCTTTTATTTGGCCGCGGCGATGCTGTCATAGAGCTGGCCGGCGTCGCCCTGCTGAAAATCGGTGCGGCCGCTGCCGCCGATCAGCAAGGCATCGCCGCTAAACACCCGGTCGGCCATCACGTAGCTGACGCAGCCGGCGGTATGGCCCGGTGTATGCTTTTGCAACCCAATAAATAGCTTTAAGTGAAGGCTTCCGTTTCAAAAGGCTGTCTAAAAATCATTGCTTGGCTCCTTGTGCGCACAAACATTAGTAATAGATGATAATCTTATACCAATTAACATGCCAATTTTCCTGCCAACTCCATCAGAATTAACCCAATGATTATTAAAGATTTATTACGCAATCCGATACATTCAGCATGTTTCAAAATGAAACACTGAAACAATCATGCTACATTTGTAACGCTCTTGAAACGCGAGATACCCGCCATGAGTCAATCTTCACCTTTTTTTAACCGCTGGCTCAGCAGAATCGGCCCGGACCAGGTCATTGCGGTTCTCGCCGACTTGGTCGATGCCGGCGCGGTATTCGCGGTCGATGCTGAAGGCAAAATTCTGTTTTGGAGTAAGGGCGCGGAAAAACTGTTTGGACTGGCCACTGAAACGGTGCTGGGCAAAGCCTGCGCCGAAGCCCTGGGTTGCGATAAAGACCGCGATCCGTGCGGCCTGGCCGAACATGGCATGATCAAGGCCCAGATAGTGCAACTGCCTCGCGCCACGGGCGGGACTATCGCCTGCTATCGTACCGCCAGGGCGTTCTTCGACGCCGATGGCCAATTTGCCGGTGCGCTTGAATTTCTTCAGCCACAAGCCGCAACCGCCCCGATCACAAACCTGCACGACGACAGCGATAGTTTTCACGGCATTTTGTCGCGCGACCCGATCATGAAAGAGGCTATCAAAATCATCCGCAATGTCGCCGAAACCGAAGCCACGGTGTTGATACGCGGCGAATCCGGTACCGGCAAGGAACTGGTCGCACATGCCCTACACCTGGAAAGTCCGCGCCGCCAACGGCCTTTTCTGGCGATCAACTGTGCCGCTCTGACGCCCAGCCTGCTGGAAAGCGAGTTGTTCGGCCATGTCAAAGGCGCGTTTACCGGCGCGGTACGCAGCCATGCCGGTCTGTTTCAGCGTGCCCACGGCGGCACCCTGTTTCTGGACGAAGTCGCCGAACTGCCGCTGGAGCTGCAAGCCAAACTGCTGCGGGTGCTTCAGGAACAAAGTTTTATCCCGGTCGGCGGCGATGCGGCAATCTCGGTGGATGTGCGCATCATCGCCGCCACTCACCGTTCGCTGCGCGAAGAAGTCAAAACCGGACGGTTTCGCGAGGATTTGATGTACCGCTTGCGGGTGGTGCCGGTATTTCTGCCGCCGCTACGGGAACGGCGTCTGGACGTGAATTTATTGCTCTGGCACAGCATCCATCAACACAACCTGCACGGCCCGCGCCATATCGACAGCATCGCCCCGGAAGCGATGCGGCGTCTGCTCGATTACGGCTGGCCGGGCAATGTCAGGGAGTTGAAAAACGTCATCGAATACGCCTTCGCCGTCGGCCGCAGCAACGAATTGAGCACGGCGGATTTGCCGCCGGAATTCCGAGAAACTCCAGCACCGTTCTCGGCGACGGAAAAACCCTTAGCCAACCGCACAAAGCCCGGCGACGAAGCGGCACTGATTCGCGAAGCGCTGCAAATTGCCGGCGGCCATCTGGAAACCGCGGCCCGCTACGCCGGCATGAGCCGCGCCACATTCTGGCGCAAACGCAAGAAATACAACTGTTAGCCGGGTTTTCTCCGCCAAATCGTTGCCTGATACCGCAATTGCTCTAAATTAATAACAAATAGTGGCGAGAGAAAGCTATCGGTATGCGATGACTACTAAGCTTTGAAGAGGGTCGAATATCAGTGAAAAGCCATTTCCGGCATGCAGTCAAGCCCCGTTCAAATCAAAAATTTGATCGTTTGGCTCAAAGTTTTAACTTTACCCGATAGTACTATTGACACAATTGCCAAATCTAAATTTTGGCAAAAGCTAATTAGAATTGTAATGCAGTGTTATAATCAGGCGAGACTATTTTGGTTTTTTAACCTTCGGAATCAATAACTATCCGAGTGATCTTGAATTGGGAAATTATGGATGCTGAGAAATAATGAAGAAAATCAAACCAATGCGCATGACGAAGTGGAACTGTCTCGACGCAGTTTTTTCGGTCGTTTAGCCGTTGGTGCGGTTTTATCTATAGCAATACCTGGCGCAGCTCAAGCTGCAAAAAGCACCGCTGTCAAAGCAGATAAAAACCATCGCTTGGCACAATCGGCCCGGACCGCCGTGCGCTTACCGAAACGCAGCGCCGTTCAGACCACAAAAGCCGCTCGTCAATCCAGTAAATTAAGCAAAACCGTTGGCGCCAATAACCACAAGTTCGTTGCCGCCGATCACGGGCATTTGCAGACTGCTCATGCGGATCAACACGGCCAACACAATAGCCGGGTGCGAGATGTTTACACTGGCAAAAAACAGACGGTACATACTGCTGCCTCCAATTATAGCGGTCGCAATCACCTCCAGGGCGGTAGAGCGCATTCGATTATTCAACCTGCTCCCAGAGAACCGCTGATCGAGCCGGTGCAGGAATCGCTGCTGTTAGCGGATCATGGCCGATTTGCCACCCATCGGGCCTTGGCGTTTCAAAATCCGCATACCGGCGACAAGTTGAGTCTGACTTATTTTGAAAAAGGTCGTTATTTGACCGATGCTTTGGATGAAATCAGCTTTTTGTTGCGCGACCATCGTACCGACGATGTGCATGCTATCGATCCTGAACTATTGGATCAGTTGCACGATTTGAAACAAATCCTGGGCTTACATCAACCGTTTGACGTGATTTGCGGTTATCGTTCGCCTTTGACCAATGCCAAACTTCATGCCGAACATGCCGGTGTAGCCAATAACAGCTTTCACATGCACGGCCGGGCGGTGGATATTCGTATCGAGCGTTTCGACCTTCGTCGCATCCATAATGCGGCGCTTGCCATGCACCGCGGCGGAGTGGGCTATTATCCCGGATCCAATTTTATCCACCTGGATACCGGAACTTTCAGAAGCTGGTCCCTATAAAGTCCTCCACGCAATAAAAAAGCGCCTTTTGAGGCGCTTTTTTATTGGTGCGGTTTTTATATCCGCTATGGATTGGCCGTAACCTCTGCTGTTTTACTGGCCACCAACTGATTATTCGGATTCACGCTCATCATTATTGGCGCATGCAGCTTATTCAGAGCTTTTTTCAGTTGTTCGTCTTGTCCATATATATCGGGATAAAAACGCAACTGGTTTTGATGATCGACAAACGTGGTCGCGTAATAAAACAGCACAGGCACCGAGCGCTTTAGGGCGACATGGCGGTTTTTAGGCGCGGACATCGCTTGTTTGATGCTTTCTTTGCCCCAGCCTTGCTGATCACCCAATACGAATTCGGCGAGTTGTTCCGGTTCCGATACGCGAACGCAACCGTGGCTTAAATCTCGGCGCGGACGATTGAATGCTGCCCGGCTAGGCGTGTCATGTAAATACACGTCCGCGGTGTTCGGAAATACAAATTTAACCCGGCCCAAGGGATTTTTCTTGCCTGGACGCTGCCGAGCGCGCAGATAGCTGCCGCCGCCCTGTTCTTCGGTGTTTTGATGCCGAATCAGTTCGATGTCCTGACTGGCCAGATAACCTTCGTTTTTTGCGGTTTTGGGGCGAATTTCCTTATCGAAGATGGTTTTAGGAATGTTCCAGTACGGCATAAATTCCAAATATTTCATCTCCTCCCACAACACCGGCGTTTGCTTATCCGGCGATTTGCCGACAATAACCTTCATATTCAGCGGATTCGGATCTTCAGCCGAATTAAACGCCCATAATTCAAACGCCGGAATGTTGACCACAATCATGGGGCCATCGCTGGTATCGGGAATCCAGCGGGCACGCTCCATGGCCAGTTCGATCTGAGCGATTTTTTCGCTGGAGGACTGGTTGAATAAGGCCGCAGTGCTTGGGCCAATCACGCCGTCGGCTTTTAACCCCTGTTGTTGCTGAATTTTTTTGACCGCCGCCACCAAGTCGTTGTCGTAAGTTTTGCCGTCGGCGTTGCTGTTATCGTCCAATGCTCCCATGGCTTGCAGACGCCGGCGCAAGATGGAGATTTGCGGATGCTTGTCGCCCGGGCGTAATGCTTTGCCGGGTTTAAACTCCTCGGCCACAGCTTGGTTGCCCAACTGCTGCAAGCGGTTCAAAATCTGCTTAAGCTGCCGATATTGCCTGGCTTTTGGTTCAAACTGACCACCCATTTCGGTCAATGTTTGAGAGGCCAGGTGTTGTTTCAGCAAGCCGGCCAGGTCCATGGGCGGCTTAGGTGCAATATGCACAGGATATTGAACATCGCGCGGCTCGACTTGACCGTGGCGCAAATCGTGCAGATAACGTACCAAGGAGATCGTCAAAGCCACGTCATAACTGGCTATCGTGTTGTTGTCCAGATTTTGGCCGCCCATTAATTCCTTGAGCCGGTCGACATCATAGTTGGCCGGATTTAAAGCATCGCTAGCCGCATTGTTTAAAATGCCTAACAAATCATTCAGATTCTTTTCGGAACGACTGGCAGTAAACCAGATCGGTTGAAAATTAGTGTTTTGATAAATTTGGCTAACAACCTCGCTAACGCGGCTGAAATCGGTACGCAACAGCAACGGATGTTGTTTGCCGATCAAAATGGCCCCAATCGGATTGTCGGCCGGAATGGCATCGACTGCCGCAGGAACGCTATTGATCGGCGTGGCGCCGGATTCCAGCATTGGAACAGACATATCGGCACTCATGGCGCAATCTGTTCCAATACTTGCCACCAAGGCAAGCCAAGCATACCTATGGCGCGAATCTTTGAGGGTGTGCGGTTTCGTCATCATGGTTACACGAACAAGGGCCTAATTTAAGATTATCGTATGCCTAACAATTGTCACCCGCCAAGCTAATCGACATTATATTGATCCAATTCTACCTTGTTCCGGCAACAATTGAATCAGTTAAGTCAGCCGAAGGCACTTAACAGGGCCAGGTTTTGGTACTTCTGCAGGCTTAAAGCTCTGTTCTGAAAATGACTAGCCACTCCGATTACCTCATCACCAACGCCTGGGATTAAACAGTTCTGTGAAAGGAATGCCGCCAACGATGCACTTGAGAACCCAATCGTCGGCCGCAGCAGTCCAACCATGCCCCACTCCAACATGCAGCCGATAGTTACCCAATGACACGTCGCTGACCAGATAGGTGGTGTGGCCTTGGTCATTGCCTGAAGAAAACCGGTTAAGCTGGCCGAAATCGGCGTAATGCTCGATGCCGACATGAACCTTGTCGAAAGCCTGGCGAGTAACCTTCAAGCCTGGCGACAGTACCGGCATCTGGCTTCGGCCGGTCAAGTCCAGCTCCAGCGAAGGATTGAAGGCAATCAGCCAGTCGCCGCTGTAGTGGCCGAGGATCGGGCGTATTTCCATGCCCACCGGTTGCTCGGAGTAGCGCCTAGGCACCAGGCCAATCTCTATGTTCAAGCCGTAGAAAAATCCAGGATCGTCCGCGTTCAGCCATTTCAGACGCATCTTGGCGTCATCAAACATGCTGCTACCGGTATTCGGATTGATGCTCATCGGCACATACAAGCCCAATTCGAGGTGTTTCGACCAGCCGTAGGAGAATTCCGGCGTGAACGCCAACTGCCCGTCCGGCGGCAACTCGCCGGGATAGCCGGGTTGTCGACGGCCATTGATGACGTAGTTGCTGTGCATTTCCAATGCAAACTGCCCTGGCTGATTGATGCCCATGTCATAGACCTGGATTTCGTCGTAGGCGACAGCGCAAGCACCTTTCAGCATTAACGCTAAAGCCGGAAGTTTCGGCGCAATAGGATATCGGTTGTAGGCCCTAGCAAATACCCGCATCACGTTAAACCACTACGCCGTAGACATTGATGACCGCGCGGTAGAACCATAATGGTCGAGTCAGAATGATCGCAAAGGCAACAACCGGCGTTACCGGAACTGGCGCGATGTCGATGATAAATAATGTCAACAAAATCAAAAAGCTCTTAATCCGCGCGGCCCTAGTCTGCCTGGCGGTAACGAACTCAGTGTGTTTAGGGTGATTATAGACGCTACCGACAAGTCGCAGAAACCACTCCGGCCGCATGACGACAACATACATACCGATCAAACAGCCCGGTGATATAGGCCCGAAGCCGATGATGGCAAAAATAGCGAATACGGATAGACACTTTAGTTGTGCTTCGTTGATCATGATATGCTGGCCGTCCATTGATGTCCGAGGAATGAATGTGGCTTATACCTTAGCCGAATGCAGCTGCGAACGCGAACAGCGCATCAGGCGAAGGTAAAAATAACCCATTCCGCCATTGGTTTAGAGCCGTGGAGCCTCTTGCAAAATTATCCAGCGCTAGCCAAAACAAGCGTTATCACCAGTATGACCGGCAGTTTTTTTGAGATGCTTATCCGTTTTAGGCCGTCATGCCGCCACGTCGCCGTTCTATCTCAATTCAAGGCATGATAAAAACCGCGCAACGATTTTTTCAGGTGACAAAAGCCATCAACCGATGAGCGGTAAGCACCGGAATGCCATACATCAAATGGCACATAACCTTGGCATGACCATACCCTTAACAGCATCCGACGAACGATCCATAGAGCAAAATCCGCCGTCAACAGTCAGTCGCCAGGTTGTAGCAATGCAGTTATTCTGCGACGGAAGATGATTCGGCAGGTACTTCAGGCTCATGCCGGATTACCCTTTGCTTATCCGACGTATCGACTTTACTGCCGTTACCGAACGGTTCTTTTGGTGGTGGATTCAGTAAGGTGTACTTGAGAATCCTGAGCAACCGTTTGACGCGGCCATGGATCATTGCAGTGCAATGACTTTTAAGGTGTCTCTACCGCAATTTCCGTTAACTCGCGATCTAGCGTACGGCCAAAGTGGCGGCTCTAGTTGAAAGCCAAAAACAAATATATACTTTATCCAATTTCTCCATATCCGGGCGACTAGTAAAATTTTGCCCACATTGCTGGACTTGATGCATGAAGCATTTCCGACGTTATCTTGTAGTTTTATCTGCCTTGTACGTTTCCGGAGTAGTTCCCGCATTCGCCGAATTCAGCTACGGTGCCGTTAGCCTAAGCGCCTTCGGAACCCTTGGCGGCGCCTGGTTCAGCAACGAACACGCGAATTACCAGCAAGGCAGTCAACCGGTGGGGCCGGGGCTCACCCACGATATCGATCTGGGCATGGATTCGCGGCTAGGCGCGCAACTCAATGTTGCGGTTACACCGAGCACCTTGATTACCGCGCAAACTGTGGTGGAACGCCTGGCGGACAACCAGTTCATGCCGCGCCTGACCCAGGCCAATATCCGCCAGGAAATCACCGATGACCTTGCCGTTAGAATCGGGCGAATTCAAAGTCCTTTGTTCCTGGCTTCCGACTACAGGCTGGCCAATTTTTCCAATCCCTGGGCACGAACACCCGGCGTGCTGTACAACATTTATCCGATAACTCATCTGGACAGCGGGGAATTCACCTACCGTCTCGACTCGGGTATTGGCCAGTTTAGCCTGAATGCCGGTTATGGCTGGGTGTCGTATCCATTCCCTGCGAACTTCGGCACGGCGGGAACGCCAGCTCTCGAGCTGGATGATGTCATTTACGCCAATCTGAAGCTGGACAAAGGCCCTTGGCGTTTCAAGCTGTCATGGTTGCATACCCGCGCCAGCTTACATTTTCCCAAGCTCGATGAAGATCTCGGAATTATTCGGCTTTTCGATCCGGTGGCCGCTGACGCACTCGATTTGAATCGTCGAGGTATCGGCTTGTATACCGCCGGCTTTAGTTATGACGGCAAAGATTGGCTGGTGATGAGCGAATGGGGAATGGCGCGATCCGATCAGGCTATTATCTTAAATGACTCACACGGAGGCTATCTGACGGTCGGTTATCATTTAGATCGCTGGACACCGCAAATCACCGTGGGCTATCAGGCAACGACCGATCGCAGAATTCATGCCACGCATCCTCTAATCGATCAGGTAGTGGCTGAAACGCACCGTGGCCAACGTACCGATTACCGTACCCTGGCGCTGGGGCTCAACTACGCCGCCACCGATTCGGTGGTGATCCGCGGCCAAGTGGATCTGATCGAACCGATGGGTAATAGTTTGGGGCCTTATTTAAAAACCGACTCGCGTTACCAGTTTAACGATCCGGGTATCGATACCCTGATTTCGTTGTCGGTGGATTTTGTTTACTGATGGGTGCCGATGTGAAATTCAAATCCTATCTGACCGGCACACGTTTTTTTCAACCGAGATTGCTGATCTTGGGTTTGGTTTTAACATTGTTGCAAAGCCAAGTTGTGGTTGCCGAAGCCGCTATCGTCGTGGTGGTGCGCAAGGATAGCCCATTGTTACAATTATCGCGCGATGAAGTGGTAGCCTTATTCCTGGGCAAAACCCGACGCAGCAATGACATTCCACTCACACCTTTCGATAGCAAGGACAACGCGCTGCGCGATCGCTTTTATCTGGAGGTGGCTGAAATGAGCGGCATGCGTGTCAAGGCATACTGGTCGCGTATCGTTTTTTCAGGACAGGGCAGACCGCCTCAGGAAGTCTCGGCATCGGAAGCTCGCACTAAGTTGGCGGACGAATCTGATGCGTTAATTTATTTACCGGCTGATCAAGTCGCGCCTGACATGAAGGTCGTTTTTAGCATACCGTAGGTAATGCTGCCCAAACATTGACGGAGTGCATCATGAATGCTCAGGACGAACTGTTTTCCTTTGCCGATGACGGCGAGAAAACATCTATAACGTCGAACAACCAACCCACTTGGCGCATCCTTATCGCCGATGACGATCCAGATGTGCACGATTCTACGGTATTCGCGCTACGCGGCTTAACCATTCTTAACCGCTCGCTGGAGTTTATCCACACTTATTCCGCCGCCGAAACCGTTGCCAGCTTGCACCAAAATACCGACGTGGCAGTGATTTTGCTGGATGTGGTAATGGAAACCGAGGATGCCGGCCTAAAGATTATTGAGACTATCCGCCAGGAACTGGGGTTGGCCGATGTGCGCATCATTCTGCGCACCGGACAGCCCGGTTATGCACCGGAAATGGAAGCGATCGGCCGATACGAAATCAACGATTATAAAACCAAAAACGAACTGACCCGCATCAAACTATACACATCGTTGACCACCGCCATTCGTTCTTACGACCAGTTGCAGAGACTCAGCGCCAGCCGCTCCGGCTTGCGGCAGATTCTCGACGCCAGCCAGGCCTTTATTACCGCCGAAGGCCTCCGCGACTTTGCCGAGGGCGTCATCATGCAGATCGCCGGCTTCATCGGCATTCAGCCGGAAGGTTTGGTGTGCGCCCGCGCGCTCGGACATAAAGAAGATTCCTGCCATTATGAAATCATCGGTGCCGCCGGGCATTATGCCCATCTGATTAATCAACCGCTGACACGGCTTCAAGAAACCAACATCGAAAATCTGATCAAGCGTTGTCTGCACGACCGCAATACCATCATGGAAGATCAAGCCATCGTGTTGTTCTGCCCCGGCCACAGCGGCAACGATTTTGCCGCCTTTGTCGACTCGTATCAGCCGATCGCCGACAAGGATCGCAATTTAGTGGATCTGTTTTGCACCAACATTGGCTTGTGCGGCGACAACATCACCCTCATCAGCCGCTTGCGCGATGCGGCGACAGTCGATCCCTTGGTCAGGCTACCGAACCGCCTGGCTTTTATCGATACTATCGACCAGAAATTGAAAGCAGATATCGGCGCTGAACAAGTGGTGGCAATGCTGAATATCGACGGCTTTGCTGAAATCAACGATGTTCTCGATTCACGCTATGGCGACCTGCTGCTCCAGGAAATTGCCCGATGTCTACGGCAGCAGTTACCTGTCAGTGTAGTGGTGGCGAGGGTCGGTGGTGCCGGCTTCGGCCTGATCGGTACAGCAGAATATGTGAATCCGCAGATGCTGCACAGCCTGTTCCGCACACCAGTGACCATCGACGGTATCGAGTCGCTGGTATCGTTTTCCATGGGCCTGGTACGGACACGGGATGTCCTGGCTAGCGGTGCCGAGTTGTTCCAATGCGCCAGCGTCGCCCAAAAGCGCGCCAAGGCGGAAGGACAAATCGGAAAATCAGCCTACTATACACTCGAAACCCGCAACGAAATCCGCGACAGCTCTCGGTTGTTGCATGAGTTGCGACTGGCGATGCAAGGCGATCTGTCCCAATTTTTTCTGGTTTATCAACCGCAAGTCAATCTGGCCAGCGGCAAGGTGGTCGGCCTGGAAGCGTTGGTACGCTGGAAAACCCCTGATGGCACCATCGTTTCACCCGAGCGCTTCATTCCCGTCGCCGAACAATCCGGCTTGATCGTCTCGTTGGGCAATTGGATCTTGCGAACGGCATTGGCCGACTTTAAGCGCATGCAGCTTGCTGGTTTCAACGGTATCTGCATGGCGGTGAACGTATCGGTTGTGCAATTCAGGCATCCGGATTTTCTCGCCAGCGTCGACGACAGCCTCCGTGAGAGCGGGATCGCCGCCGAACATCTGGAATTGGAAATTACCGAATCGGCGGCTATCAGCGGTATGGAATTCATGCAAAACATTCTCTCCGAATTGAAAGCGCGGCGAATTTCCATTGCCATTGACGATTTCGGCACCGGTTTTTCCTCGTTGTCCTACCTGGATCGGCTTTCTGTCGACCGCCTGAAAATCGATCGTTCCTTCATCACCTTGATCGGCACCGATCAGCCGGGCGTGCGTATCACGGAAATGGTTGTGCCCTTGGGACAGCAACTGGGCATGAAGGTACTGGCGGAAGGCGTAGAAAACGCCGACCAGTTCAAACGTCTGCAGGAACTAGGCTGCGATGAAATTCAAGGTTATTACACCAGTCAGCCTATGCCCTTGGAGACATTGCTGGCGTGGCTCACCGAGCGGCTTGGATGAGCCGGTGGCCATGCATGAGACGCAATGTAGCGACTAATAAAGTAACTACCCGACTGGCAAAGAATTGGAGAGCCTCGTTGTATACCCGCATCCTGCTTGCCAGCATCCTGGTATTTGGGGTGATAACTGGGGCCGTGGTGTTCAATAGCAGCCGGGTCATCAAAACCGCGATGCTGGAAAATATCCGCGTATCGGAACAGCAGACATCTGTCATGCTCAATCTCGCCGCGGCGCCTTATGCAGTTGACGGTGACTTCAGCACCTTGAAGACTTTTTTGGATGAATTACTGAGCGAAGAAAGCGTACAGTCCGGATTAAGCTATCTGGCCGTAGGACGCGAGGATGGCTCCTTGTTACTGAAATCCGGCGGCATCAATGGCTCGCTCCCCGAACCCGATCAGCCGGAAACCTATCCGGCAGCCATCGATCGCGGCATCGTGCATATCCGCCGTCCTTTGCTGCTAGAAAATAATTCTGTCGGTTTTCTGCAGTATGGTTTGTCTTTCAAGCTAATGGTGAAAGCCACCGAACGTCTGAATCGGGAGGCCGCCTTGCTCTCCGTCGCCGGCTTGGCGGTCGTCTCCGGTGTGTTGCTGTTGATCATGCTGAAAATCGTGCGGCGTATCGATGTGCTGGCCAAGGCTAGTCTGGCGATTGCTCACGGCGATTATTCTCATCGTGCGCCGGAACAGCATCGGGATGAAATCGGGTTGTTGGCAACCAATTTCAACCAGATGGCGGACGCCATTCAGCAACGCGTACAGGAAGTCACCCAGCTTAATCGCGAGCTCGAATCACGAGTGGCAGCCCGCACCAAAGATCTTGTGGCGCTTAATAACACCTTGAAACAGACTATTGACGATCTGAAATGGACGCAAGAAAGCCTGATTCGTTCTGAAAAATTGGCCGGACTGGGGGCGTTGGTGGCCGGCGTGGCGCATGAGCTGAACACCCCGGTTGGTAACGCGCTGACCGTCGCCACTACGCTTCAGGATCATACCCATAGCATTACCCAGGAATTCCAGGCCGGCTTGCGCCGCGCCAGCCTGGAAAATTTTTTGGCGGAGACCAAAACGGCCGGAGATCTGATCGTTCGCAACCTACAACGAGCGGCTAATTTAGTGACCAGTTTCAAACATGTCGCGGTCGATCAGACCAGCGAAAACCGCCGCGATTTCGAATTGCGCACCACCGTGGAGGAAATCGTCGCCACGCTGTCGCCGATGTTGAAGAAAACGCCCTACCGACTGGCTCTGGATATTCCTTCCGGTATCGTTATTAATAGCTATCCCGGCGCTTTTGGTCAGATTATCGCCAATCTAGTCAATAACGCGGTGTTCCACGGCTTCGAGGGGCGGGATCATGGCGTGATGACCCTGTCGGCGGCTGTATTGGACAATCAACAAGTCCAGGTAACGTTCAACGACGATGGGATCGGCATGTCGCCGGAAACGCTGAAACGCATTTTTGACCCTTTTTTCACTACCCGGTTGGGACAAGGCGGCAGCGGCCTGGGGATGAGCATCGTCCATAATCTGGTTTACAGTTTATTGGGGGGCACTATTGACGTGCAATCGGCTCCAGAAAAGGGCACTCGCTTTACGATACAGCTTCCTTTAATTTTACCCAGCGCTGGCTGTTAATCTAGCGAAATACACGAACGGATTATTTCGAACTCTCCGCGCTTTCTTCCTTGATTTCCGCGATCAAATCGCCCAAATTCTCTTTTTGCCGCAACACAAAATTTTTACTTTCCTCGCAGGTTCGGCTGCCGACCATAATAATTTCCTTGCGATATTTATGCGTCAAATAGCCGGTGAGCAAACCGGTAGAAAACAAGGTGAGCGGATGCCTGATCAGCGTACTGGTAACGCTTCGGCTGGCGTGGCTAATGCCTGAAATGATGAAGCCCATCACCACCCCTTTTACCAGAATTTCGCCGTTGGTGGCAGGCGCCATCCTGCCCGATTTAGCTTTACGCCCATTTGGTTTTTTGGCTTTGTCGGCCGATGTATCGCTTGCTTTTACTGAGTGAATCATAACAATACCTCTCAACGGTAACTTGATGAATGAAGCGTGAACCAGGCGATTAAGGAGATCGAAGCAATAGAGGCTTGACCGAAATATCAGTATTCAATAATCTTCGGCCACTTTATCCAATCGGTCAAATCATTTGCGCTTCATCGTGCTTTTGGCTAGTCCGGACGTTTTCGTTCAGCCGGGAATCCCATCATGCACACGGCACACACAACCCAAGCATCTAATGGAATCGTCAAAAAAATCCTGGCCGTTTCATTAGCGCTGCTTGGAATCGCCTTTATTCTGTGGCTGGACAGCTGGTTCATGGACCACGCCGACATGCCAAAATTAACCGGCGACATCAATTTTGGCCTTCTGATACTGATCGGTTTTTTGACCAGCTTTCACTGCGTCGGCATGTGTGGACCGTTGATTTTGGGCTATACCGCCAAGCAAGCCGGTTCGGGCCACAAATCCTACACTGCGCATTTTTTATACGGCATTGGCAAGACCCTTTCTTACACCGGCATAGGCGCAGTGTTTGGCGTCTTTGGCTCCATCGTGGCGTTTACGCCTTACACTCAAGGCGCGGTGGGTATTGCCGCCGGTTTTTTTCTGTTGATGTTCGGATTGCACATGTTGGAGGTATTTCCTGCCCTGAGTCATTTTCAGTTCAGGACGCCGAAATTTGTAATGCGCTTCATTGGCATGGAATACCGCAAGCATAGCAACCCGTTCGTGATCGGTTTATTGAACGGTTTGATGATTATTTGCGGGCCGCTGCAAGCCATGTATGTGCTGGCGGCCGGCACCGGCAGCTGGTCGCAGGGCGCGGCCATTTTATTTTTCTTCGGTATCGGCACCTTGCCGCTGCTATGGGGTTTCGGTTTCTTGACCAGTTTGCTATCCGGCAATCTGCCGCCAAAATTGCTGAAAGCCTCCGGCGTCATCGTAATGACATTGGGAGTGATCATGCTTAATCGCGGACTGGCAGTGTCCGGTACCGGATTGGACTTCAATACCTTGCTTGCCCGCGTCTCCCAACGGTTTTCGCCAACCCTGGCGGAATCGCCCGCCTGCGACACCGAGCAAATCATCAATATGGATGTGCTGAAAACCGGTTTCTCGCCGAATAAATTCACGTTGCGAAAAGGCATTCCGGTAAAATGGGTCATCAATGCCAAGGAATTAAACGAATGCAATAAGGCGATCGTGATACCGCAATATGGGATGGAGATAAGCTTCAAGCCCGGCATTCAGGTTATAGAGTTTACCCCTACCGAAACCGGCGTTGTGCCTTGGAGTTGCTGGATGGGCATGATTCCGGGCACGTTTATCGTCATAGACGATCAGCCGTCCGCCAACGGCACACCGCAAGCAACCGAGTCGACTCAGCCAAGCGATGATAGCTACCTAATGCGCCTGATTAGTAAATTTCAAGAACAGTGGAAACGCATTCCGGCTTTTTTCCAAGACCGGACATGACAAATGAATAAGCCGTTTTCCCGGATATAATCGGCCAGTCTTACGGTAATTCAGCAATTTAGAATCCTTACCCCGGCTAAGACTGCCGACATGTTTGTTCACAGCCCTCGACAATCCCTATTATTTGCCACTTTCCGCTCTAATGACCCTCTGTCCCCAACAGCACTTCACCCCTAAAGCCGAACAGCTGAACACTACCTGCCGTTGCATATCGCTTAACCGCAAGGCCATCCGTGACGAACTTTTTGCGCTGGATAAGGGCGGCGATCTGTACCGGATGATTATCGAAGAGCATCCTCACCTATTTGCCGAATCGGCGGTATTCGTCGACAGGGACAGCCTGAACAAACAGCTGGAAATCATTGCCGCACTGGAAAAGGTGATTGCCTTGCCGGCCTATCAACAGCGGGTTTTGAGGCAAGCGCCGGACGCGGCGCAATTCAAGCCCAAGGCTCACGGGGTTTTTGTGGGTTACGACTTTCATCTCGGCGCCGACGGTCCAAAACTGATCGAGATCAACTCCAATGCCGGCGGTGCCTTGATCAATGCCCTGCTGATTCGGACGCAATATGCTTGTTGCGATCTGGTAGGCTGCCAACAGCCGGGCATGTTGGCCCTCCGCCGGCAAGACGTCCTGCCGCCCGAACAACAATTCATGGATATGTTTTATCGGGAATGGCAAACGGAACGCGGCGACGAACCATTGCGCAGCATTGCCATCGTCGACGAAAATCCGCAAAGCCAATACATGTTGCCGGAATTCATGCTATTCAAACAGTTGTTCGAGCAGCAGCATATAGCAACGGTAATCTGCGATCCGGATGAACTAAGCTATCGCAACGGTGCGCTGTGGCATGGCGAGACCAAGATCGATCTGATCTATAACCGTTTGACCGATTTCGGCCTGGAAGCCGACAAACAGCAGAGCTTACGGCAAGCCTACCTGGACGGTGCCGTGGTGCTTACCCCGCACCCCAGAAATCATGCGCTTTATGCCGATAAAAGGAATCTGGTGCTGCTCTGCGACGGAGACTTCTTACAGACTATCGGTGTCGACGAGCCGACCCGCGCCATTCTGCAGCATGGCGTTGCCCATACCACGCTGGTCGACGCACAGGATAGCGAGGCGCTGTGGGCCAAGCGCAAACAACTGTTTTTCAAACCGGCCAAGGGCTTCGGCAGCAAAGCAGCCTATCGTGGCGACAAACTGACCCAGCGAGTCTTCGACGACATTCTCCGGCACGACTATGTGGCGCAGTCCTTGGTCAAACCCAGCGAGCGGCAACTGGAAATCGAGGACGAAATCGTCGGCCTGAAATTGGATTTGCGCCACTACGTGTATAGAGGACAAACCCAATTGGTCTGCGCCCGGCTCTATCAAGGCCAAACCACCAATTTCCGCACGCCGGGCGGCGGTTTTGCCCAAGTAGTCGTGGTTTCATAAAACAAGCCTTCCAACTCGATAATCCAGCGAAAGCTGCCGAGCAAACACGTTACATGAACTATGAACTGTAACAACTTGTTTAGTATTGAAATTTCTACACCTCTTGGCCTTGACTTATTTGCAAATTGTGCATGAGGTTTTTTCCGATGCGCTACCCGCATGCTACAATCGATTCATTTAAAGTTTTCGTTGGTAGGCGGCGTGAAGAAAAGTCCGGTTTTTCAAGTTCTGTTATTGGGTGCACTCGCTGTTAAGACCGCGCTGGCTGCCGGCGGTTTTGTCGTTGAAGACATTCAAGTCAGAGGCTTGCAGAGAATCTCGGCCGGCACCGTTTATAACTATTTGCCGGTTAACGTCGGCGAAACCTTTTCCGAAGAAAAACAGGGCGCAGCGATCAGATCCTTGTTCAACACCGGCTTTTTCAAGGATATAACCCTGGAACGGGAAGGCAGCACTCTGGTGGTCAACGTGGTGGAGCGTCCCTCGGTTGCCAAGGTGGTGATAGAAGGCAACAAGGACATCAAGAAGGAAGACCTGACCGAAGCCTTGAAAAAGATCGGCCTGGCGGAAGGTAAAGTCTATAACAAACAGATACTCGACAAGGTCGAACAGGAATTACGCCGCCAATATTTCAGCCACGGCAAATACGGGCTGAAAATCAAAACCGAAGTTTCCGAACTAACCCGCAACCGGGTCGGCATTCATATCGACATATCGGAAGGCAGGGTTGCCAAGATCAAACAGATCAACATCGTCGGCAACAAAGCCTTCAGCAACGAGATGATCAGGAAAGACTTCGAGCTGAGCACCACCAATTTCCTGTCCTTCTACACCAAGGACGACCAATATTCCAAACAGAAACTATCCGCAGACCTGGAAAAATTACGTTCCTACTATCTGGACCGCGGATACATCAACTTTTCCATCGAATCGACCCAGGTCGACATCACCGCCGATAAAAAGGAAATTTACATCACCATCAACGTCAAGGAAGGCGACGTTTACACGCTGGAAAAAGTCAAACTCTCCGGCGAATTGATCGTGCAACCCGAGGAATTGATCAAACTGGTCAAAGTCGGGCCGGGCGAAACCTTCTCCCGTAAAAATGCCACCGAAACCTCCAAGGCCATCTCCGACCGCCTCGGCGACGAAGGCTATACTTTTGCCAACGTCAACATGGTGCCGGAGATTAACGAACCACAAAAGTCCGTGGCCATGACTTTTTTCGTCGATCCAGGCAAACGCGTGTATGTGCGGCGCATCAACGTCAAAGGCAACACCAAAACCCGCGACGAAGTGATAAGGCGCGAAATGCGGCAAATGGAATCGAGCTGGGCAGCCAGCAGCAAAATCGAACGTTCGAAAACCCGTCTGGACAGATTGGGTTATTTTGAGGAAGTCGGCGTGGAAACGCCGCCGGTAGTGGGGGCGGCCGACCAGATCGACGTCAATTACACCGTCAAGGAAAAAGCTTCCGGCAATTTGCAGGCCGGTGTCGGTTACTCGCAAGTACAAGGCGTTATCTTTAACGCCAACGTCTCGCAGGATAATATTTTCGGTACCGGCAAACGCCTGGATTTTGCCTTTAACAACAGCAACATTCTGACCCGTTACAATCTGGGCTATTCCGATCCGTATTACACGCTGGATGGCGTCGCCCTCGGCTACAATGCCGGCTACACATCCCGCAACGCCTACGCCGCCAACTTGGCCAGTTACAATACGACTATCGCCAATGCCGGCATGAACTTCGGCATTCCATTGAACGAATTCGACAGGATCGGTTTCGATGTCGAATTAAAGCACACCGGCATTTCCAGGACATCCTTATCTTCGGACACAATTATTGACTTCATAAACAAGAATGGCGACAGTTTCACCACGCTATCGACTTCTGCCGGCTGGACTCACGATACTTTGGATAGAGCGACATTCTCGACCAAAGGCGGCCAACAACGGGTTTCCGGGTTAATCACGGTGCCGGGCAGCGATCTTGAATATTATAAAATCGGCTACAAACACCAACACTATTTCCCGCTTTCCAACGATTTTACTTTCAGGTTACTGGGCGAAGTGGCGCATGGCGGCGGCTATGGCGGCACCAGCAATTTGCCGTTCTTCGAAAACTATTTTGCCGGCGGCACGGGGGACGTCCGAGGCTTTATGCAAAACACCCTGGGCCGGATAGATACCAACTTTTTGAATACCAGCAACACTTACAACCGCCCTATCGGCGGCTCCACCAAAATGATCGGCAAGGCGGAACTGTTTTTTCCGGTGCCTTTTTTAAGCGATGTAAAATCGGTACGAATCGGCTCCTTCATCGACGCCGGCACCTTGGCACCGGGGCTAAGCACCGGCGATTTACGCAAATATTTCCGTTATTCGGCGGGCTTGTCCGGCGAATGGTTGTCGCCCTTCGGCGCATTGGCTGTCAGCGTCGCCCAACCGTTAAACTCGGAAAGCACCGACAGAACTCAAGCCTTCCAGTTTACCTTCGGCTCAGGATTTTAGTTTGGTTTGACTGTTTTTTACCTTATAATTCAGTATCGTGTTTTGTCTTAATCCCCCAAAAAACTAACCCGGAGATGGTTGTAACCATGAAAAATAGAATTTCGTTGTTTTTAATGCTGATGTTGGTTGCCGGCGTAAGCCATGCAGAACTGAAAATCGGTTTTGTTAACGTAGCCAAAGTATTGGAAAAAGCGCCACAAGCAGCAAAAGCCAAAACCCGGTTGGAAACCGAGTTTTCGCCCCGCGACAAAGCACTGGTTTCCCAACAAAAGGAAATTAAAACCCTGGAAGAAAAACTGGGCCGCGACTCAGCGGTAATGGGTGAAGAAGAGCGCCGCAGAATCGAGAAAGACATTCTCGACAAAAAACGCGATGCTCAAAGGGCTCAACAAGAATTCAGCGAAGACTTCAACATGCGCAGAAACGAAGAGCTGGGCAACCTGCAAAAACGCATCGTGGAAGCAGTAAGAGCGCTAGCCAAAGAAGAATCGTTCGACCTGTTGCTGACCGACGGCGTGATTTATGCCAACGATCAAATCGACGTTACCGCCCGCGTCCAACAAAAGCTGGAAACCTTGTCTCAATAAGACAGCCGGCGTTTTCCAACCGGGAAAACGCTTAGCGCCATAAATGAGGAAAACCGTCCACACCCGGCTTTCCTCCCTCCCCTCTCTTCATGCAATTCAACATGACCGGAAAACTCGATATCTTACAAATCCAGGAATTATTGCCGCACCGCTACCCTTTTCTGCTGGTGGACAAGGTAATTGAATGCGAACCCGGCGTGCGTTTGCTGGGCATCAAAAACGTGACTTTCAACGAACCGTTTTTTCAAGGCCATTTCCCCAATAAACCGATTTTCCCCGGCGTATTGATCATGGAAGCCCTGGCGCAAGCCACCGCCCTGCTGACTGCGCAAAGCGACGCCAACCTGGGCAAAAAAGGTACCACGTATTTTCTGGCCGGTATCGACAATGCCCGTTTCAAGAGACAAGTCGTTCCCGGCGACCAGCTACGATTGGAAGTGACTTATCTAAAACATAAGCGCCACCTTTGGTCATTCGACTGCCGCGCGGAAGTGGACGGCGAACTGGCGGCCAGCGCGCAGATCATGTGCGCCGCGGTGGTGGAATAAATGATCGATCCTCGCGCGGTTGTCCATATCAACGCCGAACTGGCCGACGACGTCAAGGTCGGACCATTCTCGATCATCGGCCCCGATGTACAAATCGACTCCGGCACCGAAATCGGACCGCATGTGGTCATCAAAGGCCCGACCGCAATCGGCAAAGACAACACCATCTATCAGTTCACCTCGATAGGTGAAGATCCGCAGGATAAAAAATACGCCGACGAAATCACTCGCCTGGAAATCGGCGACAGAAACGTGATCCGCGAATTCTGCACCATGCATCGCGGTACCCAGCAGGATCAAGGCCTGACGCTGATCGGCAGCGATAACCTATTCATGGCTTACACCCATGTCGCTCACGATTGCGAGATCGGCGACCATGTGATCATGGCCAACGGCGCCTCGATTGCCGGCCACGTCCACCTCGGCGACCATGCCATCCTCGGCGGCTTCACGCTGGTGCATCAATTCACCCAGATCGGCGAATACAGTTTTTCGGCGATGGGCAGCGCCATTACTCAAGATATTCCGCCTTATGTAATGGTCGGCGGCAGGCCGACCCGTCCGCACGGCATCAACTCGGTGGGCATGGAACGCAACGGCGTGCCGCCGGAAGTGATCCGGCAAATCCGTAAAGCTTATAAGATACTCTACAAGAACAACTTGCGCCTGGAAGATGCCATTGAAGAGATGGAAGATATGGCCGGCGAAAGCAACGAGCTTTCCAACATGGTCAGCTTCCTGCGCAATGTCACTCGGGGCATACTCCGATAAGTCCGCTTGGCAAACGCGCCATGCATTGCAATACCTCCAATCGCCCAGCCGAACGCGTCGCCGGCATCGACGAAGTCGGACGGGGCTGCATCGTCGGCCCGGTGGTTGCCGCCGCGGTGATTCTCGATTCTTCCAGGCCGATTGCCGGACTGACAGACTCCAAAAAACTCACCGAAAAAAAACGCCGCTTATTGGCCGAACAGATCAAGGCCAACGCCCTGTGCTGGGCCGTGGCCCGCGCCGAGGCCAGCGAAATCGACCGCATCAACATCCTGCAAGCGACGTTGGTAGCGATGCAGCGGGCTTTTTCGCAACTGGAACATCGTCCCGATTATGTGATGGTGGACGGCAATCGCCTCCCCAATCTGGACTGTCCGGGCGAAGCCGTGGTCCAGGGCGACCTGCTGATTGCCGAAATCTCCGCCGCCTCGATCTTGGCCAAAGTGGCCCGCGACGAGGAAATGCAGATTCTGGACCGGCTGTACCCCGGCTACGCTTTCGCGGTTCACAAAGGCTATCCGACTCAACAACATTTATTGAAGCTGCAACACTTGGGCGTAACCGCACAACACCGGAAATCGTTTGCCCCCGTTAAGAAATATCTCGCTTAATCGCCCATGAATCCGACTTTCGTCCATCTCAGGATCCATACCGAATTTTCACTGGTCGACGGCATCGTCAGAATCAAGCCGTTGGTAAAAAAGCTGGGCGACTTTGCCATGCCCGCCGCCGCCATCACCGAACAAAGCAACCTGTTCTCGCTGGTCAAATTCTACAAAGCCGCGCAAGGCGCCGGCATCAAGCCGCTGATCGGCTCCGACGTACTGATTTTTAACGACGAGGAACCGGCTTCCCCGTTTCGCATGACCCTACTGGCGCGCAACAAAAAGGGCTATGTGACACTGACCGAACTGATTTCCCAAGGCTATCAGCAAGGTCAGCATCAGGGCATTCCCATGCTGCAAAAAGACTGGATCGCGGCCAATCACGAAGGCCTGATCGCTCTGTCCGGGGCGATGGATGGCGATGTCGGCCAGGCGCTGCTGGCGGAAAATGCCGAACAGGCCAAAAGCTGCGCCCAATATTGGAGCGAGCTGTTTCCGCAAAGCTTTTATCTGGAGTTGCAACGGGTCGGAAAATTCGACGAGGAACGATATATCGCACTGGCGGCAGGTTTGGCCGCCGATCTGGATTTGCCGGTGGTGGCGACCAACGACGTTCGCTTCATCAGCAGGAGCGACTTCGATGCCCACGAAGTCAGGGTCTGTATCCATCAGGGCCGGGTCTTGGACGACAGCCGCCGGCCGAAGAATTACACCGAACAGCAATATTTGCGTAGCGCCGAGGAAATGGCGGAGCTATTCGCCGATATTCCCGAAGCCCTGGAAAACAGCGTCGAAATAGCCAAACGCTGCAACGTCGAACTGACCCTGGGCGAAAACTACCTGCCGGACTTCCCGGTGCCGGCAGGCATGACGCTGGACGACTATTTCCGGGAAGCGTCGCGGGAGGGACTGGAACAGCGGCTTAAGCAGCATCCGCCTATCGGCAAGGGCAGCTTCGAAGAAAACCGCAAGGTTTACGACGAGCGCCTGGAAATCGAACTGAAAGTGATCACCCAGATGGGATTTCCCGGCTATTTCATGATCGTTGCCGACTTTATCCAGTGGGCCAAGAACAACGACATTCCGGTCGGGCCGGGCCGGGGTTCGGGCGCCGGTTCGCTGGTAGCCTATGCACTGAAAATTACCGACCTCGACCCCATCGAATTCGATCTGCTGTTCGAACGCTTCCTTAATCCTGAACGGGTATCGATGCCCGACTTCGATATCGACTTCTGCATGGAACGCCGCGACGAGGTGATCGACTACGTGGCCCGCCATTACGGCCGCGACCACGTCTCGCAGATCATCACCTATGGTTCGATGGCCGCCAAGGCGGTTATCCGCGACGTCGGCCGAGTGATGGGACACGCCTACGGCTTCGTCGACCGTTTGGCCAAGCTGATTCCGTTCGAAATCGGCATGACGCTGGAAAAGGCCCTGAAAGACAGCCCGGAGCTGAAAGCCTTGTACGACAGCGAAGAGGAAGTCAAGGCGCTGATCGACATGGCGCGCTCGTTGGAAGGCATTTCCCGCAACGCCGGCAAACACGCCGGCGGCGTGGTGATCTCGCCGACCAAACTGACCGACTTCAGTCCGCTGTATTGCGAGCAGGGCGGCGGCAATCTGGTTACCCAGTTCGACAAGGACGACGTCGAGGCAGTCGGCCTGGTCAAGTTCGACTTCTTAGGGCTAAGAACGCTGACTATCATCGACTGGGCTCTGCAAACCATCAACCGCCAACGCGCGCAGCGCGGCGAGGAGCCGGTCGACATTAGCCAGATCCCTCGCGACGACCTGCCCAGTTACGAATTGCTTAAAAACGCTCAGACCACGGCGGTATTCCAGCTGGAATCCAGCGGCATGAAGGCGCTGATCAAAAAGCTTAAACCCGACTGTTTCGACGACATCATCGCCTTGGTGGCGCTGTTCCGTCCCGGACCGCTGGAATCGGGGATGGTCGACGACTACATCAACGTCAAGCACGGCGCCAAGGCCGAGTACGCCCATCCCCTGCTGGAACCTATCCTGAAGCCGACCAACGGCGTTATTCTCTACCAGGAACAGGTGATGCAGATTGCCCGTGAGCTGGCGATGTATACGCTGGGCGGCGCCGACATGTTGCGGCGAGCGATGGGTAAGAAAAAACCGGAGGAAATGGCCAAGGAGCGGGAAAAATTCATGTCGGGTTCGGTGGCGAACCAAATCGACGAGAAAATCGCCACCTACGTTTTCGACTTGATGGAGAAGTTCGCCGGCTACGGTTTCAACAAGTCGCACTCGGCGGCCTACGCCTTGGTCGCTTATCAGACCGCCTGGCTGAAAGCCCACTATCCGGCTGCCTTCATGGCGGCGGTAATGTCCTCGGATATGGACAACACCGACAAGGTGGTGGTGCTGATCGACGAATGCCGGGAGATGAAGCTGGTTATTTGTCCTCCCGACATCAATATCTCCGACTACCGTTTCACGGTCAACGACAAAGGTCAAATCGTCTACGGCATCGGCGCCATCAAGGGCGTCGGCGAAAATGCCATCGAGGATTTACTGAAGGAACGCAACGCCAACGGCCCATACTCAGGCCTGTATGACCTGTGCAAGCGCGTCGATCTGCGCAAGGTCAACCGTCGGGTGCTGGAAGCCCTGATCCGCGCCGGCGCGCTGGATTCCATCGATCCGAATCGCGCTGCCCATCTGGCGGAACTGACCACCGCGCTGCGCGTCGCCGAACAACACGGCAAGATGGCGCAAGCCGGCCAGAACGATTTGTTCGGCTTGGCGGTGCAGGTGGAGGTCAGCGACGGCGAGGCCGAAGCCTACTCAACCAATGTCGAACCCTGGACCGAAAAAGAAAAACTGGAAGCGGAAAAACAGACGCTAGGCCTGTTTTTGACCGGCCACCCCATCGCCGAATACCTACCGGAACTGAAACATATCACCCACGGCACGCTGGGTTCTTTGGAAGCGGATGCCAGCCGCTCCAAAGGCAAAATGGAAGGCCGCGTCGCCGGTCTGATCGTGGAAATGCGCACCCGGCAAACCAAGCAAGGCAAGATGATGGGCTTTGCGACGCTGGACGACCGTACCGGCCGCCTGGAAGTCGCGGCGTTCAGCGGCATCTACGACAAATACCGGGACTTGCTGTCGAAAGATACCATTCTGATCGCGGAAGGCTCTCTGGCCATGGACGATTTCACCAACAGCCTACGGATGACCGCCGAAAAACTCTACAGCATGGAACAGGCGCGGGAGATGTATGCCAGAGGCATCGCGCTAAGCTGGAATAGCGAGGAATGGCCGCAAGATCGTTCGTTTTTCGAAGAACTGGCCAGTATCCTTAAACCCTTCTGCGGCGGCCAATGCCAAATCAGCATCGATTACACGGCAACCACCGCCAAGGCGACTCTGCTACTGGGCGACGACTGGCGGGTTCACCCCAGCGACGAATTGCTGATCAGATTACGCCGCCTGCTGCCGGCAGATGCGGTACAGGTCAGATATAAAGCCTAACGCTCGCTACGCGAATGGCCCGTATCAGAAAATCACTCTCTCCGCCAAACTTTGCATACCGATAAATCCGAATCGCTGACCACAAAAGGCTAACCCCCATTGTCAGCGATAACGTCGGCTATCTCCGATGCCGTCTCTGCGTGGGCAGCCAGCTCCGTAAGCCATGTATTACATTTCTTGAAAACTTAACGAGCCTGTAATTTTAATTTCCTGCCAGTTGGTTAACATTTTTTTTGCAAATTCTGTGACGCAGTTATTTGCCAACGAAAAAATTAACCGACTTTGCTATTAGGAATTGATACCCATGAAAGCTTTTAAATTATCTCTAATCGCTGCGGCTGTAGCGTCTGTCGTTTCGCCTTTGACTGCTCAAGCGGCAGATACTTGGTTTGACAATTTTACTCCATTGTCCAGCTCCGCTGGCCCGACCGCTAACGAAGCAACGCCAATCACGTTGTCAAATCCCGGCTTTAATCAAGTCACCATCGCTGATCGTGCCACACAAAACACTCTGGTACCTGGTTCCAATTCCGGCAACTGGGACATGATCACCGCCAACGAAACCGGCCCTAACGCTGGTCGCTATTTGTTCATGCCATTCGAAACCGGCACCGGCGGCGTTCAACGTATCGATTTGCATGATTCCAACTACAACACCCGCACCACCACTATCGTTGCCCCTGGCACCCAAGGCTTCGTATCCGGCGATGCTTCTCGCTGGACTCCATGGGGTAGCTACCTAACTGGCGAGGAATCCTGGGGCGCGGGTAGTAGCAAAGGCCGTTTGTTTGAAGTCACCAACGCCACCACAGCGACAGCCAACGGCGGTAACTTGGTCCAACGTAGTATTGTTCCTCACGTGTCCCAAGAAGGTTTGGCTTTCGATAACAACAACAGCCTGTATTTCATTGATGAGTTGAACGGCGGCTCGATTTTCAAATATGTTTCTGCTAATCCTTTCGCAACCACCGGTAACGATTTTTTCGCCGCAGGCCAAACTTTTGCCATGAAAGTGGGTGCCGGTAGCCAGTTCGAAGGTAATAACGGTCCAGCAATCACAGGCGGTTTCACCTGGGAAGCGATCACTAATGCCAGCGGTGGAGCATTGGCCGGTATTTCCAGCCTTGCCGCCGATGGCGCGATCGATGGCCGCAAATCTGCGGTTAATGCCGGGGCTACTGGCTACAACCGTCCGGAAGATTTGGAAATTCAAAATCTGGGCGGCAATCAGCTGATTTATTTCGCGACTACCGATTCCGACACCAACGCTAACACTACAGATGGCCGTAGCCGCGTTTATAACTTCAACGTCGCCACAAACACTGTCAGTTTGTTTGCCGATTCCAACACCATTGATCTGGCAACCGGTTTGGCGGTTGGCGGTGGATTGAGAAATGCCGATAACTTGGCGATCGATGCCGAAGGCAATATATACATCATCGAAGACCGTGACGGTTCTATCGACGACGATATTTGGTTTGCCAAAGACGTCAATAAAGACGGCGACTTGTTAGACGCCGGCGAAGGTCTGGCTCGTTGGGCTTCCAACGGTACTCCGGGCTCTGAGTTCACTGGTCTATATTTTGACAAGTTCAACGCCAACGTCGCTTACGTCAACATCCAGCACCCTACCAGTGGCGTTGACCGTACTATGATGATCACCGCTACTCCAGCCGCTGTACCTGTTCCAGGCGCGGTTTGGTTGTTCGGTTCCGCAATCGCCGGCATGATCGGCCTGCGCCGCCGCAAAGCCTAAGCCACAAAAAAGCCTTTCGTCTCTTATGAGGCGAAAGGCTTGATTTTTCCGAGTATCAAAGCCTCGCTTAGTCGAGGCTTTTTTATACGTGAACGCTTTGGAAGATTAAATCAATCAGCGCAACAACCCGACGTTGTTGCCGCCTAATTCAACTAATCCTCGGAGCCGGGGCCGGCATTTGAACCGCTGCCTTCTTGACGGCTAGACTCTTGAACTCGCGACTCCGACCTGTTGCTACGCTCAGCAAAATCGCTTGCATAAGGACGCGGCTGAGGGGTGGCTTCGCTTTCCGAGTAGGACGCGGCTGGTCTGTCGCTGCCTTGGTTATCGCTTTCGCCGGCACTGCCCGACTCCTGCTTTCTTTCGCCGCCATTGCGAGGCGAACGGCGACGATTACGGCCGCGACGCGCCGTGCGTTCCTGAGGCGCGCCGTTTCTTTTTGCGACGTTCTCGGCCGCAACTTCGTTGTCCGGAGTTTGACTAACTTCTTCGGCGTTGCTGACATTTTCCGCAGTCGGATTATTTGGCGGACGCTTGTTATTTCGGCGCGAATTGCGGCCCGATGATGGGCGGTCCCTATCCCTGTCCCTGCGGTTGTTTCTGCCCGATCTAGGCTTGTCTTCCCCACTCTTTTCCGCTTTATCGGCAATCTCCGCGGCCTTGCTTTGACCGATCAGGCGCTGCCAAAAACGCTGAATCAAACTGGTTGAGGTCTTTTTGTTTTGTACCGGCGCGGGGGCATCGGGCAAGAACTCCTTGACCGCGGCTTTTTCGAGTTTCGGGCCGGCCTGTTTGGCAAATTCCGGCAGCGTAATATCTTCTTCCTTGATGTGCTGATGGCTGGCCTTGTCTTCAAGACCTTCCAGCGACTTGATGCGCTCGATATCGTAAGCCGGCGTTTCGATATGCTTGCTGGGCAGCACGACGATGCTGACATGCAGTCTCGATTCCAGCTCCTGAATCGCCGCGCGTTTTTCATTGAGCAAGAAGGTCGCGCAGTCGATAGGCAAATGGGCGATGACGCGCTCGGTGCCCTTTTTCATGGCTTCTTCTTCGATCAATCGTAGCACCGCCAATGTCACCGATTCGACATTGCGAATGGTGCCTTGGCCTTTACAACGCGGACAGGTCAGTTGAGTGGAGTCGCCCAGCGACGGCCGCAGCCGCTGTCTGGACATTTCCATCAAGCCGAAGCGGGAGATGCGGCCGGTCTGGATGCGGGCCCGGTCGATTTTCAACGCATCGCGCAAGCGATTTTCAACTTCGCGCTGGTTTTTGTTGGACATCATGTCGATGAAGTCGATGACGAACAGGCCGCCTAAGTCGCGTAAGCGCAGTTGGCGAGCGATCTCGTCGGCGGCTTCCAGATTGGTGTTGAGAGCGGTTTCCTCGATGTCGCTGCCCTTGGTGGCGCGCGCCGAGTTGATGTCGACCGAGGTTAAGGCTTCGGTGTGATCGATGACGATCGAACCGCCTGAAGGCAAGGTCACTTCCCGTCTATAAGCCATTTCGATCTGGGTTTCGATCTGATACCGGCTGAATAGCGGCACGCTATCCTGATACTGTTTAGCCTTGTGCAGGTTATGCGGCATTACCTGTTTCAGGAAGTTATGCACCAATTTGAAGGCGCCTTCCTGATCGATGAGGATTTCGTCGATGTCGCCGCGCAAATGGTCGCGTAGGGCGCGGATGATGACATTGCTTTCCTGGAAAATCAGGAAGGGTGCGGTCTGTTCGCTGCTGGAGCGATCGATGGCTTCCCACAATTGCAGCAGGTAGTTTAAATCCCACTGCAACTCCTCGACATTTTTGTCGGAACCGGCGGTGCGGATGATCAAGCCCATGGTGTCGGGGATTTCCAGCGCGGCCATGGTTTCGCGCAGTTCGCTGCGGTTGTCACCTTCGATACGCCTGGATATGCCGCCGGCCTTGGGATTATTGGGCATCAGCACCAGATAGGTGCCGGCCAGACTGATGTAGGTCGTTAGCGCCGCGCCTTTGTTGCCCCGCTCTTCTTTTTCGATCTGGACAACGATCTCCTGACCTTCGCGGATATTGGACTTGGAGGACTTACCTTCTTCACCGTCGCCGCTGCGATATTGGGGGGCAATTTCCTTGAAAGGCAGGAAGCCGTGTTTTTCCGCCCCGTAATTGACGAAGGCGGCTTCGAGACTGGGTTCTACCCGGGTGATGATGCCTTTGTAAATATTGGATTTCTTTTGCTCTTTTGAAGGGACTTCGATGTCAAAATCGTACAGTTTCTGACCATCTACCAAGGCAACACGCAGCTCTTCAGGCTGCGTGGCATTGATAAGCATTCTTTTCATTAAATTATCCTTGTTATTCTATGTACCCTACCTAGAGCTTGAACAGATTTCTTGTCGCGAATAAGGGCGGCGTTCGTTTCCCAACATTATTACTTACGTGAGCGGCCGGGCTGACTGAAAACGGCATGTTGTTTGGAGCAGCAGGTATCGGACTTACCGAGAGTGGCGCTTGAATTGTGGGAGGTCTGTTTTACCAAACTCTATATTTAAGGATACAGGTCGCTCATCATGGGTTGAGCGATAAAACCCGAAAAAATTCTTTAGGTTGGCAAGGGCTGAAAGCGCCTAGGCCATTGCGTATAAATTTTTAGTGTAAGTCTATCCACAGATAAACTGGCCTAATATAACAATCTTTGTTAATAGCAGCAATTTTAAACCATGCAGGCCGATATATTGTTATCATTTGCGGCATGAATACCGCCTCAAATCAGATTATTCCACAAGTACAATGGCTGGAAATCAGCGATGCAAATGCCGAACAGCGGCTCGATAACTTTCTGATCGGCTACCTCAAAGGCGTGCCGAAAACCCGGATTTACCGGATGGTTAGAAAAGGCGAAGTCCGGGTCAATAAAGGCCGGGTGGATGTCAGCTATAAGCTGGCATTAGGCGATATCGTCCGGATCCCCCCCGTCAGAGTAGCGGAAAAAAAGGACGAAGTCATCGTCCAGCCAACCTTGAAGTACAGCCTTGAAAACCACATTATTTACGAAGACGAAGGCTTTATAGTCCTCAACAAGCCATCCGGGTTTGCGGTGCATGGCGGCAGCGGCATCAACTCCGGCGTAATCGAGGCACTCAGACAGATCAGGCCGCAACAGAAGTTTCTGGAACTGGTACATAGGCTTGACAAGGAAACCTCGGGCTGTTTGTTGATCGCCAAGAAGCGTTCGGTATTGAAAGTGTTGCATGATCTGTTTCGCGGCGACGGCATTAAAAAGACTTATCTGGCCTTGCTGGAAGGACAATTCCAACGTAAGAAACAACTGGTCGACGTGCCCTTGCTAAAGAATGTGGCCCAGGGCGGAGAAAGAATGGTCATGGTCAGCCAAGCCGGCAAACCCGCCGAGACCTTGTTTACCCGGCTAAAACAGTACCAGGACGCAACCCTGGTTCATGCCGCACCCAAAACCGGGCGCACACACCAAATCAGGGTGCATGCCGCCTGGCTCGGCCATCCGATCATTGCCGACGACCGCTATGGCAAAGACGACGTGAATAAAACCTTTAAAAAACGCGGCTACAAACGCTTATTTCTGCACGCCGAACAACTACAGTTTGCCCACCCGGTAACCGGAACACCGCTGAACTTCACCGCCCCCTTACCCGAGGATTTGCAAGAATTACTGAACAATGAAAAACCGCTTTGATTTGATCATCTTTGACTGGGACGGCACCCTGGTCGACTCTATCGACTGGATAGTCCATTGTATTCAGCAGGCCGCCGAACGTTACGGCTGCCCGATACCAGGGCAGCAGGCCACAAAAGACATCATCGGCCTAAGCATCGAAAACGCAACACAGCAACTGTTTCCCGACATCGACAGCAGCACCCGGCAACTGGTCGCAGCACACTACAGCCAAATTTTTTTCTCCAAACAAATCAGCCGCAACGATTTGTTTCCAGGCGTTTACGAAATGTTGCAGCAATTCAAGCAAGACGGCTACCGCTTAGCCGTCGCAACCGGCAAAAAATCCTCGGGCCTTGCCAAAGCCATAGCCGCGACCGGTGTTGCCGATTTGTTCTGCACTACCCGCTGTGCGGATCAAACCGCGTCAAAGCCCGATCCGCTGATGATAGACGAAATCGTCGCCGAACTGGGCGTCGACAAACAGCGCACCCTGATGGTCGGCGACTCGACGCATGATTTGCAAATGGCGATCAACGCCCAAATTTCGGCCATCGGCGTCACTTGCGGCGCCCATTCCGAATCGATATTGCAACAATATCAGCCTTTGCGCTGTCTACAGTACCCTACCGAGTTAATTGGCATTATTTAAGAGGTTTACGCAGTGGAAAATCATCAGCAAGATTCGCAACTAACCAACGACAAACCTGCCGGATGGGAAAAAGACATTGTCGAAAAATTAGCATTTGCGGCACTCAACGAGCAAAAGACCACCAGACGTTGGGGCATTTTTTTTAAATTACTCACCTTTGCTTATCTCGCCATTGTGCTGGGCATAGCGGTTTATCCGCAATTCAAGGACAACATCGTATCCAGTAAAAGCGAACATGTCGCCGTTGTCGACGTGCTTGGCGTAATCGCCGAGGGCGAGGGCGCCAGCGCCACTAACGTGATTGAAGGCTTGCGGGATGCCATCAAGGATAAAAACACCAAAGGCATCATCCTCAATATCAATTCGCCCGGCGGCAGCCCGGTACAATCCGCTTATATCTTCGATGAAATCAGGCGCCTGAAAAAACAGCATCCCGACATGCCGATTTACTCGGTAGTCGGCGACATTTGCGCTTCCGGCGGCTATTACATCGCTTCGGCCAGCGACAAGATTTATGTCAACCAAGCCAGCATCATCGGTTCGATCGGCGTAATCATGAACGGTTTCGGCTTTAGCAATGTATTGGAAAAACTCGGCGTGGAACGCCGCTTGCTGACGGCGGGCGAGCATAAAGCCATGCTAGACCCTTTTTCTCCCATCAAGGAACAAGAAAGCAAGCACATGCAGTCGCTGCTCGACCAAGTCCATCAACAATTTATCGGCGCAGTAAAAGAGGGCCGCGGCAACCGCTTAAAAGAAATTGAAGCACCGGACATGTTTTCCGGCTTGGTATGGACCGGTGCCGAAGGCGTGAAATTGGGCTTGGCCGACGGCTTCGGCAGTGTCGATTCGGTCGCCCGCGAAGCGTTCGGCACCGAAGAAAAGCTAAACTTCACCCCTCAGGAACGCTTAATCGATCGCCTGGCAGGCAAAGTCGGCGCATCGTTCGGCCATGCCTTTAGCAATATGTTAAATACGCCCGACCTGCGTTAAATCGCGAACAAACAGCGCCTTGGCGGCCCACAAGCCGCCAACACCCATTCCTGGAACCTGTAAACTGCCTCAGTTTTAACATCGATAACGCGGGCTATATTGAATAGCGAAAAGATGCCAGTGACACAAACACCTCCGGATTTATCGACTGCCCAAAATCATACAAACGATAAGTGTTGCCTAACGCGGCAATTTTAAGGATAATGCGCCTCTCTTCAGCTTTCAGCTGATGTTTTATGGTTACTGTGTCGGTCCTCTCGCAACGATACGCTGTAAACCCCGCCAGGTCCGGAAGGAAGCAACGGTAGCAGCGGATTCGTGTGCCGGGATGTGGCTGGCACAGTATCCGCCCAAACGCTTCCCCAATCCTCGTCGCTAATGGCTTATCAGGTTCTTGCCAGAAAATGGCGCCCAAGCAACTTCACCCAGCTTGTCGGCCAAGAACATGTCAGTCAATCGCTGATTCACGCCCTGCAACATGACCGCCTGCATCATGCCTATTTATTCACCGGCACCAGAGGCGTTGGCAAAACCACGGTTGCGCGAATCCTAGCCAAGGCAATCAATTGCGAAAATCTCAAGGATTTCAATCCTTGCGGCGAATGCCCGGTTTGCAAGGATTTCGAGCAGGGCCGCTTCATGGACCTGATCGAGGTCGACGCCGCATCGCGCACCAAGGTCGAAGACACTCGAGACTTACTCGATAATGCCCAATACGCGCCAAATCAAGGCCGCTACAAGGTTTACCTGATAGATGAAGTGCACATGCTGTCCGGCCACAGCTTCAATGCGCTGCTGAAGACCCTGGAAGAGCCTCCGCCACACGTTAAATTTTTATTGGCGACCACCGATCCCCATAAGATTCCGGTGACGGTATTATCGCGCTGCCTGCAATTCAACTTGAAACGCTTGCTGCCCGAACAGATCGACACCCAAATGCAGTTTATTTTGGGCCAGGAACAGATCGACTTTGAAGCAACGGCGCTAAAAATGTTGTCGCGAGCCGCGGACGGCAGCTTGCGCGATGCACTGAGCCTGCTCGACCAAGCCATCGTTTATGGCAGCGGCAGCGTCAATCTCGCTTCAGTAACCGGCATGCTCGGCACCGTCGCCCAACAACCTATAGACGAAATGCTGCAAGCATTGGCTGTCGGCGATGCCAGGGCGCTACTCACCAAAGTCGCCGATGTCGCCGAATTAACTCCTGATTATGCCGACATTCTGCAACAGATGTTGCGCGTCCTGCATCGTGTCGCCCTTATCCAGCAAATCCCCGATTTCGCCGACAACGAATTCGACAAACAACTTCTAGACACGTTAACCAAGGCGCTAACACCAGAAGACGTACAACTGTATTATCAAATCGGCTTAATCGGCCAACGGGATCTGGAACTAGCCCCCGATCCACGTAGCGGCTTTGAAATGGTGATGCTGCGCATGCTGACTTTCCGCCCACAAGCGATGACAGCCGAACCGTCCACGCCAACCAAATCGATAGGCGCCAAACCCGCCATCGGTACGCATGAACCAACGGGGCCTATTGCCAAACCGGCTACAACCGAAACGCCACCGCAAAGCCGCCAGCCAGCCAAACCAGACAATTGGCAGGAGATTATCGCAGCCCTGAACATCAGCGGCCGCACCAAGGAACTCGCCAACAACTGCGTTTTGGACAATATCGACGACACAGCCTGCCGTTTGCTGCTAGACCCCGGCTTTCAACAGGTCGGCAGCAAAGCTGAAGAGAACCTTAGGTCCGCACTACAAAATTATTACGGAAAACCATTAAAGCTGGTGATTACCCAGCAATCCACACAGCAAATGACTCCCGCTCTCGAGATGCAGAAAGCGAGGGAAGACAAACAACAAGCCGCCGTCGACAGCATCAATACGGATGACAATATACAGACACTAAAGGAAAATTTTGGCGCCAGAATCATGCCGGGCAGTATCGAGCCGCTTAACTAAATACTTGGAGAAACCATGAAAAACTCACTAGCGGGCATTATGCAGCAAGCCCAAAAAATGCAGGACAATTTCAAAAAAGCCCAGGAAGAACTGGAAGTCATCGAGGTATTAGGCGAGTCCGGCGGTGGATTGGTCACGATTTTGATGACCGGCAAGCGCGAGGCACGCAAAGTCAGCATCGACCCATCGCTAATCGGCGACGACAAAGACATGCTGGAAGATTTAGTAGCCGCGGCAATCAACGATGCGGTCCACAAAGTCAACAAAATGAAAAAGGAAAAAATGGCGGACGTCACCGCCGGCATTCCTATTCCACCCGGTTTCCAAATGCCTTTTTAAGCATGCAAAATCAGGGACTGCTGAAAGATCTAATCCAAAGCCTATGCTGCCTGCCGGGCGTCGGACCAAAATCGGCGCAGCGCATGGCGTTTCATTTATTGCAACGCAATCGCGAAGGTGCAGCACAACTCAGCCGAATTCTGGCGCAAACTCTGTCCGAAATCGGACATTGCCGGGAATGTCGAACTCTAACGGAAACCGAACTTTGCGAAGTTTGCAGCAATACCTTGCGCGACGAAGAATTGCTATGCGTAGTGGAAAGCCCTGCCGATGCCTGGGTCATAGACCAAGCAACAACATTTAAGGGTAAATATTTTGTCCTGCACGGCCGATTGTCGCCGCTGGACGGCATAGGTCCCGATCAACTGGGCTTCGACCTACTGGAACAACGTATGGCAAGCGGAAAAATCAAGGAAATCATTCTGGCAACCAACTCAACCGTGGAAGGTCAGGCGACCGCCCATTTCATCGGCGAAGTTGCCGCTAAATTCAATATCCGCGCCAGCCGAATTGCCCACGGCATACCGATGGGAGGCGAACTGGAATTTATCGACAGCAACACCTTATCGCACGCGTTTAACGGTCGACACCTGCTCTAGCATCACCCTTCACACGGCATTTACCGCAACTCACCAAATCTAAATTCCCTCTGCATTGATAAATAAAACGCTCGCAGATAGGGGGGACCTGGAGAAACGGCAGATAGGCCACGGAAAAGCCGCCTTGGCGACTTTTCCGTCTACTTAAGCGATGCTTATAGCGGTGTAACGTTTTCCGCTTGAGGGCCTTTTTGACCGGTGGTTACTTCCATGGTCACGCGTTGGCCTTCTTTCAGAGTTTTACGACCATTGCCGTTGATAGCACTGAAGTGTACGAACACATCTTTGCCGCCTTCTTGTTCGATGAAACCGAAGCCTTTTTCATCGTTGAACCATTTTACTTTGCCTTCTACTTGTACTGACATAAATCTCTCTTGCTTAAAAAGCCATTGCTGGCGTGTTACGGGGGTTTGTGAATAAAGCGGGTAGTGGAAGACTTGGAAAAGCGACAACGATTACCTTGCTAAATCGGTGCCATTATACATATCAATTGCCGTTGTCAAAGCAAAAATAGATTGATTCCGGCTGTTAACGTTTTATTACAAAGCCCTCTCAATGACCACAGGCCGCACATTAACGACAAAGCCATTGATTTTTATATCATTTCACCGAAAAACGCATCTCTGGCGTTTGCTCTAAAACAATGTAATCGACTGGAAAAAACTTCCTTTCGTAGCGCAATATTTGCCTCAAAGACACCGGAATTTGAGGCAAAACGACAGCGAAAGAGCGCTATTGGCAAAAAAATCCGCCTTTAACCGCTTCGAAAAACCACCAAACAAAGCCATATAACCCGTTCGTAGCTAGCCAATCTAACTTTTAAAGGCGTCGGCTAACCAGACACCCGCCAAAATAAAGCAAATCCATTGGCGCCCCCCCCCGTGCGGCTTCCTTTTTACAGCCAAAGCAGCCGGGGCAGTCTGGCTTAACGATCAACTGCACCGCATGACGCGTTAGTCGTTATCCAGTTCATCCGCCGACAATTTTTTGCCGGGGATATAGCTTGGAGCGACGCTGATCAAAATGGTCAGGAATGTTGCAATATAAGGCACCGCCTGTACCGCCAACACTGCAACCCATAAATGACCGCTCGTGTTGTCGAACTGCGGCTCCATCCGCATGGCGGCGATACCGGCTACCAACAAACTCAACAACAGCAACTCCTGCCAAATCACCAACAACCCGGCGATCAACGGCCCCTGCGCTTCGTATTTAGGGGTACGCATGAAAGGTTTGCCGGACGTGAACAGACCCTGCAGGGTTCCGCGCGCTACGGTATGGGTCAGCGACAAACCTGCCAAAGCCGCACCCAATGCATGAAAGGTCGAGCAAGCCACCCGAGCCTTGTAAAGCCAAAGACCGCGCAAGACTTTGAATACAAACAAGCCTATGGTAGGCAACAAGAAGGCATTGATCGGCAATTCGCTATGCAGGGGGTTTAGCACCAATATCGTGGTCAAAATCAAGCTAGCCCCGGTAAATAGCAGCGCCAAGGCATCGGAAAACCATGGCAACCAGCCCGCGACGAAATAGTAGCGCTGAGCGGAAGTCAGCCCTGATTTTTTGTTGGGCAGGAAATGCCGCCAATGCTTTTTGATGATCTGCATCGCCCCGTAGACCCAACGGAAACGCTGCGTCATGTAACCCGAAAATGTATCCGGCATCAGGCCTTTTCCGAACGACTCCTTGCAGTACACCGAATCGTAGCCCGCTTCGTAGAGACGCAGACCCAGCTCACTGTCTTCGCAAATACACCATTCGCCCCAGGCACCGACTTTTTCAAACGCCGATTTGCGAACCATGGTCATGGTGCCATGCTGGATGATGGCATTGTATTCATTGCGCTGCACCATGCCGATATTGAAGAAACCGGCGTATTCCCAATAGCACATGTCTTTGAATGCGCCTTGACGAGCATCTCGATAGTCTTGTGGCGACTGCACGAAACCGACGTTTTCCTGGTCGAAATACGGCACCATCGCTTTCAACCAATCCGGATTCAGAATGTAATCGCTGTCAATCACCGCAATAATCTCGGCATCCTCGGCGGTATTGGTCAGGGCATAGTTGATTGCACCCGCCTTAAAGCCTGGCCAGTTATCCAAGTGGAAGAAACGAAATCTTGCCCCCAACCTGTCACAATCCTCCTGTACCGGCATCCAGACCGCAGGATCCTTGGTGTTATTGTCCATCACCAACACTTCGAAGTTAGGATAATCGACCTTAGCCAGCGCATTTAGGGTCTTGCGCACCATTTCCGGCGGCTCGTTATGAATTGGCAAATGGATGGAGACCTTGGGATATTTGAATTCCGGCGAGGGCGTCAACGGTGAAAAAGTGCGCCGGCCTTTGCGATGCCACAATACTTCCGCCAACTCCAGGCTTTCAGTCAGCAACACCAAAATCGCCATGGCCTGCATCATCAACAAAATGCTCCAGAACACCACCGAGAAGCTGGTTTGGTACTGCGAGGAGGCAATAGAGGCCGACCAAAACAATACCGAGGCAGCTAGGTTAGCCATAATGCCAAAAAGCAATTTACCCGGCAATTTCAAGCTTTTGCGGGTAAATAAAAACGCCGCCATCAAGATAACGCTCAAGATAGCCGCACCCGTAGCAAAGTTGCGCCACATGGGGTTGGCCACCACTTCGCCTTCCATCGGAAATTTAGCTAGACGCTCGGCATTGAACAAGCCCCAATAGGCGCCGGCGGTACCCTCAATCGAGATTTTCCAAGGCTGGTCAAACGCTTCGATCACATAATAAATGATGTTTTCCGCAGTCGCCCGGTTCAGGAAAGCCCGCAAAAACTTGGCTTCGTTGATCAGCGAAGCGGTTGCGCCTTTTTGCGGAGGCCCATCCGAAGGCCAGCCAGCTTCCGTGATGACGATGGGTTTGTTGGGATAGAGTTGTTGCAGTTCGTAATAGCGTTTGAAAACGTAATCTACGGCGGCATCGCCTTCAACGTCGCTAGGCTTATCGACTGGAACGCCCTCCCAATAAGGCAGGATATGGACACCGATATAATCAACCGCATCAACCAAAGCCGGATTCGCCGCCCAAATATCCCAGGTTTCCGAGGTACTGACCGGCTTCCAGGTACGTTTTTTGACTTCCTTGATATTGTCGATCAACTGATTGGCTTTTTCCGCAACTTTGACTTTCAGCTCCGCTTCGATCTTGTCGTTGATTTCCTGATCGCTCAGTTGGCCTTTGTACTGCTCCCTGAGTTGCGCGGCAATGGGGATGGCTAGTTTGGTGCGGGCTCTCAGCAAGGATTCATTACCCACCAAGGTGCGAACAATCGTTTTCGGATATTGATTGCTTAAATTGACCAGGCTCTCGACTTCACGGCGATTTTTGTCTTCAATCCTTTGTTTATCTTCTTCAGTAGCATTGTCGTCGACGATGTCTATCCACGCCCCCATCGCCAGATGCATGCCTTTTTGCGCCGCCAACTCCGGCACAACTTCCATGCCTTCCAGCGAGGTATAAGTTCTTATCGAATGAACCTTATCGGCTAATAGCTCCAAATCTTGTTGAACCTGTTCGCGAGTCGGGTAGTTTTTCTTTTCAGGACTGAAGTCTTTGCGGGTACCGTTATAAGTCACCCCCATCATCGTGCTGCTCCATGACGGTAGCTGCAAGGGGTTATTTATGTAAGTCCAAATGGCAAAGTTAATAACTACCAGAAAGATAATTGAAAATAAGGTGGCTATTTTGGCTTTCATTTCGAGAGAAGAGCTCCAGTCTAGGGATATACGAATTCAGATTTTTACAACATTAAATGCAGCAGCACGCCCGCCGCACCCGGGAAACTTGTTTTTGCTTTCGGCTCTTGCTCGGTGAAAACCTCACAAGCCCCCGACAATATTGGGGATTGAAGGCAGCACCAACAACCACTGCCGCCTATCGGAGAAATCCTCGCCTAAAGCCGGCTGGCTAATCAAATCGACAAAACCAGCGAACGCCGGTATTTTTAATTTGCTTGGCTTACGCCGGCCTTAAGCTAGGGATGCGGGAACAACCCTTATTTCAAGGAAAGGGTTTCGACACGCCCTTTCATCTCGATATTGAGTTTATCTTCTTTAGCCAACCAACCTATCCCTCGCTGCACGTCGTTCTTGCTGAGTCCGGTTTCGGTTGTGACTTTGTTTACACTGGCCTCGCCATTTTTATCCAGAAATTGCCAGATTTTTCCAGCTGCATCACCAATTGCCTCTATCATTTCAACTCCTCACATTTACGCAAAAAAATCGGGTATTCATGTTCGATTGGCTAGTGCCTGATCCATTAAAATTACGCGCAATTAACGCTCATCGGGCAACACGATATTAAGCTCCAGGGTTTCCTGATTGCCATCCTGTTCAAAGTTAACCGTAATAGCATCCTGCCCTACATTGACATACTTGCGAATCACTTCCAGCAACTCCTGCTGTAATTGCGGCAAATAGGACGGCTGATTGCGAGAAGATCGCTCGTGAGCCACCAATATCTGCAGCCTTTCCTTGGCTAACGACGCGGTATTGGGCTTCGATGATCGAAAATAATCCAAGAGACTCATTACTTACTCCCGAACAGCTTGCTAAATAAGCCTTTCTTCTCTTCGTCTATAAAGCGGTGCGGTTTATTTTCCCCAAGATATCTGGCAACGATATCGGCATACGCTTGGCCCGCGTCGCTTTGCTCGTCCAGGATCACCGGAGTACCGGAGTTTGAGGCATTCAGCACCGATTTCGATTCGGGTATAACGCCCAACAAGTGCAGCGATAAAATCTCCTGCACATCGTCAACACTTAACATTTCGCCCAACTTGACCCTATCCGGCGAATAGCGGGTCAACAGCAAATACTCCTTAATCGGTTCCTCGCCCTTTTCGGCACGACGCGATTTGCTCGCCAAGATGCCCAACATCCGGTCCGAATCCCGCACCGAAGACACCTCGGGATTGGTCACCACAAAGGCATCGTCGGCAAAATACATGGCAAGTGTAGCACCGCGCTCTATTCCTGCCGGCGAATCGCAGACAATGAATTTAAAATCCTTGGCAAGCTCTTCCAGAATTTTTCCGACGCCTTCGGTCGTCAGCGCATCTTTATCACGTGTTTGCGACGCCGGCAATATATACAACTGATCGCAACGCTTGTCTCTGATCAGCGCTTGATTTAGGGTCGCTTCGTTATTGATCACGTTTACCAGATCGTAAACCACCCGGCGCTCGCAACCCATGATCAAATCGAGATTGCGCAGGCCCACATCGAAATCGATAACGGCGGTCTTATGCCCCCGCTTGGCTAAGCCCATCGCGATAGCCGCGCTGGTTGTGGTCTTGCCCACGCCACCTTTTCCCGATGTTACTACGATTATTCTGGCCAATGTTGTTCCTCCAAGAAAAGCTTAAATGTCTTTGATGATCAGCGCCTGGTTATCCAGGCTGATTTGGACGGGTTTATGCGTCGCATGATTGCTTAAATCGTCGCGGAGTTGATAAATACCGGCTATCGAGATCAGTTCCGCCTGCAAGTCCGAACAGAATATGCGGCTTTCGGTATTGCCCAACACACCCGCCAAGGCGCGGCCACGCAACGAACCATATATATGGATATTGCCTTCCGCCATAATTTCGGCACCGGCGCTAACGGTTGCAGTCACGATCAGATCGCCCTTGGCGTAAACTCGCTGCCCGGAGCGCACCGGCTGAGTGATCAGTTTGTTTTCCAGCGTTTGATTGGCCGGAGCCGGATGCTCGGCTTCAGGCGTAGGCAATTTTTTGGCAGGCTGTTTATCGGCAAGCGGGGTGTTTTGTCCGTGCATGGAATGTACCGGCAAATTCATCGCCAGCGATTCGGCATTCTGTTGCTCATTGCCGCCACGAATACCTATAGGCATGAACCCCTGATTACGCACAACAGTAACGATCTCGTTAACGGAGATCGCAAGATTTTGGCTGGTCAATTTTTGCAAATCGATTAACAGCGGCGAATTTTTAAAAAACTCCGGCGCTTGCGCCACCTTTTCCTGCAACTGCTGTTCAATGCGCGCCAAATCGTTACTGGCTAGCAACAACACAGGCACGGTGAGCGAAGTACTTTTAAACTCTAAAGCCGTCTTTTGTAAAGAAGAGGTGTCGGTTGACATCGGGTCTGGGAAATCAGCTATTTTGTGCGCCAAATACTATCATTTTCCGGATAAAAAGCACAGGCGTTACAGTAGCAACAGGGTTGCTAGCCCCAAAAAGGCCGTAAAACCGACGACATCGGTCACCGTCGTCAACAACACACCTCCGGCCAATGCCGGGTCGATTCCCATTTTATCCAGCAACACCGGAATCAAAACCCCAGCCAGCGCCGCGCAAACCAGATTGATCAACATCGCCGCCCCCAATAACATACCAATATGCGGATTATGAAACCAGAAACCGGCGACCGCGGACACCACCACCGCCCAGATCAAGCCATTCGCCAGTCCCACGGCAACTTCCTTAAACAGCAGGCTGCCGGCATTACTGATCGTCACTTGCCGCAATGCCAAGCCCCGCACCACCAACGTTAAGGTCTGGCTACCGGCGATACCGCCCATGCTGGCGACAATCGGCATCAACACCGCCAACGCGACTATCTGCTGAATGGTATCTTCAAAAACATCGATCACCGCAGCCGCTAAAAAAGCCGTGAGCAAATTCACGCCCAACCACAAAGCCCGTCGCTTGGCGCTGGTCATCACCGGCGCAAACATATCCTGCTCCTCGCTTAAACCGGCCATGCTCATCAGCGAATGATTAGCCTCGTCGCGGATTAGCCCGACCACATCATCGACAGTGATACGCCCCACCACCTTGCCATCGTCGGCCAGCACCGGCGCCGACAACAGCTTGCGCCGTTCGAACAACACAGCCACGTCGCGGCTCGGCATCCGGTAAGAAATCCCCGTGCTGCGGGTATCCATAATCGCTTCGACCTTGGTGTGAGGATCGTGCGTCAACAATTGGCTGAGCGGCAACATCCCCTGAAAATGATCCTTACGATCGACGACAATCAAACTTTCGATCGAAGCCGGCATGGCTCCGCGCAGACGTAAATATCGCGATATGACATCCAAGGTCACATCGCCACGAATCGTCAGAACATCCAACGACATCATGCTGCCGGCGGTATGCTCCGCATAACTCAGCGCCTTCTCGAAACGGTTGCGGTTGTATACGCCTATCGACTCCATGACCTGCGACAACAAGGGTTCCGGCAAGACATGCAGCAAATCCACCATGCTGTCGGACCCCATGGTTTCGGTCGCCGCGATCAAATCCTTTCTGTCGGTGATTTTCAACAGACTGCTGCCGACTTCGACATTGACTTCAACCAGAATTTCCCCCATGACGCTGGGCGGTATCACGGCCCAAATTCTGGCTCTTTGTTCGGGCTCCAGCGACTCGAGAATATGCGCGGTTTCGGCGGGATACAGGGAATGAACCAGATTTCTAATCTCAATTTGCGAACCTTTTGCCAGGATCTCGCTTGCCCGATCCAAAAGATGCTTACTGTTTTCTAGCTTTGCTGATGGCGTCATAGGTAAAAAAATATAGAGATTAAAGCTCCGCAAACTTACGCTAACGCAATTCGCGATGCCTGACGATGACATTAGGGGTAATGCCTTGAAAATGTTTACTCAATGCCTCGACCAGAAACACCGAGCGGTGCTGTCCACCGGTACAACCGATGGCAATGGTCAAATAACTTCTGTTATCCGACTCGAAACGCGGCGCCCAACGGCCTATGAAATAACCGATGTCATGCAAAAAGTCCTTAACGATGGCCTCGTTTTCCAGAAACTCGACCACTTGAGTATCCTTGCCATTAAGCCCTCTTAATTCCGGCGCCCAATAAGGATTGGGCAAACTGCGGGCATCAAACACAAAGTCGGCATCCAAGGGTATGCCGTATTTAAACCCGAAGGATTGAAACAAAATCGACAACGAACCTCTGCCCTTCTCGCCCAGCCTGTTTTTCAACAATTCCCGCAACTGATGATAATGCGAGTAACTGGTATCGATGACAATATCGGCTCGGGTAGCGAGCGGCCTTAACATTTCCCGCTCGATCTCCAGCGCTTCGCGTAACGGCCGGTCTTCCGTCGTTAGCGGATGGCGGCGGCGCGTTTCGCTATATCGCTTGAGGATAATATTTTCCTCCGCCTCCATATAGACCACTTCGCAGGCTATACCTTTGCTGCGAATAAATTCAAGACTGCCGGGAAATTCCGCCAGTTTTTCGCCTCGATTCCTGGCGTCGATACCTATCGCGGTTTTGGCATAGGTATCTTTGTCCTTCAACATGACATGGTCGATGAAATCTTCCAGCAATGCCACGGGAAGATTGTCGATGCAGTAATAGCCGCAATCTTCCAAAGTATCGAGAGCAATACTTTTACCGGAACCCGACAAGCCGCTGACAATAACCAGTTTCATAATTAACCGATCACAAGGCGAATCGCTCGCCTTGTGCCGTATAGCTCCGAATTAATGGTTTTGGGTTTTTTCTTTATGTTTGATGACTTGTCTGTCCAATTTGTCGATCATGTTATCGATCGCGACATACATATCTTCCTGCACATCTTCGGCATACAGTTTTGCTCCGCTGATCTGCACGGTTGCTTCGGCTTTCTGTTCAAGTTTTTCAACCGTCAAAATGACGTGCACATCCACTACATTGTCGAAATGGCGTTTTAACTTGCCGAGTTTGTCTTCGACATGGGCTTTTAATGAATCGGTCACTTCTACGTGATGGCCTGTGATACTAACTTGCATGGAATACTCCTGATTAAAAAATTGTGCTTCCAGGTTGGATTAAATGTGCCTTTTCCGCTGGCTGGTAGAAGGGATAGACATTGCTTCGCGATATTTTGCAATGGTGCGGCGAGCAACATTAATGCCCTTCTCATTCAATAAGTCGGATATTTTACTATCGCTTAATGGCTTGGCCGGATTTTCATTGCCGACCAACTCTTTTATAAGTGCTCTGATGGCCGTCGCCGAACACTCCCCCCCTCCGTCGGTACTGACATGACTGGAGAAAAAGTACTTAAATTCGATCACACCCCGCGGGGTATGCATATATTTTTGGGTGGTAACCCTGGAAATGGTCGACTCATGCAACTCCAATTCTTCGGCGATATCCCTGAGCACCATGGGCTTCATGGCGATGGCGCCATGCTCGAAAAAATCGCCCTGTTTTTCGACGATGCTTTTAGCAACCCGCAGCAGGGTATCGTTACGGCTATGCAGACTCTTGATAAACCAACGCGCTTCCTGCAGGTGATTTTTCATGCTAACGTTATCCTGACTGCTATCCGCCCGCTTGATCATCCCGGAATAGAAGGGATTGACCCTTAGCTTGGGGGCGATATCGGGATTCAAGGTCACCACCCACTGATCCTTGACCTTGCCGACAAACACATCGGGCACCACATACTCGACATCGGCATCCTGCAAGCGAGCCGCCGGCTTGGGATCCAGGGTCCGAATCAAAGCCAGCACGCCCTTAAGCTGCTCTTCGCTCAAGCCCACCCGTTTCATTAACCGTGCCTGATCGCAACTCGCCAGCAAATCCAGATGCCGGCGCACGAAATCGATAGCGTCGGCCTTGTATGGCGTGGTGTCCGGCAATTGTTGCAACTGCAAACGCAAACAATCCGCCAGATCGAGAGCGGCGACACCGACCGGATCGAAGTTTTGGATCATGTGCAATACCGCTTGCACCTCATCCATTTCCAATCCGTCCAATTGCTCCTGCAAGCCTTGCAGAATATCGGCCAGCTCGCTGTCCACATAGCCGTCGTCGTTAACGGCATCGATAATCGCCACCGCAATCGCGTAATCCCGGTCGGAAACCGGCAGCAACTCCAGCTGCCAAAGCAAATGATCGCGCACCGTTTCGGCATTGCCGCGAAAAGTCTCGAATTCTCCCGAGTCGCCGCCATCGTCGCCGGCCGGCAAAGAGCTTTCATAGACATCGTCCCAGCTGACATCGACCGGCAACTCGTCGGGAATGTCGGTTTGCGAGCCTTCGCTAGTGACCTGATCGCTGTTATCGATCTTCTTTTCGCGAAAATCGAGATTCTGGGTATCCTCCTCGTCGACTTCCAGCATCATATTGGACTCGAGCGCCTGCTGGATTTCCTGCTGCAGATCCAGCGTCGACATCTGCAGCAGCTTGATCGCCTGCTGCAATTGCGGCGTCATGGTCAGGCTTTGGCCAATTCGAAGTTGCAGAGATTGTTTCATGACGGTCTTAACCTATAGACTAAACTTGTCGCCCAGATAGACCCGGCGCACTTCTTCGTTATCGACAAGCTGCTGCGCCTGTCCTTCGGCGATGACTTTACCATCGTTGAGGATATAGGCGCGATCGCATATTTCCAGGGTTTCCCTGACTTTATGTTCGGTGATCAAAATCCCGATCCCGCGGTGCTTCAAATGGGCGATAATTTTCTGCAATTCGATCACCGAAATAGGATCGACGCCGGCAAACGGTTCGTCCAGCAAAATAAACTGCGGCTCGGAGGCCAAGGCCCTGGCGATCTCTACCCGGCGCCGCTCGCCGCCCGACAAGCCCAGCGCCATTTGATTGCGCAGATGGCCGATACCGAACTCACCCAGTAATTCGTCGATCATTAACTCAATCTGCCCATCGGTCAAATCGTCGCGAATTTGCAATACCGCCCGCAAATTATCCGCCACGCTCAGCTTACGGAACACCGAAGCCTCCTGAGCCAAATAGCCAATGCCCAATCGCGCCCGCCTATGCATCGGATGATGGGTAATACGCTGATCGTCGAGAAAAATTTCGCCGCTATCAGCCTGAATCAAGCCGACCAGCATATAAAAACTAGTGGTTTTTCCGGCTCCGTTCGGTCCCAACAATCCCACCACCTCGCCGGTGTTGACCTGCAAACTGACGCCGGCGACAACATTTCGTTTATTGTAGCTTTTGAATAGCTGCTCTGCGCTCAGACGCGTCATGTCACGGCGCCTTCTTGGGTTGCTGTTTGGGCTTGATCACGGAATGCACGCGTTTACCATCCGAAGTGGGCTCCCCGGCTTTCAGCAACGAATTTTTAGTGTCATATTGAATATATTCGCTGGATTGCTTGGCATCGCCCTGCCAAACCGAGGCGTTCTTCATGAAAATCAGCAAATTTTGGTCCGGATAAAACTCGTTGATCAAACCCTCGCCATACATCATGTCCTTACCCACGCCCGGCAATTGTTGAAATTTAGAAGGCTTGCCGGTCGCAATCAGTTTGGTGATATTGCCGTCCTTCAGATAAACAACCAGTTGATCTCCATCTATTTTGATACTGCCTTGAGTCGCCACCACATTACCGGTATAGGTGCTGATTTGAGCCTTTTCGTCGTACACGGCATTATTGGAATCGATATAAATCGGTTGCTCGGAATCGCTTTCCAGCGCCGACGCGGCGCAAGAAAGCAACAGCAGGCTTAAGCCTGCAATTTTATTTATTAAGCTCATAACGCCCTTTAACCTTTGATAACAATTTCAGGTGAATAGGACTTACAAAAGTCACTTCCATACCGGTTCCCGAGGTTTTATTGGGTGGGCTGATAATTTCCGCCCAAGCCTGGGTTTCCGCATAGTGGCTGGACAATTTGACACGCAAATCCGCGGTATTCACCGTCAACGCAGTCACGCCTTTCGATGCCTGCCGATTAATAACCGTTTGTCCGTTTAACTGCAGATTATCGCCGTCGGCCGCCATGATGCCGCTATCGGCATTGATGACCCAAGGCGACACCCTGGAAGCGCTATACAAGGTCATCACTGGCTTTTCCAAATGCGTAGAGCCGTCCGCGCTGTAATGCAGCATTTTATCCGCCATCAACTCGTTTTTGGGCAAACCTTCGCTATCCATTTGTTTTTTGTAATATCCCGAACTAAAAAAATCGGGGCTATTTTCTGCAATTTTCATTTCGACGTCACGCTCTTCGTGCCACTGCACCAAGCCCCAAGACAACAACGCCACGGCGGCGATGATCAAATACAGCATAATCTCTTGCCGCATCAGCATAAATAATCCTGCAACACGGCCTCGAAGTGTCCCTGCACTTGCATGATCAAATCGCAGACTTCCCGCACCGCACCTTGCCCGCCAGGCGTCTGCGTACACCAATCAGCGTATTGCTTCACCGCAAAATTGGCATCCTGGACCGCAATCGAAAAGCCGACTTGGGTCATGATAGGCAAATCCAGCAGGTCGTCGCCGACATGCGCCGCTTGCGCGGCCTCTAAGTTTAAATTTTCGAGAATTTCACTAAAGGCGGCGCGCTTGTTTTCATGCCCCTGGTAAACGTGCTCTATGCCCAGGCATTGCATGCGCAACGCGACCGAATTGGAACTGCGGCCGGAAATAACAGCCACTTCAACCCCGGTTTGCCGCAATAGCTTCAAGCCATGACCGTCACGGGCATGAAAGCACTTGTATTCCTTGCCTTGGTTGTCGAAAAATAAACGCCCGTCGGTCAGCACACCGTCGACATCGAGAATCAACAGCTTTAACTGCTTAATTTTTAAGACTTGTTCTGGAGTTAAATCAAGCATAAAACCTATCTAAACAATACCGGCACGAACCAGATCGTGCATATTCAGCGCCCCCAGCAAACACTGGCGCTCATCGACAACCAGCAGCGCATTGATTTTTTTCTTTTCCATGATCTGCATCGCCTCCGCAGCCAGAATATCGGCATCAATCGACGTACAAGGGCTGGTCATCACCTGTTCGATAGCGGTGGCATGCACATTCAGATTTTTCTCCAGCATCCGCCGCAAATCGCCGTCGGTAAATATACCAACGACACGGTTTTCCTGGTCGACGACCGCCGTCATTCCCAATTTTTTATTCGTCATTTCCAACAAAGCCCTGCTTACCGTGGCGTTATCGGCCACGGCAGGCACTTCGACTCCCGAATGCATCACATCGCCAACCTTCAACAGCAATCGCTTACCGAGACTGCCGCCCGGATGCGACAAGGCAAAATCGTCGCGGGTAAAACCCTTGGTTTCCAGCAGGGAAACCGCAAGCGCATCCCCCATCACCAAGGCCGCGGTAGTACTGGAAGTTGGCGCCAGCCCAAGCGGACAGGCTTCCTGTTCGACGGCCACATTGATATGCACGGTGGCAAATTTTGCCAGCGTCGAGGCAGGATTGCCGGTCATCGCGATCAACGGCACGCCCAGACGCTTAATGATAGGCAAAATCGTCAGGATTTCGCCGGTTTCGCCGGAATTGGACAAAGCCAGCACCACGTCCTGACGGGTAATCATGCCCAAATCGCCGTGACTGGCCTCGCCCGGGTGCACAAAAAAAGCCGGCGTCCCGGTACTGGCCAGCGTCGCGGCAATTTTACCGGCAATATGCCCGGATTTGCCCATCCCGGTCACCACCACACGCCCCTTACAGGCCAACATCAAGCGGCAGGCATGCACAAACTGATCGTTGATTTGCTCGGCCAGCGCGATAACCGCCTGCGCTTCGGCATGTATCACCGCCAAAGCCAACGCCTGAATATTTTGATCGTGCCCCACTGTAAAGCCGCCCCGCATCGCCGAAATCTAAAAAACGGGAACCATTATTGCATGTTATTGCTGAACTTTTCACCCCAAGTCATTGACTTATTCTCAAGGCCTCATAGAAAATAGCGCACTTCCAATCTGAATAAATCCCAACTTTTGCCACATGGCTAACAGCGCAAGCTCCGACAACAATATCGTTTCCGTCAGAAATCTGTCCTTTTCCAGAGGCCCTAGAAAAATTTTCGACGATGTTAGCCTGGACATTCAACGCGGCAAAATCACCGCCATCATGGGCCCCAGCGGCACCGGCAAAACCACGCTGCTGAAACTGATCGGCGGCCAGCTGACGCCGGATGCCGGTCAAATTCATGTCGACGGTCAAAATGTGCATCGCCTGAAAACCGCCGATCTGTACACTTTACGTAAACGCATGGGCATGCTGTTTCAAAGCGGCGCACTGCTGACCGACATGAACGTCTACGACAATGTGGCTTTTCCGCTACGCGAACACACCCGCCTGCCGGAATCGATGATTCGCAGCCTGGTTTTGATGAAACTGCATGCGGTAGGTTTGCGCGGCGCCCGCGACTTGATGCCCAATGAACTGTCCGGCGGCATGGCCAGACGGGTGGCACTGGCCCGAGCCATTGCGCTGGACCCGCTGATGATCATGTACGACGAACCCTTCACCGGCCAGGACCCGATCTCGATGGGCGCCCTGGTGCATTTGATCAAATCGCTGAATGCCACGCTGGGCCTCACCAGCATCATCGTCTCGCATGACGTGGAAGAAACCGCGGCGATTGCCGATTACATCTATGTGCTCTCGGAAGGTAAAATCGTCGGCCAGGGCACCCCAAGGCAGCTGGAACAATCCGATTCCGAATGGGTACAGCAATTCATGAACGGCAACGCCGACGGTCCGGTGCATTTTCATTATCCGGCCGCCGACTACCTCGACGATTTGTTAGCGTCTCAATAACCGACACCGGCTACCACATGCTTGAATTTTTAGAAAATCTGGGAAAAACCACGCGCAGCAGTTTTGCCAAACTCGGCCGAGGCACTTTTTTCCTGGCCCATACCCTGACCGGTATCGGCGACGTGCTACCGCGCCCCAATCTGTTACTGAAGCAGATGTATTCGGTCGGCGTGTTGTCGTTTTTGATTATCACCATCTCCGGCCTGTTCGTCGGCATGGTGCTGGGCCTGCAGGGCTTTAACATCCTCTCCGACTTCGGCGCCGAAGAGTCGCTCGGCGTGATGGTAGCCGCCTCCTTGGTCCGCGAGTTGGGGCCGGTGGTTTCGGCACTGCTGTTTGCCGGCCGGGCCGGCTCGGCATTGACCGCCGAGATCGGCCTGATGAAAGCCACCGAACAACTGTCGGGCATGGAAATGATGGCGGTCGATCCGATCAAACGCATCATTTCGCCGCGTTTCCTGGCCGGTTTTATCTCCATGCCCTTGCTGGCCAGTTTATTCAGCGCCATCGGCGTGATGGGCGGTTATCTGGTCGGCGTCGGCATGCTCGGCGTCGACGACGGCGCCTTCTGGTCGCAAATGCAGGCCAACATCGATTTTCAGGAAGACATCATCAACGGCGTGATCAAAAGCGTGGTATTCGGCTTTGTGGTTTCCTGGATTGCACTATTCGAAGGTTACGACGCCATCCCCACATCGGAAGGCGTCAGCCGCGCCACCACCCGCACCGTGGTCAACTCGGCCTTTTCGATTCTGGGCCTCGATTTCATTCTAACCGCACTCATGTTTGGAGATATTTAACATGCAGCATTCCAAGACTCAGGATACTCTGGTCGGTCTTTTTGTCGCCTGCGGCATCGCCGCCTTGTTCTACATGGCTCTGCAAATCAGCAATCTCGGCTCTTATACCGGTAACGACAGCTATACCATTATTGCCCGCTTTCAAAACTCCGGCGGCCTGAAAGTCAAATCCCCGGTTTCGCTGGCCGGCGTCCGCATTGGCCAGGTGGCTTCCATCTCCTTGGACAAGGAAAGCCATGAGTCGGTGGTGGAGATGCGCATAGAATCGAAATACGACAACCTGCCTATCGACTCCGGGGCCAGCATCTACACCGCCGGCCTGTTGGGCGAACAATACATCAGCATCGATCCCGGCTCCTCCGAAGAGTTTTTGAAAGACAAAAGCAAGCTCGACATCACCAGCTCGGCGATCGTGCTGGAGGAAATGATAGGCAAATTCATGCTCAATAAGGCAGAGGGCAAATGATGTCCAGATTATCCAGGCTACCCCGCTGGTCATTAATCGAACAGTCGCCTGGCTACTACTCGCTGGAAGGCATCCTGACCTTTGCCAGCATCGATGAACAAACCTCCAAATCTTTCAAATTCCTGAAAGGCATAGACAGCATCTGCATCGACCTATCCAAAGTCGAAGCCACCGATAGCGCCGGCCTGGCATTAATGATCGAATGGATCAGACTCAGCCGTATGAGCCGGGTACAACTCAGCTTTAAAAACATCCCGGAACAACTCCTCGCTCTCGCCAAACTCAGCGGTTTTGACGAAACCGAATATTTTGCAAGCGACGCCTCAAAGGCAAGCTTGTCTCACCAATAAAATAACTCGCAAACCTCATGGATAAATTACTGATTACCGGCGGCCAAGCTCTTAACGGCGAACTTCGCATCTCCGGCGCCAAAAATGCCGCCCTGCCGATTCTGGCCGCCACCCTGCTATCGGATGTTCCGGTCAGCGTCGGCAACATCCCGCATCTGCACGATATCACCACCACCCTGGAATTGCTGGGGCAAATGGGCGTAAGCCTGATGGTCGACGAAAAGATGAATATCGAAGTCGATTCCAACAGCATCGACAAATACGAAGCGCCTTACGAACTGGTAAAAACCATGCGCGCCTCGATTCTGGTACTGGGCCCGTTGCTGGCCCGCTTCGGCGAGGCTCATGTCTCGCTACCCGGCGGTTGCGCGATCGGCACCCGGCCGGTCGACATTCACATCGACTCGCTGATCAAGATGGGCGCCGACATTCAGGTCGAGGCCGGTTACATCCATGCCAAAGCCAAACGCCTGAAAGGCTGCCGGCTGGTGCTGGATAAAATCACCGTGACCGGCACCGAAAACATCCTGATGGCCGCGACGCTGGCCGAAGGCGTCACCATCATCGAAAATGCCGCCAAGGAACCTGAAGTCTCCGATCTGGCGCACTTTTTGAATAAAATGGGCGCCAAAATCACCGGCATCGGTACCGACATCCTGACCGTCGAAGGCGTGGAAAAACTCGGCGTCCCCGGCCTGCATTACGACATCCTGCCCGACCGCATCGAAACCGGCACCTATCTGGTGGCCGGTGCCATCAGCCGCGGCAGGGTCAAGCTGAAAAATACCGATCCGCATATTCTCGACGCGGTACTGGTCAAACTCAAGGAAGCCGGCGCCGACATCACCTGCGGCGACAACTGGATCGAATTGGACATGCACGGCAAACGTCCCAAGGCAGTCACGGTCCGTACCGCCCCGTACCCCGCCTTCCCGACCGACATGCAGGCGCAGTTTACCGCGCTGAATTCGGTCGCCGAAGGCGTGGGCTTGATCACCGAAACTGTGTTCGAAAACCGCTTCATGCACGTCCAGGAATTGCAACGCATGGGCGCACAGATCAAGCTGGAATCCAACACCGCGATCTGTACCGGCATCGAGCAGATGAAAGCCGCGCCGGTGATGGCCACCGACTTGCGGGCCTCGGCCAGCCTGGTTTTGGCCGGCTTGGTGGCGGAAGGCGAAACCCTGGTCGACCGCATTTATCACATCGACCGCGGTTACGACCACATCGAGGAAAAATTACAACAATTGGGCGCCACCATCCGCCGCGTACCGCGCTAAGGGCCTGTAAACCATGTTGACGATAGCCGTATCCAAAGGCCGCATCTACGAAGAAGCCTTGCCCTTGCTGGCCGAAGCCGGCATTACGCCGATTGACGATCCGCAAAAAAGCCGCAAGCTGATTCTGCAAACCACCCGTCCCGATGTGCAACTGGTGATCATCCGCGCCACCGACGTGCCGACCTTCGTCGAATACGGCGCCGCCGATCTAGGCATCGCCGGCAAGGACGTGCTGATGGAACACGGCGCCGAAAGCCTCTACGAACCGCTGGATTTAGGGATAGCCGGCTGCCGGTTGATGACCGCCGCCCGCGTCGACGCGCCGCCCATCGCCGGCCGGATTCGGGTCGCCACCAAATACGTCAAGATCGCACAACGCTATTTTGCCGATCTAGGCGTACAGGCCGAAATCATAAAACTCTACGGCTCGATGGAACTGGCGCCCTTGGTGGGACTTGCCGACTGCATCGTCGATCTGGTCGACACCGGCAATACCTTGAAAGCTAACGGCCTGGAACCCAGGGAATTGATCATCAACATCACCTCGCGGCTGGTGGTCAACAAGGCGGCGATGAAAATGAAACACCAAGCCATCCAGGCCCTGATAGACCAACTCGAAATCACTTTAGCCAAACGGTAAGCCGATGACCGCGATAACCATGACCCGCCTCGATAGCACCGATCCCGATTTCAACCGGCAACTGCAAAGCCGTCTGGCCTGGGATGCCGCCGACGATCTGGAGATACACCAACGGGTTCTGGAAATTATCGGCAACGTCCGTAAAAACGGCGACAGTGCCTTGATCGAATACACCAATCGTTTCGATCATTGCCAATTCGCCAAGGCCGGCGACTTGGAACTGAGCCGCGAAGCCCTGCAACAAGCCTGGAACAGCCTGCCCGGCCAACAATCGGTAGCCTTGCAAACCGCCGCCAACCGTATCCGCGCCTACGCCGAGCATCAGAAAATGCAATCCTGGCAATACACGGAAACCGACGGCACATTATTAGGCCAAAAAGTCACGCCGCTGGATAAAGCCGGGCTTTACGTGCCGGGCGGCAAGGCCGCCTATCCGTCTTCGGTGTTGATGAACGCGATTCCCGCCAAGGTCGCCGGCGTCGGCGAACTGATCATGGTGGTGCCGACTCCGCACGGCGAAACCAACCCGCTGGTTCTGGCGGCAGCCTATATCGCCGGCGTCGACAGGGTGTTCACCATAGGCGGCGCCCAAGCCGTGGCGGCGCTGGCTTACGGCACCGAAACCATACCGGCCGTCGACAAGATCGTCGGTCCCGGCAACATCTATGTCGCCACCGCCAAGAAGCTGGTATTCGGCCAGGTCGGCATCGACATGATTGCCGGCCCGTCGGAAATCCTGATCATCTGCGACGGCAAGACCGATCCCGACTGGATCGCGATGGACCTGTTCTCGCAAGCCGAACACGACGAAAACGCCCAATCGATACTGATCAGCGACGACGCCGAATTCCTGGACAAGGTCGAAGCCAGCATCAACAAGCTATTGCCGGAAATGGAGCGCGCCGACATCATCCGCGCCTCCTTGACCGGCCGCGGCGCCTTCATCAAGGTGCCCGACTTGTCGGCAGCCGCCGAAGTCGCCAACCGCATCGCTCCCGAGCATTTGGAGTTATCGGTCGCCGATCCGGAAGCCTTGTGCGAACAGATCCGCAATGCCGGAGCGATTTTCATGGGCCGCTATACCGCCGAAGCCTTGGGCGATTATTGCGCCGGGCCGAACCACGTACTACCGACTTCCAGCACCGCCCGCTATTCGTCGCCGCTGGGCGTTTACGATTTCCAGAAGCGCAGCAGTTTGATCAATTGTTCGGCGGCCGGGGCTCAGCATCTGGGTAAGATTGCTTCGGTATTAGCGAGGGGGGAGAGTTTGACCGCTCATGCGCGGTCGGCGGAGTATCGGATTTAATCGATAATTGGTAGGTGCGATTGGAGCGATAGCGTAATCGCACGGAAACATTGGTACGACGCTTAGCCTAGTTGGATTGATTGTTGTGTCGCTAACGCGACGGTTTGATTTAATGTCGGTTCGCGGACCGACAGCCGCGATACTTTCTTTTGCATCGCCAAAAGAAAGTATCCAAAGAAAAGGTGACCCGGATGCCGCTTGTTTCCTGCGCTCCTCGCTTTTGTAGAGGGTCGACAGAAGGGGCTCCGGCCCCTCTGCCGACGCGCGGCATCCATGCCGCACCCCTGCGGGCTATTCTCGACAAAAGCTCCGGTGCTCGGCGCGGCAAACGGGAACAAAACCATCCCACGATTCGGCAGAAAACCAATATGTAAAGGTACAGTTCCGACATGTAGAATGTGCCGACGTTAGGAGGCGCATCAATCGCGAACGATGCCCTTCACGTTGTTCAGCACATTCTACCAGGCTGATGCTTTCGTCGTACTCCGTCTCGTCCTGCGCCAGCAGTACAACCGGACAACTCCCCATGCGCTCGACCATGGCGTCTCAATGCAGCGCCAATATCTTTTCGAATGTCGCCTTGCCATTGGCGTGTAAGCGCCCCTCGTCCTCTTCCAACCGCCACAAGCCGCCGGGATGCTGAGTTGTGGATACTCACCCAAAATGCCCCAGTAACAGTGCAAAGCGTTTGTTCAGGCGCCTATCTTCCAGATCGGAGGTCGTACTTCGTCTTCCGCTTACAGGTGCTCATCGCTGTTCTCCATCGTCTATATGCCTCCTGGTAGTTTAGTCATTGAAGAGCTTGTGTATAACGATGGCACGGCGCTTGGAAGGGCCTCCTTCATTACATTCATTCAGCTAACTGGCTAGGGAACTGAGTTTCTGATGAATGTTGGGCAGTTGGAGGTTGTCCAGTCGGCCGGAGCCGCTGTACCCTTGATTTGAGTCAGTTGGCCGATGAATAAAACTGCACCGTTGTTGCGGTCGCGCAGGGCAAAGATAAAGGGACGTGACAGGGCCAGAGCGGGATCCCAGTGAGAGACTTCGGCACAGCTAAAACCAAGGCTACTAAATTGCGCAGAAAACGAAGAGTCAGAAGAGCCATAGCCGCCACTCCACACGGTCTCCGGCTCGTTCTGGGTCGCCTCGACAGTCGACTGTGTGGCTGAATAGGCGTGAATGCCTGTTTCATCCAAGCTAACCACAGTTTTGGAGCTAAAACTGCCCATAAAAAGAAAGCCTTTACCGTTGACTCTTGAAAAATCTGGCAGCTGTTCTAGTTCGACTTGCCAGGTATTTTTGAACAGCGCCTGTTGAACTTCACCCACAGAGAAGTCGCCATTTCTGATCTGCGTCTCCGGCAAATACAGTGTCAATGTTTTGGGTTGCATCGCTGCCAGCAAGCTGTTCAGCCGCTCGGCTGTGAATGCAGATTGAAACTCGGAAAACCGACCATACTCCGGCATCAACACCGTCAAGGCCAGGTTGCTGTCGGCCAATGGTAGATCAAATGCCTGATAGCCATCGCCCTCGGTATAAGGAATTTCGCCGCTAAAGCTCAGCATCGGCGTCAAGACCTGGCTGTCATCCAGGTTTAAGAAGCGTTGCTCAGTAACGTTGCCGGCAGATGGAATTTGCCAGGCGCCATCCAGCGATGTACTGCTGATAGCTGTCATGCGAGTTTGCTTGGATAGTGGAGCGGAAATGCCGACGATTGCGGCGTGGCTATTGGCCGTTAGCCACTGATTGATAGCCTCGCCACTTCGATTGCGAGCATTGGTATCGGTGAAGTCGGCCTCAGCCATTGCCGCGCCATGATTTCTGACTAGCGAGTTTAAAAACGGAGCTGAAAATTGATATTTGCCGCCTTTGTACGCCGCGCTACGTCCCTGACCCCATAGTGCGACATCCTGTTTCAGCTGGGCAGACTGATTTCGCTTGACCATGTCCAGAGCAAAGGCATTCATAGCCGGGGAGAGTCGGTTTCGGTTGTGGTTGGTGCGGGTATCTTTCAGCCTTGCTTGCAAAGTATCGCCGTTTGCACCTGCCACCAGTAGGGTCAGGTTTTGCAGGGTATCGATAGAGGAAAAGACGTTGCTGGAATACGCTATGGCACCGTTTTGTTTGATGCTGTCGAGAACCGCAAAGGCTAATTGCTTATGTGCATTTGCAATGGCTTGTTGTTCAGTGGTTGATGAAACGGGGGCACAGTCTCGGGCAACATCGGCCGCGATTGGGTAAATTGGGGTTTTACCACGGGCTGTTATTGACGCATTGACATCGATAGGCGCGTTTTTGGGTTTGCCGGCAAGCTTGTATGAGCCGGGGCTCAGTTGAGTGTAGTCCCCAGGTAAAATCGGGGTAGTAAGGCTGGCGTTATTATTGACTGGGTTGGCGTCGGCCCCGTTGAATTTGACCGAAGCAGTGTTCAGCAACTCGTTCGCCGTGCCCGGCAGAACCGCGAAAGACCAGCCTAGACTTGACTTAGCTGGCAGATAATTGGTTTTACAGGTCAAAACCTTGCTTTGACCCTTTGCTTGGGTTTTGAGCACACAATCCGATGGAGCCGCAAGTAATCGGGCGTTTGCCGGCAGGGGATTGCTCACTACTACATTGTTTGCGGTTAAGTTGCCCTTATTGGAAACACATAATGAATATGTTAAAGCTTGCCCGCTTGAAGCAGTAGTGGGCGATGCGGTCATTCGCAAGGATAAATCGCGATTGCCTGCCAACGCCGAGCTACCGGACATCAAAAAAACTAGAGTATTGAAAATGATGATAGCGCTATGCCGTGACATGAAATCCTCCTTGGCTGTATGGTTTATGCATTGAGTCGCATCATAAACCGGAGCCGTTTTAGACGCAACCTATGTGTTAGGTTTCTGTATTGATTACCCAGCTGAAGCTCTCGTCGTTATACACATCTAATCGAGACATTTTGTTGCGCTTCAAGGGCGATGACAAAGTCGCGCAAGCGCTGTAAGCCGACCCACATGGCCTTGGCTCCCGGTGGACAAGGCCGTAAGGCGCAATCCGAGGGCGTCAATAGGCGAAGCCGTATTGCGCAGCCCGCGTAGATCCGATTAGCGAAGCGTAATCGGACGCATGTTATTCATCGCCACCCAACAATATCTCCACATCGCCGCACCAATTTGACGGATAAACGCCTTTCACGACATAACGATGAAAGGTGGAATAAGGCCAATCGATTACTCCCCATGTTTCACGGGATTGGCGTGTACATAATCGAGATGGCGCTGATAGTCGGCTTCGCCCCTTATCCAATATTCCGAATAATGCCGCTGCCATATCCCTCGCTCACCAGCCGATTGACGGACATTAGATCGACGTTCGGTTTTGGGTAATGCCCGCGAAAATGCACTTTTTATCAATCTCCATCGCTTACTGAAATCAGCATCACCGGGAGGCAAAGTCCATACCGCATGCATATGTTCCGGCAAGACCACCCAGGCATCGATTCGAAACGGGTGGCGTTTCCGAACCCGGCTCACCGTTTCGCGCAATAAACCAATTTCCCGCACCAGTAAATCATTATTATGCCGTTGCAGCAGATTCACTGTAAAAAAACCAAGTGCCGCCTGGCATGAATGATCATCGATAGTTGGGCATGACTTTTTCCTGATTTGGAAAAATCCAATGTTAACATTGAGCCTGACAACATGCGTCCGATTACGCTCCGCTAATCGGACCTACACACCCTTATATTCGATTCCGCCTTGAAAAAGCGGCAGAATCCCCGACTGATCATCGGGAGGGCGGTGGAGAAGACGTGCCCACCCTGAGGCTTGAAAGCCTGCCTTGTAGATAGTTCTCTCCATCGC
>Ga0208264_1000055_pt1 | contig 83739 bp, 59 predicted proteins | sample LakWasMet31_HOW6_2_FD_183873 | JGI IMG/M metagenome (GOLD analysis project Ga0208264, IMG submission 183873) | Freshwater sediment methanotrophic microbial communities from Lake Washington under simulated oxygen tension - Sediment Metagenome... | ecosystem: Environmental > Aquatic > Freshwater >... | reverse complement strand
CAATGGCAGAACCTGCCGCAACCGATGAACCCGCACTTGGACTTTGGCTAATCACGTTACCCAAGGCAACCGAACTGCTGCTTTGTTGCGTGACCGTGCCAACTTTTAAGCCAACGCCTGTAATTGCAGTTGTCGCTGCCGCTTGAGTTAAGCCAACCACATTGGGCGCATTCACTGGCGCTGGGCCGGATGAAATCACCAAAGCAATGGCAGAACCCGCCGCCACGGACGTGCCCGCACCTGGGCTTTGACTAATCACGTTACCCAAAGCAACCGAACTGCTGCTTTGTTGCGTGACCGTGCCAACCGTTAAACCAGCACCGGTAATAGCAGTTGTCGCTGCCGCTTGAGTTAAGCCAACCACGTTCGGCGCATTCACTGGCGCGGGACCGGATGAAATCACCAAAGCAATGGCAGAACCTGCCGCCACGGATGTACCCGCACTTGGGCTTTGACTAATCACGTTACCCAAGGCAACCGAACTGCTGCTTTGTTGCGTGACCGTGCCAACTTTTAAGCCAACGCCGGTAATTGCAGTTGTCGCTGCCGCTTGAGTTAAACCAACCACGTTCGGCGCATTCACTGGCGCGGGGCCGGATGAAATCACCAAAGCAATAGCCGAACCTGCTGCCACGGATGTACCCGCACTTGGGCTTTGGCTAATCACGTTACCCAAGGCAACCGAACTGCTGCTTTGTTGCGTGACTGTGCCAAGCGTTAAACCCGCACCGGTAATCGCAGTTGTCGCTGCCGCCTGAGTTAAACCAACCACGCTCGGCGCATTCACTGGCGCTGGGCCGGATGAAATCACCAAAGCAATAGCCGATCCTGCCGCCACGGATGTACCCGCACTTGGACTTTGGCTAATCACGTTACCCAAGGCAACCGAACTGCTGCTTTGTTGCGTGACCGTGCCAACTGTTAAACCAGCACCGGTGATAGCAGTCGTCGCAGCGGCCTGAGTTAAGCCAACTACATTGGGCGCATTCACTGGCGCTGGGCCGGATGAAATCACCAAAGCAATAGCCGATCCTGCCGCAACCGATGAACCCGCACTTGGACTTTGGCTAATCACGTTACCCAAGGCAACCGAACTGCTGCTTTGTTGCGTGACAGTGCCAACCGTTAAACCAGCACCGGTGATAGCAGTTGTCGCTGCCGCTTGAGTTAAGCCAACCACGTTCGGCGCATTCACTGGCGCGGGGCCGGATGAAATCACCAAAGCAATGGCAGAACCTGCCGCAACCGATGAACCCGCACTTGGACTTTGGCTAATCACGTTACCCAAGGCAACCGAACTGCTGCTTTGTTGCGTGACCGTGCCAACCGTTAAACCAGCACCGGTGATAGCAGTCGTCGCTGCCGCTTGAGTTAAACCAACCACGTTCGGTGCATTCACTGGCGCTGGGCCGGATGAAATAAATAACGCAATAGCTGTACCCGCAGCAACCGAAGTGCCAGCTACCGGATTTTGACTAATCACATTACCAGCAAGCACAGAACTACTGCTTTGCGAAGTTACCGTACCCAGCACTAACCCGGCCGTTGTAATAGCTGACTGGGCAGCTGCTTGGGTTTTACCAACTACACTAGGTGTCGCAACGGGTGTGGCACATTTTGGTAAAGTACATTGATTTACGCAAGTTCGAGAATCGATTGCGGTAATTTTACCGTCGTTATCAACATCCCGTGGATCACCTGCGCCGCTTGATGGTTTACCCACCGCAGCAGTAATAAGGCTAATGTCAATTTTATCGACAATTTGATTAAGATTGACATCACACGAAAGACCAACAGCGGCAACGCTACTTGGGGCATAAACCCAGAGCATCGCCAGCATCACAAGGGTGCCTAGTTTAGATATTTTGTTCATAACTTTCCCACTTAATTTGTTATGTAAAAAACCATTTATCAGTTAATTCGAACGATTAATTCAAATAATTTTCGTTCTTTTGGCACCATTAAAAAACAGGATAAAGCTACAAGCACTCAGTAACCAGAGTGTTGATGGTTCTGGAACCTGCTGAGATCGTTCTGCAGTAACTCTAGAACCCGCTGTTTGCGATACGGGTAACTCACTCGAAACTATACTTCCTGCTAAAGTCTGACCAGCCAAGCTGATACCTTGGAATGTAAAAGCGCCAGTTCCTTCAGCAAGGGAAGTAAAATGCACGGTGCCCAATGTAAAACTATCCGATTGCAACGATTTTAGATCGGCATCCGTTAAGAAAGAAGTTTCATTCAGTGTTAACAAGCCTGCTGTCGTAGTTGAATCAAACAGAGCTACCGAATCACCGGTTCCGCCACCCAGCAAATTGCCAAAATCAACACCTGTTGCGGAAAATAAAGACGTATCAAAACTTATACCAATCCCATAAGCACTAAGCACTTCATTGGGATCGCTGTCATACAATCCTGATATTTGCACATTTAAATCAATCGAAGCACCAACTGCTGTGGATTGAGCAGCTGGCGATAGACTAAGCGTCATCGCTTGGGTTGCAGTACTTGCCGCCATGCTAACCACAGCAGCTAACGTACTATACAAAAAAACATTTTTCATTGCTGATTCTCCACAGATAACTTGAATTGGGACTGATCTACTGAATTTGATAGAAAGAAAATAGAGTAACGATTAGCGTTAATGGATTGCATCTGAATCATAAATACCCTGCCTACCAATAAATATGAATTTTAGACGCGCGGCATTCCTTTTCGTCCGGTTTGGGTTTGCTAATTTACATGACTGTCAACTTTTTCAGCACCCAATAGACCAAGCAAGATACAAGCCATTTTTTTAATTCATTTATTATCAATAGCTTGTATTTTATTAAAATCACTTTCTTAAAAAGATGTAAAGATTAACGACAGCTGAACAAAAAAACTGCCAAGGAGGTGCTGCTAAAATTTAAAACTACCTGTACTAGTTTTAAAAACTTAAAAAAATTAAGTGCTAAAACTACCAAAAAATATCATCTGCACTAGACTGATTCTGAAACTGGGAACTCATTTGTTTTGCTAGGAAGTACAAGCTGTTAAGCCTATAAACCTTATGCAACAACGCCTGAGTTAAAGCCAGTTCAAAATATTCCTGCTTGACAAATTTATAGACAAAATCTCTTCGATGCTGTTAGATTTAGTCCGCTACAAAAACCCTACTGAACCTGATGTGAACAAACAAGGAAACATGATATGAAGAAGCTGATAATACTAGCTGTTGCAATTCAACCATGTGTTGGCAGCTCGGCAGAAATAACCAAATTAAAAGACTTAAACGTCATCGGTTATGGTGCAGCCAAGGATCAATTCAACTTACCTTATTCAACTGACAGTGTTTCAGAGGAACGCGCCATCAATGAGCTACAAATAAAAACATTACCCGATGCCCTAAGGTATGAGCCAGGCGTTATGCTCCAACAATCAGGGATTGCTCAAACTGCCCCGTATATCAGGGGATTTACCGGCTACCGGACATTGCTGATGGTTGATGGCATTCGGTTAAATAACGCAACATTTAGAGATGGCCCTAATCAATACTGGGGTACCGTTGACCCGCTAATGATAGATCGATACGACCTGATTCGCGGTTCGAATTCGGCATTATACGGCTCCGATTCTATCGGTGGCACACTCAACGTCAAAACCCAATCCTGGCAACCCAGGGATGATGGCTCTAATTTTGGTGGAAGAGTCTATTATCGATTTAATTCTGCCGACCTGTCTAACACCGGCAGAGTAGAGCTCGGGGGTTCTCACGGCAATTGGGATGCCATTTTAGGTGGCTCTGGAAAAGTGTATCAAAACCTGACAACAGGCGATGACCAAAACAACCCAAAAACCGGTTACGACAACCAGTCAGTCAATACAAAAATTCGTTACCATCTTAACGATACCGACAAGTTAACCTTTGCATATCAATATGACACCACCAATGACGCTTGGCGCACGCATAGCACCATTTATGGTGTTCCCTTTCAAGGCACCGTTCCTGGAAGTAAACTGGCCCGTGTTTTAGATCAGCGCAGACAACTAGCCTACGGTCGGTATGAAGCCTCAAATCTGGCTTTTATGAAAAACTTTGAATTTACCATTTCGCATCAACAAATGGATGAAGAGCAATTGGAAACCAATTCAAAAGGGGTTGCAGATCAAATAAACTTTAAGGATGGCACTCTGGGTATCACGGCTCGTGCCGATTCAAACACACCAATCGGTAACCTAGCTTACGGCGTAGAGTACTATCACGATACGGTCAGCTCTTTCGGATCAAAATATAATCCATCAACTGGCATTACCGAATTAAAAAGACAAGGCACCGTTGCCGATGATTCCAGCTACGATCAAGCTGGCGTTTATCTGCAAGATACCATCAAATGGAACAAATTTGAGTTTACTGGCGGCGGTCGATACAACTATGCCTCGGTTCATTTAGGCAAGGGCTTTAACGATGCAACTGGTTCAAATGTCGACAACTTTAATAACTCCTGGGATACCGTTGTCGGTAATTTTAAAGCCATATACAACGTCACTAAAAACGTAAATGTGTTTGCTGGCGTATCTCAAGGCTGGAAATCACCGAATGTTTATGACTTATCTGGTGAAGAATGGACTCGTAGTGGTGAGGTCCAAACCTATTCGCTGGGTTTAAAACCTGAGCGTTTTTTAACCTACGAAGCTGGTTTCAAAACCCGATATAAACATTTTGACTCATCCGCAACTTACTTCTACACCGACATAAACAACATGATCGAACGCGCCCCTACAGGGCAGGTTTTTGAAGGCGATACGGTTGTTGAAGGTCGCAATAGTGGCAAAGGCCATATCCACGGCATTGAGCTATCAAGTAAAATTTTTATCACTGATGAATGGTCCACGTTTGCCAACTTTACCTGGATGGAAGGCACGGTAAGTCAATATGCATCCGCTGCGCCTGTGCTTTCGAACGCACCCATGACACGCATTATGCCAATAACCGGCAATGTTGGCGTACATTGGGCGGATATTGGCAATCGCTTTTGGGCTGAATCTTCTGTGATTGTTGCAGGCAAACAAAGCAGATTGTCCTATTCCGACCGGAATGACGTATCAAGAGTTGTACCTGGCGGCACACCAGGCTATGTCGATGTTGGCATTCGCGGTGGCTGGAATGTAAACAACCAGTTAAAGATGACCCTAGCTGGTGAAAATTTATCTGATGCAGCCTATCGAAATCACGGTTCAGGCATTAACAACCCGGGCAGAAGAGTTGTATTATCATTGGACTATCGATTTTAATGTCAAACATATCAAAGTGCCCTCTTTAGAAATGACTGACCTTGTGAATCTCTATCGTTATGCATAACTGGCTCTTTTAGCTTGATACGAACTGATAATTCATTAATTTGTTTTGATTAAGCTAATCAAAGTTAAATTTTTCAGGTTCACTTATAAAATGAGGCGCACTATCAGCACACATGGCTGCACTGGGGGTTACAGTGCAATTTGAATACGATGTCAGGTTTAATCTTGCTACTGTAGTTAGGGAACCGGCAATTAAAGATTTATATAAACGGGAGCCAATTAATGCAAGAATCCAAATTACCCGAAAATGCTGAACTCAAACTGGACCTTATGTTTGAAGGCATACGCTATACCGATGCACTCGGACAAGCGGCGGAAGGCGCTTTCCCAAATTTTTACCCTTATCGATTTGCGCCAGGGGAACACGATCCTACAGGCAAAGGCAAAGCGTTAATTCCGTATATGTTGGTTACTGAAAATAACGTCATGAGCCGCATAAAAGGCAATGGCGCTTCGCATTGGCAAATTACGGGCGACAAGGAACAAGGCTATCACCTGTGCCACGATCACCATAAACACGCTGATCAGGCCGTGCAATTCACGCCAATTCCGAGCTGGATGAAATCAAAAACCAGCGATGGCGTGCCGATGGATCAAACTGGCATCAGTTTACACACCGATATGGCGGTGATTAATCTTGCGCCTGCCTGCCAATATTTTCTGGTTGAAAAAGAAAATGGCAAGTCCATGCGCTGCGGTTTTTGTGGCTATGGCGCGCCTGATGCCAGAAGCGATCAGTTAGGTCAAAAGATGGATCAGGTGTCCTTGCCGGACTTAACCTATGCCAGAATGAAAGAAACTCTGGCAGAGTTGGTTAACAGCAATGAAGTCAGGCACATCTATCTGGTGGGCGGATCCATGACCGATTGGGAACAGGAAGGTCAACGCTTTGTTGAGCTAGCCAGACAAGTGCAATCAGTCAATAAACATAAAATACCGGTCACCTGCGGCTCTGGCGCACTCCCTAATGAGTACATTAAACAATTACGAGATGAAAACCTGGTTGACGCGGTTTGTTTTAATCTTGAAGTCTGGTCAGAAGACCTTTTTAAGCAAGTCTGCCCGGGAAAAAACAAATTTGTAGGTTATAAGCGTTGGATTTCATCGTTGGAATACGCTGTAAAAATCTTTGGTAAAGGCAAAGTCTATACCGCGATGGTGGCAGGCATAGAGTTGGGGCCGGAATACGGCATGACTGGTGAAGAAGCCGTTAATTTAGCCTTGCGCGGTGCGGAAGATTTATGTTCCAGAGGCATTATTCCCATCTATTCACTGTTCTGGCCCATAGCCGGACATAATTTGCCCGAAACCTTCTCTACATTAAGAACCTATTTCGAACAACTGAATCTTGGCTACGCCGAGATACGAAAAAACTACGATTTACACATCTGGGAAGGCTTTATGTGCCACCGTTGTGCGTATATGCAACTAGAATGCGATATAGATTTACTTACAGCATAAATTCAGGAGTACACATTGAATAACCAAAGCCCATTTCCCAGTCCAGCCCCCATAATGGCCCTTGCTACGGCCTATTGGAATTCGCAGGTATTTCTAACTGCTAATCGAATTGGATTATTTCAATTGCTCGCAAAAACAAAAAAAACTGTGCCTGAAATCGCAAGCGCATTAAAAACACATGAACATCCTACGCAGTTGTTATTAAACGCCTGCGTTGCCTTGGATATTCTTGAAAAAGAACAGGATTACTACAAAAATGCCGCAGTCACTGAAGTATTTTTAGTCCCTGGTCAGCCCACTTTCATGGGCAACGCCATTAGTTATAGCGATGATCTTTATGACACCTGGGGCAAATTGGAGCAATGCCTGCACGAAGACAAACCAATGATGCCGCCATCTAAATATTTAGGCCAAGATGCCGAGCAAACACGACATTTTGTGTACGGCATGCACAATCGCGCCATGGGTACGGCCAGCGCTTTGGTTCATCTGGTTGATCTGGCTGGGTGCAAACAAATGCTGGATGTTGGCGGTGGCCCAGGCACCTATTCCTGCATGCTGGCAGGACGCTATCCCGAATTAAAGAGCAACGTTTTAGATTTGCCAGGCATTATCGTACATACCAGCGATATTATTGCGTCTATGGGTAAACAAGCCCAGGTTTCAACCTATCCAGGCGATTATCACAGCACGGAATTTCCAAGTGGCAACGACGTGGTTTTAATCTCCGGCGTTTTTCATAGAGAAACTGAAGCAGATTGTCGCAAACTAATAAAGAAGGCCGCAGACAGCTTAAACAAAAACGGCATTCTGGTTATCAGCGATGTGTTTTCTGACGAAGGCGGATGCAGCCCTGTTTTTGCAACTTTGTTTGCCATCAACATGTTACTCAGCGCCGAAAATGGCCGCGTCCATGCCGACTCCGATGTCAAAAACTGGATGGCAGATGCCGGTTTTGAAGGCATAGAATGCAAAAACTTTCCGCCGCCCATGCCGCACAGACTATTAGCAGGCCGATTGAAATGAACATATCCAAATGGCTGGCAGTACTAGTACTTGCCCAATTAACGGGGTGTGCTGACGCGCCCGTGGTGCAAGAAAAGCAGGAAGCAGTTCTTCCAAACGGTCAAAAACTGGCCATTATAAACTTGGGCAATGACCGATTTAAAATTGGCAATATCACGATTGATAAAGCAGGCAGGAGTTTTGAAGTCCCTGGTAAATTATTAAGAAATGCCACTCCGATCGAATTTTTGGCTGTTGCTAAAAACGGTCAGCGCGGGTATGAAAGCCTGCTTGAGTTTGATACTAACGTGTACGAATTTAATCTAGCCTGCATATTGATTGGCCTGGATCAAAACAAAGGCCTGCCTCCAAAAACCCATTTTGATTCAACAGTAATTCAGGGGGATGCGGTAGATATAAGTTTGTCTTGGAAAGTCAACGGCGAGGAACACAAACATCCAGCGTCGGACTTTTTTCTTTTAGGTAACAAAAAGTTGGCCGAAAGTGACTGGGTTTATACCGGCTCAACCTTTTTACCCAAAGGACAATATTTAGCCGATGTAGCTGGTGGCACACTGATTGGTTTTGTGCATGATCCAGCCAGTATTATCGAGCATGGACATGGCTTTAGCTCTCAGAGTTATAGCGCCCTGGAACTGGATAGCAAATTGATGCCAGCGCTGAATACACCGATAAAGGCCACACTTACGTTTGTTGGAAATACCAAAGTTAAGTAGTCATTGCTTGTTAGCTATCAAATATTTTACAGCTCTAACTAGCGTGCTGGCTTAAGCTAAGTTGTTTTAGGACAAAACAAACTTCATCATGGAACTTAATTTATTCAACTCAATAACACATGAAAAAAAACCAAGCTAAGACCGGCGTTTGGCTAATCGGCGCCTATGGAGACATTGCAACAACTCTCATTGTTGGGGTAACTGCCATCAAAAATAATTTACTGTCTGGCAATGGCCTAGTAACTGAATTGAGCCCGATGCAGGAATTGGAATTGTGCAATCTCAATGATTTGGTCATAGGAGGTCACGATATTATTCAAAATAGCGTCAGTAAACAAGCTGAGGCCATTTGCGAAACAGCCAGAACGTTTTCGTATTCGCTTTTGAAGGAAATTAATCCACACCTGGATAACATAAATGATGAAATTATAGTTATCCCTGAACTTGCTTGGGATACCAATCATATTTTACAAAACACACCAACGCTGAATGATCTGTGTAAAAAATTCCGACAATCACTACTGGATTTTATAGCTAAACATAATTTGGGGCATTTGGTTGTGGTCAATGTCGCGTCCGCCGAGGTCTATACCCCGTTAACTGAGGCTCACCATGATTACGCTGCATTTTTAGAATTAATTAACACCGATAGCAAGCATTTGGTTTCACCCAGCATGCTATGCGCCTATGCAGCATTTATGGCAGATTGCTCTTATGTTAACTTTACCCCTAACACTGGCGCTTCAATCGGCGCGCTCCAAAGCTTGGCAGCACAGCGTAAACAAGTCTTTTGCGGCAATGATGGCAAAACAGGGGAAACATTAGTTAAAACCGCATTAGCACCCATGTTTGCAGCCCGTAATCTACAAATCATGAGTTGGGAAGGCTTGAATATGTTGGGCAATGGAGATGGCAAAACCTTGCATGAGCCGGAAAACTGCAAAAATAAAATCCAAAACAAAGAAGCGGTATTACCAAGCATCCTTGGGTATCCGGTTCATTCAGGCGTTGATATAAAATACGTTCCGTCGTTGGGCGACTGGAAAACAGCTTGGGATTTTATCCATTTTAAAGGCTTTTTAGACGTACCCATGACCATGCAATTTACCTGGCAAGGTTGCGATTCCATACTGGCTGCGCCATTAGTGATTGATTTGATCAGGCTGGCGGAATTTGCGCATCGAAAAGGTGAGTTTGGGGTAATGAGCCATGCAGCGTGCTTTTTTAAGAACCCGATTGGCGTTGATGAGCATCATTTCTTCAAACAATTTGAAATGTTACTCAACTACACTTATCAACATCTGAATGCCGATTAATGCCGCCCGGTAATCACGCTTACAAGTTTCCACCTTCAACTTCAGTTTGGCTTAGTAACTGGATGCTGGTTTGTTTATTGGCCTCATTGGCTGAATTAATTAACGTTAGCGCGGGCCAGTTTCCAATTAAAGAGATTTTAATGTGTCAGGCGATCATGATTTTTTGTTTGGGTTTTTTATTTTATCCTGCCAATCACAATCGTTTTGCGCATTTAATCTGGAGTTTTTGCTTGGGCGCGGGGATGTTACTTATCGCGTTGTTAGAAAACGCTAACTTAATGCAGGCATTCCACTGTGCTGTGGCGGTGTTTCTCCTCAGCGTGTTTTTACAGTGCTTTTGCTTGGCTTTGGCATTCTGCCATGCCAAGCACCGTTTAAGATCCTGGGTTAGTTTTTGGGCAATGCTGTTATTTTGCGCCCTGCCAGTTTGGCTAAGTCCCTGGGTTGAGTACTTAGCCGACACCCAAAATAAAATAAATGGCTTATTATGGACCAGCCCATTAAGCTATCTGGCAGGCATGTTAGATTACGACTACCTGCGTAGCCAATGGTTTTATACGCATACATCATACAGCATGTTGAGATATGATTATCCTGAACCTATGGCCTATAGTTTTGGCCTTATCGCTGCATCATTAATCTTAACGGCAATTAGCACTGGCACTTTTTCTGATACTCAAAAATCTTTAACCACAGGGGAATAATCAAATGAAGTTTAAAATCACTACACTTTCTGTCTTGCTTTTGATGTCTTTTTCGCCTTTTTCTGCGCATGCCGAATCATCAATGAATGCGGAATTAAAAGAAAAAGCCAAGCAAGCCACAGATTTGGGCATGCACTTTCTGCGCGAAAAACAAGCGGAAGATGGTTCCTGGTCAAAGTCAGTGGGCATCACTGGATTGGCATTAAGAGCTTTTCTGGAAAGCCCCAGAAAATATGTGGAAGCGGATGGCCCATTTATTACCAAACCCATCAAATATCTGTTAAGCCAAGTTAAACCGGACGGCTCAATCAGCGAAACCATCCAAAATGTCAGCTACAACACAGCGATTGCCATTACGGCACTTAAAGCTGCCAATAATCCAGCTTATGACGCTGTAATTGCTAACGGTCAAAAATACCTCAAAGGCATACAACTTGACGATACCAAACAATACCCCAAAGATCATCATTACCACGGCGGCATTGGTTATGGCGGCGATGAGCGCCCCGATCTTTCAAATGAATACATCGCTCTGGAAGCGTTAAAAAGCACGGGCGTGGATCCCAAAGATCCAGTTTGGCAAAAAGCGTTGGTTTTTATTAGCCGCAGCCAAAATAATACCGAGTCCAATGATGAGTCTTGGGCAAAAAATGACGGCGGTTTTACTTATATGCCTGGATTTAGCCCAAATGGTCAAACCAATTCCTATGGCGGTATGACCCATGCCGGTTTAATCAGCTTGTTGTTTGCCGGTGTTGATAAAGACGATATCCGCGTAAAATCTGCTTATAACTGGATCAAGAATAATTACTCCTTAGAGCACAATCCTGGCGCGTTAAAAGATCAAGGCTTGTTTTATTACTACAATGCCTTTGCCAAAAGCATGTACGCATATGGAGAAGACACCATCACAGACGGTAAAGGCGTTACCCATAACTGGCGCGATGACCTGGCCACTAAACTGGTTAGCATTCAAGATAAAACAGACGGCTCATGGGTTAATACCAACACCAAGTGGTGGGAAAACGATAAAAACCTGGTTACCGCCTGGAGCGTAATTGCCTTAAATTATGCCCTAAAAGATAAGTAATTTAACCGGTAAGAATAATTAACCAATGCCCAAACATCTCGCCTTTTTTTGGATTTTGGCATTGGTTTTTAGCTCGCAATGCAACGCAGAACAGCTGCTCCAAATGACCGCAACGCCGATTTGGAACAGCCAGTTCAAACTCCACAAAGCCACTGAAGTCCATGTACAGCTTTTATCCCAGCGCGGTGGTTTGTTTAATTTAACTATAAACAAGCTGACGAAAGCAGTCGAATTAACCGCCAACAAGCCGTTTAGCACTGAAATTCCTTTTGTGCCTGATTTTAAAACTAATCTCAATACCATTCAGATTTCGCATACAACCGATGCGGCCCTAACCAGTCAACAAAACCTGTCATTGCTCAATTCACGAAAGCCAATTGTTGCGATAGTTGCAAGCAACCTTCAACTCCAAGAACCCGTTCAAGAATTGCATACCGCTGAGCAGGCAAACATAGTCACGGTGACAGCGGAATCCCTGCCCTATTTTGGTTCCAGTTACGAAAATATTGAGTTATTAGCTATTGGTTATACGGAATTAAAATCACTAAAGGAAGCACAGCTAATCGCCCTAAGCAATCACCTGACCCAATGCGGCAAACTGATTGCCGTTGGCTTTCCTGAACCGGTTATAAACTCACTCAAGCAAACTGCAGGCTGTCAGGGCCAGTTTTTATTAGGCATCAATTCTTTTGCTGACTTAGCCGTTCAGATCGCCAAGCTAATGCCGCTTGAACAAACTCCGCTACCAGAAATCGGCGCATTCCCGTTAGCAGATAAGACCGCCACAGGCATTCAACCTTACAACCTATTACTGGCATTTTGTTTTGGCTATTTGTTGTTAGTGCTGATTTTTGCCCTTTTAAATAAAAACAAAACTGCATTTTATGGCTTGCCCTTAATAGTAACCGGCGTTACCGTTTTGGTTTGGTATCATCAACAACCGGATACAAAGTTAATCAGTTTTATGGAAGCATTTACAAATCAATCTTCCGCACGTTACACCGCCCGGTTATCCATGCAAGGCACTGGCAATTGGCAGGAAGAAATTGAGCTGCCGATGGAAGCTTTTTTGTCCACGCCAACCTCAACAGCACAAAACCAGTCATATAATCTTAAAAGCGCCAGCGTAACCACAACCCCGTCGTTCAGTTTGTTCTCAAAAACTGAATGGCAGTGGCATGGCGCTATCAATATCGAGTTACCACTGAAAGTTGTGCTTAAAAACCAGCTACCAGTCATTACCAATATCAGCCAACTACCCAGCCAATCAGGTTTACTAAAATGGCAGGATAAAATCTATCAATTACCCTCGTTATCGGCCAATGAAAGCTGGACGTTGGATGCAAATAATCTTGCAGAGCAGTCGGAATTGACTGATCTGCTTAGTGCCCAAAAATATCCCTGCGTAGCAGATGTGCTAATACCATTTGCACCAAGCATACTCAATTTTGGTCAACATAACGGCTGGTTGTTATTACATGCCGAGTGTGCGTAATGAATGTGATTCGGGCCAGCTATTTCACCAGCGTTGTCATCTGTTTACCACTCCTGGTTTACACCTGGGGCATAATCGATCATCCGGATGTCGACACAAATACCATTGCAACCATTCAGCAATCATTGCACCTGCTTTGGTGTTTGCAACTGTCCACGCTACTTCTACTTAGCACTTGGTTTATAACCGAGCACTCAGCAAGCGACTGCGTGCTTGCTAATCTTATGATTATTTTATTACCGATGCCTTTTATGTGCCTGGCTTGGCTGGCAGCGGCGGTAACTGGATTTGGGTTGATAAAATTCACTTTCGCCATGCTTAGCTTATCCATCTTGGCGATAGGTTTTGGATTGCTGTGTAAACGCTATCTTTCAGCCATTAGAATTGACTTGTTTATCAGCCTGCTTGCCATTGCAACTGTCTGGATAACGAGAGTGGTATGGTTAAACTGGTTTCAATAGCCGATAAAGCTGTTATCACAGATTTCATCCGCCATATTCGTAACAACTTATGGCTAGTTAACTTGCGCCAGCAGCTTTTGTTAAGTTTTAAGATGAGTGCAGTTTTATTAGTGCTGAGCGGAATGTGGAATCTTTTTCTATTACCGGTTCCACTGGCTTTAGCACTACCGGCGTCATTATTGCCTTTAGGATATGCTTTCTATAAAGCCTACCTGTTAAAACCCAGTTTGGCAGCGGCAGCTCGACATGCGGATCAGCTATTTCAGGGCAAGTCATTGATGACAACAGCGCTGGACTTGCTACATCAAACTGAAACTGCTTCAAGTGAATACTGCAATTGGGTTATCACTCAAGCCGTGCAAAAAGAAAAACACTGGCGCGAGGAATTTAAACATCTTGCCAAACCAAAACCACTGACTACTCCTTGGTTTACCTTATTGATTGCACTGCTTGGAATTTTTCTGATTTTACAACCAGCGCAATCAAATAAACTCCAGGTAGCTGAAAATCAAACTAATCAGCACCGTGCAGAAATCAAAACCAGCCAGCCAGCTGCCGTAGATTCGTTACTGGACACCATCCGCAAAGAGCAATCAGCTACTCATGACAATGCCGAAATAACAGCAGCGGATACAAAAGACCAATTAGAAAACTATCCTATTGAACAACCTGCGGCTAATCCCCAACAGCATCCAAAGGACAGCACTGATGCCCCCAATGACACCAAAGAACATCAGGTAACCACAACAGTGCCAACCCAGGAAGCCGGATCGTCCAACGCCCAAAACCCAACAAAAAAGAACCAGTCTGTGACAAAAGAGTTAACGGTTAAATGGGTTAATATGAATCTTGAGCATGGCGATGCCGCCAACAGCACAGAAAAAGGACTACAATTTAAAGAGGCGCATAAAACCCGGAACACTACTGTTAATCTTTCTGCACCTGCTATTATTCAAACAGCCAATACCGCTTATGCAGCTGAGTTTTCAATTATTCAACAGCAGTTTGTTGCTGCTTACTTTACACAGCTAAAATTAAAATGATAACGACTTCGGAATCGACAGAGACTATTGAGAACCGTATTGGTGCATTTCAACGTGATTTTATTGATCTAAGTACCCAATTAAATCGAGTAATTGTCGGCCAGCACAGCGTCATTAATGATTTAATTATTGCGTTGTTAGCGGGTGGGCATGTACTGTTGGAAGGCTTGCCTGGACTGGGTAAAACCCACCTGGTTAAAGCGCTGGCAACCAGCATTTCACTATCGCTTGCCCGCATCCAGTGTACACCGGATTTAATGCCTGCCGACATTACAGGCAGCGAAGTTTTGTTAAAAGCCAATGGCGACGATAATGTTCGCATTGATTTTCGTAAAGGACCGGTATTTTCGTCCATGCTGTTAGTTGATGAAATCAATCGTACCACCCCAAAAACACAATCCGCCCTGTTGGAAGCCATGCAGGAATACCAAGTAACCTGTGCAGGCGTTTCCTATCAATTACCCCGGCCATTCTGGGTAATCGCCACTCAAAACCCAATTGAACTTGAGGGTACGTTTCCGCTACCGGAGGCCCAACTAGATCGATTTCTATTTAAAATTGATGTTAAATATCCTTCTGCTGACTCATTAATGGCCATGATTGATGTGTCGCTGGATGATGAACCGTCAGAACATTTGTCTGCGCTACTTACTGGGCCAAAAATTTTGGCCATGATGCAGGAAGCAAAAAATGTGGTCATTTCTGAACCCATTAAACAAGCTGCGATCAACCTGATTCTGGCCACTCACGCAACATCTAACCAGAATAACGCTCTGGCTAAACAACATATCCGTTACGGCGCCAGCCCACGCGGCTTGCAAGCCATCATAAAAGCGGCTCGCATAAAAGCGCTGGCTGATGGCCGTGCGCATGTCGCTATTGATGATATTCATGATGTCGCTTTATTGGCTTTACGACATCGCATCTTGTTGAATATGGATAGTGAACTGGACAATATAACGACGGATGAAATTTTGGTACAAATCTTAAAAATATGGCGCCAAACTTTCATACATCGTTAACGCTTAACGAAACGGAGCTTAACGCCTTAACTCGGATAGCTAAACCCAAGTTATTCAAGTACATGGCGGATATTTCCGGCCCCTACCGTGCCCGAACCTTGATTAATGGCGGTAACGACTATGCGGGCTTACGCGAATATAGCCCAGGTGATGAAGTGCGTTCGATTAACTGGCGCGCTAGTGCTCGTAGCCGTGACTTTCAAGTTCACCAACATCAACAGGAAAAATGTGGGCGCTGGTTTATTTGCCTGGATGCCAGTGCTTCCATGAGTGTGCCTGAACCCCAAAAGTGGCGTTTGGCAGTAGAACTTGCAGATGCGTTTGCTTTTATCTTACTAAGCTGTGGTAACCAGGTTGGATTTACCTGTTTTAATGATGAGCTTGTTGGTTTCTACCCCACTGGCTCCAGCCGCTTGCACTATAAAAAACTCAACCAGCATTTACATCAGCTAAAGCCCAAAGTCCAAGGCGGTCAGTCTTTATTAAGCGCCTGCCTGCCCCAAATCCGGCAAAAAACGTCTGTTGTAGTGATTGGGGATTTTTTACAGCCTGACTTAATGATTCACAGCTTGGATAAATTTCGAAGACTGGGTCACCATTTGCAAGTTTTGCAGGTTCTATCACAACATGAAACCAGCCTGCCAGCCGACGGATTGCTCCAGTTAGCGGATATAGAAAGCGGTATCAGCATGCTTGTTGAATCAAACGATCAAGCGCAGCTGTTAGCAGATACCCTACTCAACGAACAAACTAAAACCCTGGAAGATTACTGCCATCAACACCGATTTAATTATTCTTTGGCTACAAGTGATCTTTACTGGCAAACGGTTATGCTCAACCATTTAAAACAACTTTAAATCATCATGTTAGCTTGGACGTCGCCCTGGTGGTTATTGGCATTTGCGATTATTCCCGTCATTTGGCTGCTGCATCGGTTTAACTCTCCAAAAGCCACGTTAGTGGTATCAAGCTTGTTATTCTGGAAACCGGTCAATGCGGCAACGCATACCAACAGATTCCAATCAAAAGCAGACCCGCTTTGGATGCTTCGTGCTTTGATCGTCGCACTGCTAGCCATGTCATTGCTAGGCTTGCAATTGCTGACCTACGACAATAAAACCATCAACATCTGGTTTGATGATTCCTTTAGCATGCTAAGCCAGGAAGGCAGCAATAGCCGTGCTGAGCTGGCTGTTTTAGAACTCTCAAAAAGACTACAAACGGTTAGTAAAGCCCAAGTTAAGATTTATTCGCTAACCGATCCAGACTATCCAGCATTGTCGCTGGCAACGCCGATAACACAAATCCAGGCAGAGGCCATCAGGCATTGGCTTAAAATCAGTCTGGCAGCAGAAAAATTGACCTTACCCAACAAACTAAATGAAAGCGAAGAAAATTGGCTGGTTACTGACGGGGCGGATGCGAGATTAAATGACTGGCTAAAATCCACACCTATTAGCCAGCTCATTCAAATAGGCAAAACAACAGATAACAGCGCGCTAACTTTATTATCCATTCGGCCGAGTTTAAAAGATCCCACATTATGGAATGGCATTATTCAAGTCAACCAGTTTGGTCATAACATAGAGCGGAAAGATTTTGAGCTAACCTCAGGTTCGAAAGTTATACAGCATTGGGACTTGGTACTTAACCCTGAGCAAGTTGTTGTACAAAATTTTGAGATTGCCAAAGCACAAGTTCAAAACAGCCAGTTAACGGTAAACTTGACTGCAAGCGATGCCCTGCCCCAAGACGATAAACTTGAGCTAACTACCGCCAACCTTATCTCGACCCGTATTGAGGGCAAATGTCCAGGCCCGTTGCTTGCGGCCATAAAATCCCATCCATTTTTAAACACCGACATCACTCAAGAAACGCCAGCAGAGCTCACTATTGCTTGCGGCGACGGTGTTAATAAATCAAAAGGCCCAATGATTTGGTTTCATGCAAATGGCCAAGCGCAAAAATGCGAAGAGAACCCGGTTTGGTCGACAGCAGCGGCACAATTGCAGCCGCTTTATTTAAATCCAAGTTCAATACAGTATTTTCAAAACAATAACCCAGCCCAGACTACCCTATTGAGCGCAGGCCAGCACAAGCTGATAACGTCCTCAGATGAGATAATCCATAGCTATCTCGATATGGCTGGCACAACTTTTACCAAACAACCAGAGTACCCGGCGTTGTTTGCAGGACTTGTAGATCTTGCACTTAACAGATCGGTTTTGGATGCTATTCAGACAGTTTCCCGAAACCCGGACGAGTCAAAAATAGAGCCTTTATCAATAAACAAACCCACAGCACCGACCCATACCGCCAACGATTTAAGCACAATTGAAATCGCCCCCTATCTAATTGCCGGCACTTTATTGCTGTTAATCATGGAAATTTGGTTAATGAGGAAACGGCAATGATTTTGTTGCTGCGCGGCTTGTTATTCCTATTGCTAGTCCTGGCTTTAATCAATCCCAGCATGCCATTTGGTCAGGCTGCGACAGATGTTTTTGTGGTGCTGGATGATTCCATGAGCATGGAAGGTAAATTAAGCCCGGCAACTTGGTCAGCAATCTGCAAGCAATTGCAAAACTTACCCAAGGGCAGCCAGATTTCTCTGATTCGGTACGGTAAAGAACCGGTAATTGAAATTCCGTTGACCGATATAGAACAGCCAATCATCACAAACATGCTCAGCTCAGAGCAAGCACTCCACGGAATGCCAATAGAACGCACGGGCTCAAACTTAGAAGCCGCCTTACTGTTAACCGCACAACAAATCAGATCCAATCATCCAAGCACGTTGCTAATTATTAACGACAACCAGCAAACCACTGGTAATGCTTTATCAATCACTAAAAAACTACAGCAGCAAGGTCATAAACTATTACAGCTAAACCTATCGAACACTAATTCTGCGCCTGATGTCTGGATCCAAAACATCAACGCGCCTAATTATGCCCAAGCTGCGCAGAACTTACCCATATCAGTAACGCTAGGCAGCAATACACCTAAAGCGGCCAAACTGAACATTGCCATGAACGGCGTTGTTAAACTTCAATCGCCAGTTCAGTTAACTGAGCAGGGCTTGATAACCTTGCCAATGGCAATAGAAAACTGCCAATCGGATCGTTGTTTGATCACTGCCGAGTTAACTACTGGGGAAACAGATGCAGTGCCCATGAATAACACATTTAGCCGCGCCATCACCACTCAGATAACAAAACCGGTACTTTATCTGCATCAAAACCAAAGCCATCCAGTGCTAATGGCTAGTTTATTATCAGGAAAGTATCCGCTTAAAGCGTTAGATGCAGAGGACTGCGTTAGTGCCATTTTAAATCTGGCCAAGTACAAAAGCATCATTCTTGATAACTTAGCCATAGCTGATATGCCGTCAGCATGTTGGCAGGGCATTAAAACTGCGGTTAGAACTCAAGGCCTCGGATTAATTGTGCTTGGCGGCAATAATAGTTTTGCGGCGGGCGCCTATCGGCATTCACTATTGGAAGAGATGCTGCCCGTAACTGCAGAGGCTGCCAAGCAATACCCAGCCAGTGCACTGTTATTTCTGGTGGATAAATCTGGCAGTATGGATAGCAACCACACTGAGTCAAGTCGGATTGACATGGCCAAGCAAGCCATATTGAAAACACTGGAATCCCAAAATCAACTGGATACCTTTGGCTTGATCAGTTTTGACAGCCAGGCGAATCTTGCAATACCGATTCAACACTATGAAAATCCTGGCGAAACGCTTAATCAACACTTTACCAGCCTGGCAACCGGAGGCACTCGATTAAAACCCGCATTAGACTTGGGTATCAAACAATTTGAAAAAATTAGCGCGCAAAAGCAATTTCTGGTGCTAGTGACGGATGGATTTTTGGATGAACAAGATTTAAAAATTGCGGAACAACAACTCGCAACCCAAAAAATTGAAGTCATTATCCTGGCCATTGGTGATGACGCTCGAACCAGCAATTTGCAGCGTTTAGCAACGGCAAGTCATGGGAAGTTACTGCGAGTAAACAATAGCGCCGAATTACCTTTAATAATGCGCAAAGAGCTGGATGAAAGACGACTACCGGCTGAAACCGGAAAAATTAAGGTAACTCAAAACCAACCACTGACCTTCATGGGCGCCGAAACAAAATGGCCCGAATTATCTGGCTACAACGTGACCCGCGCTAAACCCGATAGCACGGTCTATCTCAGCGCAGCCCAGGGCGATCCTTTATTAATCACAGGTAACGAAGGGATTGGAAAAGTGATTGTTATGCCAAGTGGCTTGGGCAGTTGGACCCGGGATTGGTTACAATGGCAACAATGGGGTAGGTTTATTAAGGGGTTAATCGATTGGTCAGCCATTCCCAACAAACATTCGCAATTAGATTGGGCGATTTTGCCATCCGGCAAGCTGCAGATTGATGCCGTTACCAATAATGGGGAATGGGCTAACATCACGTTTGGCACTTTAACGTTAAATACCCCAGATAATCAAATTGACAGCCAACGCTTAACCTTAATTGCACCTGGGCGATATTTAGGTGAGTTATCTATACAAGATAAGGGGTTGCATCACATTTCTGTCCGTATATCAGACACAGAGGCTGCATTTTATTTTTTTAACAATGCAATTGAAGAGTTTTTGCCTAACCCAACCCCATTAACGCTTACAACGATTCCATTCAATATCAATGACAATCATCAATTGACTGAAAAACACTCAGTAAAGACACGTCCTGCCTTGTTAGCAGGAACGTTAATGCTTTACTTGCTTCAAACTTACCTGATCTTATTCAATAACACCCGTAAAAGAATCTGATTACCGATTACATTCAGCTGCCGTTGCACAAACTCAAAGCAATGTTATATCGACAGGGATGCCAGGATTTTAGGGCTTGTGTGACTTTCATCATTTCGACATTAGCTGATGCTGAAAAGTAATCCGGTAAAAGAATCAAAACTCATTATTTTTTTATCCTAAAAGATCTAGCCGCACTATTTATTGATTGCCAATACGCAACGGCAGAAAGCAATAGGCTCCGATTTTTATTCTCTGTACTATTTCTGGCTTTTGCGCAGTTTAAAACAAACAATGATGGCCAGCATGTTGTCAATTTTTTTAGCTAGTTTAACTTACCAAAAAGAATCAGTTTAGTGCCTGCTTCAAGCAAAATAATTGAGGTCATTTTAGTATCTAAAAGCTTACAAACTTAAAGTTTTACCTGTAAATCAAAAAATAAGTGTCAGTTATTTTAACAACCGGCATTACTACTTAAAAACAATCTATTTTCAATAATTATCAGTAGCTTACTTAGTAAAACTGATTACCTGATGCAAGGATATACCCTTAAATGTGTCATGTAATTTATCAGCTTGGGTAAAATTTTTGAATAACCAGTTTAGTAGGTTTTTTTTATTTTTCAATAACAAGCTTATTTATCGGGTTTTGCTTGTCTCAAATAAACTTGCCCCCTAAGAAAAAAGTTTTAATTATCTGAAATACATAGCATTTTATCTAATTATCAGTTGCGGTTTGATTGTTTGTTGTTTTTCGTCATCTTTTGGTCTCAAATTTGCTAAATGTAAATTGTTATAAGCAATATGTATTCATGCTTCGTTCAGCAGCCTGATGCAACAGATTTTAACAATTCATATATACAACAATATTTATCAGAGAGTATGACTATGAAAATATCCCAACTTCGACTCATTATGGTGGGTGCCGTGTTAAGCTTTGCAGGCCCAGCTGCTCAAGCTGCAAATTTTGGCGTTGACATTAATGCCGCAATTGATGCCGGTTTGCAATATGCTAGAACCCAAAATCAATTTACCACTGACACACAGGCAAACGGCTTATCCCTACTGGCCTTACTTGAGAAAGAAACAATTCCTGCTGGCTACAACGGCTTAACCGCTGCCGATAAACTTTTAGCACAAAACAGCGCCTGTATTCTTATTGAATCAGGAAGTTATGGCGACCGAGGGTTTTTTTATTCTTACTACGACGGACAGGCATTAATGGGTCTTGCCGTTTACCTTGAAACAGGTGGCCCAGACACACCAGCTGCCTCATCTGGCTATAATTGCGCAGGCCGCTCTGCTCGGGCTACTATAGATAAGATGGTTGACCGCACCATCGCCGCACAAAACAAAACTAATAATCCTTGGGGAGTACGATATTCCGGTTACTGGGGATATACGGGCAATGGGTTAGACTCTTCAACTACTCAGTTTAGTTTGGCTGGCCTTGCTGCTGCAAAAGGATTTTATTCGTCTAAAGGTGAATCTGTAATACCAAGAATTCAAGCGATTACTGACTCCCTTGATCTTATTTCCGGCAAGTTAGTTAACAACGTTATGACTGGCTACGCTGGGAATGGCAAAGATCAAACAGGTATTTATACCTTTACTGACTGCGGCGCTGTTGGCTGCTATGGGCACGCTTATGGTGCTTCATCTGGCGTTTATAGTAATAGCTCTCAACAAACCGCATCCGGCACGTGGGGACAGCTAACTGGCTCGGGCAAAACCGTTAATGATGTCAATATCCAGCGCTACCTACGTTGGCTGCAAAACGGTTATAACTATACTACTAATTTATACCCTGAAAGCTGGCGTGAATTCTATTTTTATTACCTTTGGTCTTCTTCAAAAGTTTACAACATTATCCAAAACTCCAATGTAGCGCCTGCCGCTGGTAACATTGGTCCAGATGATATAGGAACCCTGCCATCAGTAACGGTTAGTGGCTATACTCGCCAAACTAATCTGGATCCTGCGTTACAAACCAGACCTGCAAGCAGAGGTGTTGGTCCTGCTGGCTTCTATGCTGGCGAAACCAAAGGCTGGTACTTTGATTATGCCTATAGACTGATGTCTTTACAAACTGCCGCTGGCGTGTTTCCTAACCCGAACGGAACTTATAATGCTGCAGCAGATCACGCTTACGCCTTATTAGTACTAGAGCGCTCATTGGGCGGGGCTTGTATCGACAGCGATAACGACGGTGTGTGCGACAGTACAGACAACTGCATCAACACCCCTAACACTAATCAAGCAAACACTGATGGTGACTTGTTTGGCAACGTTTGCGACAACTGCCCAACTACAGTCAATAACGATCAAAAAGATAGCAACAGCAATGGTACAGGCGACGCTTGCGAAATCGTTGCTAAAGATTGTGATGTCGACAAAAACGGCTTAATAAACAATGCCGACATTAATTTGATCAAGTCAGCTTTAGGCTCACTTCCTACTGGATCTACTGATCCGCGCAATCCAGATCACAACGGCATCATCAACACTAGAGATGTCCAAATTTGTATTGGCAGATTAGGTCGATAACCGACTTAGCGATGGGAAGGCTTAACACCTTCCCATTCAAACCAAATCAATTTAATTTTTATCTTTGAGGACAAAACAATGAAACCATCCCGCATTTTTCTGGGCTCTTTATTAGCCCTTGCGACCATGGGCACTGCCCAAGCTACACCCTTATCGGATCTATTTAACGGTGGCTCACTAACTGTTGGCGATAAAACCTTTGATTCGTTTTCAGTAATCTATTCAAAAACGAGCACTGCCCCCGAAGCCAATAATTATGACTTTGCCTACAACTGGGCCAATATTGATGTTCAAACCATTAATGATGGTGGAAACTTGGGCTTGTCGTTTAAGTTAAACGATCCATTATCTGCTAGTGGAAATAATTGGTCTGATCTGTTTTTTGCATTTCATGTATCAGCTACCAGCCCTAACTTAATCAATGGTGTTTCCTTGGCTGTAGATGGCACTTTCACCAATGATAATGGCGGACTTAACTCCTATGCGCTTTGGGAATATACCGGTGCCGATCTGAATGAAATCATCAGCAAAGCGAATTTGGGTGATAGCACTTTGGGAATCGAGAACGGTAATTTTACTGATCCCACAAATATACCATCTGCTGGCCTCGCTGCTCGTTCTGATTACTATATCGGAAAAAACCTGTCAGTGACTGCCTTTAATGATACACAATTAGCAACCATATCATCATTTACACAACGTTTTAACCAAACGACTGTCAATGTGCCAGAACCCGGCATAATGTTACTTTTAGGTTCTGGCTTGGCTGGTTTGGCGCTTAATCGTCGGAAATCTTTACAACGCTAATTTGAGCGGTTTTTAACGAAAGCAGTTGATTTTGGCAAGGCTCGCTATGGTACGTTGTTCGGAAATAGCGAGTCCTGATTGTTAACCACAGAGTTGCACCCCCTTACATGTTAAAAAATCAGCACCCAATAATATCATCGGCATTCATTTTAGCGCTTTGTGTATGCCCGGCAATTTCTCAAGCGGAATCAGAGCATGATTTCAGAGTATCTGGCATCATGCAAATTGGTGAGAAAGCAACTCAAAGACTTGGACTTTTGGAGTTTTCTGACGGTAAAACCCTGTCCGTTCGCATTGGTGATATAGTATCTTCATTAAAAGTGACCGGTTTTTCCGGCAATTGTATTGAGTTCTCAAACACAGACAACACAGCGAGCACCAAATGTCTGACTGATTCAGCAGCCACCCTGCCCACTACCTCAGCACAGCCAGCACAACAACCCAGGCAACCCGCCACTGACCCCATTTTACCGCCCCCAGTTGGCCGCCAAGACCATTTCAAACAAGTAGATAAAATTGAATTTTTACAAACTTTAGATCGGCTAACTCACGCTAAAAACATGAAAGAAGTCAGCCAGTCAATTATGTCCTTGGTTATGTTGCCCGCTGACACAAATATTACTGAATTAGAAGCTCAAAAAATTACATCACCTCAAAATGCGGTTAATTTAATGCGCAAATCCGTTGAAGCTGATAGACCAATCAGACTTTCCCTGGATTCTGCCCCCAACAATTCGCCTGTGATTTATTTGAAAGCAACCACACCACAAAATCCATAGCGTAAGCTATTTAGCTTGATTAACTATCAACATTCTGCCCATCAGGATCGGTTTGTTTCTGTCAAAAATGTAAACCTGACTGCCATTGAGATCTCCTGTTCTTAATGGCTAAAGCAATCTCTGACAAATCCATTTATTCGTAATCAATACGTTTAAAATGATATAGACGCCTGTCAATGGTCTTGTGCAATAATAACACCTCAACCAAAAAACTAGCGGTGGATTTATGAACACATCATCAAATCGCATAGCCTATATCCTGATTGCGCTCATCCCTGTCGCCGTATACAGCTTAAGTACCCAACTGTTTGAGGTGAATGCCGAGACCAGCGTCCACATTAAAAATGCTATCGTAACCGCCATTAAACAACAACAAACCACTAATACATCACTGATATTTGCTGAGTATAAGTCTCGTCTGCTGTGGTTATGTAGCAGTTTATTATCAATTACGGCTTACTTGGTTGCCATTGCCTGGAGTGCTTACACATTTAAACACTGCTGCAGCCAGCACCACAAAACTAAAATTGCCATCATTGGTTTGATTATAATGATCTTAACCTTGCTTAACTTACATACTGGCAATGCTAATAGCGCCATGTTTAATATTTTTGACACCACCTTTCAAGCGGCAAATGCATCAGCGCTCATATCTAAACCGCTATTAACTAAGGTGTTTGTTATTATTTACCTAATTAATGTCTTAGCAGGCATCACACCTTCTTTTATCCTGGTTGCCATTTGCAGCGCAATATCCAGCCCAGCCCATGCGCCAGACGCGCTGGAAGATTTTTTTGTTACCCGAATGAAATATCTTAACCAGGGCATTATGGTTGGTTCGTTAATCTTATTATTTGGCGTTATTCATCTGGTTGCCTGGATGCAATGGCCAACCTCCATGTTTGAAAACAATGAGCTAAATAAATTGGCGCTTGATGCCTTTGGCACAATTTCCCAATATTGGGGCATAGCATTTACACTGCAACTGCTATGTCTGTACGTTGCCGTTACACTGTATTGGTATCGCCAAACCCATAGCAGCCTGCTTGCACAACAACCTGCTATGGACATTGATCAATGGATGGAAGAACATGGCTTTGTTATCGCCTGGCAAAAACACATCCTGCAACTAAGCACCATGTTAACACCGTTTCTGGCGGGATCTTTTACTAGCGGGATTGAATTATTTTCCGGAAATTAGATAGCATTTTAACCAGTTTTTGTTTCTGTTTGTAAATCAACCTACCAGGAAATTTTGAATAAGAACAGATGAGCGATCATAACAAGACAATCCGATTACCCAAACGACAAGAATAAAGCCAAAGAGATTTTAGAATGGCTGGTAACTCTTAATATTGTGCAAGCTAGCCTTTCTGATTGTGTGCATAGCACGAATATGGGTTATGCGATTTCTGAGGGAGCAATCAATGTCTGCAGTCAACCGGAATAGTTACCTTTTAAACTCCTGGCCATTGGCTTGGAAATTATTTCGGCAAGAAACATTTTTCACACTGGCTAAAATGGCATCGAAACGCTAATTTGCCCAACTTGTCATCAAGATTTTGCCTTAGAAAATTGGGATTTTCTAAATCCCTGGCTTGAGAATACAAGCAATAATCTATCCTGCCCTTTGTGCCATAAAACAGCTGACATCCATCAATTTACATTTACCCCAGAATGGGGTTTTAGTGATTTAGGCTTTACGATTTGGAACTGGCCGGATTTAACAGACCATTTTCTTAATGATTTTAAAAAACGGCTGGGATGTGCTGTTAACTTGGTTTACACATGGCTTTAACAACAGGACTAATCGAATCTAACCAGCTTACGTAGTTGCGCATTGGCTAGTATCAGCAGCTTTTCCGTATTATCAACGAGTGTCCAGGATTTTATTTCTTCCAAACTACGGAAACAGCCCAAGCAGATATCTTGTTCATTTAAGCAACAATTTCGAATGCATGGCGACTTAATTAGTTTGCACACCTGGCTATTTGGGGTAATTTCCGGTTTATCGTCTATCGCTGGAACTGCTTTATCCAGGTTATCTGTGCTCATTGCAATCAATCATCCATTGAATGTTTAGTCACATCAATAAACCCGTGTAAACCTCGTTTGGATTTAACTGCCAGCCATTCCTTTAATTGCAACAACTCAGCAGTTTCAGCCAAGTCATCCAGACTTTGCTTGTTTTTTAATAATCTGAACGCAGCTTCCAAGGTTTTGTAGCGCTCTCCAGTAATGCCGGCACGCCGTAAACCAATGGTATTCAGTTTGTAATGCTTTGCTGGACGCCCACCGATTAAGGTAAACGGAATCACATCCATATTTAGGCCAGTGGTGCCTTGCACAATGGCGTAAGAACCAATTCGGCAAAATTGATGCGCGACTACGTTGCCACCCATAAACACATTATTGCCCACCTGCACATGGCCGCCGATCGCAACATTATTGGCAAATATCGTGCTGTTACCAACCACGCAATCATGGGCAACATGGCTGTTATTCATAAAATAACAACCCGAGCCAATACGGGTTTCCGCATGCTCTTTTGATGCGCGATGTGCCGTAAAGCCTTCTCTAAACACATTGTTATCGCCTACTATTAACCAGGATACAGTTTCCGGTTTAAAGCTGGTGTCCTGTGGCAGTCCGCCCAATACTGCATGGGCATGCAAAATATTGCCAGCGCCCATTTTTACAAACGGCTGCACAACGGCATGCGCGCCAATCTGACAGCCATTACCCAATTCCACGCCGGTTTCAATCACGGCAAAAGGCCCAATGCTAACATCGTCTGGCAGTTTAACATCAGAAGCAATATAAGCTGTGGGATGGATAGTTTGTGTCATAGTTTTATCCTCTTGGATGAAATTTTGAATGTAATTCTTTTAATCTTTCCCCAGCGATGTGGGTGTAAATTTGTGTTGTTGACAGGTCAGAATGCCCCAACAGTAACTGCACGACCCGCAAATCTGCGCCATGATTTAATAAATGGGTAGCAAAAGCATGCCTAAGTGTATGCGGGGATAAATCTTTAGTTATGCCAGCTTTCTTGGCATAGCGCTTAATAATGTGCCAAAACGCTTGTCGCGTCATGCCTTCACCGCGACTGGTCACAAACAGAAAATCCGATTGGCGCAAACCTAAAGTCATCTTTCTGGCTTGATTCATATAATTTTCCAGCCAAGTCATGGCTTCTTCACCCACTGGCACAAGTCGTTCCTTATTACCTTTGCCGATAATTCTGACTACGCCTTGCCGAAAGCTGATTTGTTCAAACTTTAAGTTTACCAGCTCTGAAACCCGCAGTCCGGTGGCGTAAAGCATTTCCAGCATGGTTTTATCTCTAAACCCCAATGGATTAGTGGTTTCCGGCGCATCCAACAACAAGTCGACATCAGCTTCGGACAGTGACGTTGGCAAGGGTCGACCAATGTGCGGTGATTCAATTAAGGCGGTTGGATCTTTAGTGATGTTGTTTTCTCTTATGTAATAGCCATAAAAGCGCCTGAGGCTGGATAAAATTCTGGCTGAAGAACGACTGCCAATGCCTTCTTTGTGCCGACTTCCTAAAAACCTCGTTAAATCAGCTGTCTCAACCGCCAACATCGATTTATCTCCCAACGATTTGGCAAATATCCGCAAATCACTGCCGTAAGCTGACAGGGTGTTTTCGCTTAAGCCTTCTTCCACCCAGACGGCATCAAGAAATTGCTCAATTAACCGTTCTGAGTTCATACGCTTTTAGTCGCTTCAACGGCTAACAAACCAGCTTTTATATCCAAAAATTGACCTTGGGTATGTCCATGAAACCCGCCTAAACCATTAACTGAAACTACACGGTGACAGGGTATGATTAGTGGATAGGGGTTTGCTCTACACGCGTTGCCAACTGCCCTTGCGGAGGAGCCAAGTTTGTTGGCGATGGCTGAATAACTGAGGGTTTTACCTAACGGTATTTTAAGCATCTCCGCCCAGACCTTATGGCTGAAGTCCGTACCTTGTTTAAGTAGTTTGATGGGCAGGTTTTTTTCAGTACTCAACCAATAGTCTTCAACAAAATTACCAAATATTGCTTTAGAAGCTTCAATCTCTTGATCACTTAAATCTGTTTCGTTCCAATCGATATCGACAATTGCCTCACCTCGCATTGAAATAATCAACGTGCACACTGGCATTGCAATAGAAAACAATCGTTCAGCTCCTGAACATTCAGATACCCATTCGATTTGAAAAGACATTGCCGCTCCTTTTAATGTGATCTATTTTGATCGATTGTCATCATCTAAACCATCTGCGTGCTCTGGCATTCATCCAATGCCGTTAAGTTAACCTGTTACTTCCCTAGGTAGAAAGTTGGAACGAGCGGTATTTAAATAGTTGATTTTATTTTCCCCGCGTCTGATTTTTGAACTCTATTAATCGTTTCAACATAACCCGCCACGCTCAGGAATATACAGACGAGAATCTCATAAACCTAAGCTTATCACGTAATGTTAACTCAGCACGTTACCCATAAAAAAAGGCAGCCTATAGCTGCCCTTTTAAATCTTTTAAACAGCAAAAGATTATAATTTTTCTTTAATTCTTGCTGCTTTACCAGTCAAATCACGTAAGTAATACAGTTTGGCACGACGCACATCACCACGACGCTTAACTTGTATTTCACTGATAATCGGGCTGTGTGTTTGGAAAACACGTTCAACGCCAGTACCGTGTGAAATTTTTCTAACAGTAAATGCAGAATTCAAACCGCGGTTACGTTTTGCAATCACAATGCCTTCAAAGGCCTGAATACGTTCACGTTCACCTTCTTTTACTTTAACTTGTACTACAACTGTATCACCAGGGCTAAACTCAGGGATTTGTTTCAGCTGCGCTGTTTCTAATACATCAATAATGTTGCTCATTACTACACCTTAAATTTCAATTCAATTCCACAATAAATTCGTTAAGCAGACGTTCCTGCTCTGCACTTAAATTTTTCTTTTTTAACAAATCAGGCCGTCGCTGCCAAGTTCGACCCAATGACTGCTTTAAACGCCATCGGTCTATGTCGGCGTGATTTCCGCTTAATAAAACATCTGGAACCAACTGGCCTTCAATTTTTTCTGGTCTGGTAAAATGCGGACAATCCAACAAGCCATTCATATGAGAATCTTGTTGCGCCGATTCTGTATCGCCTAATACGCCAGGTAATAAACGAGTTATCGCATCAATGACTATCAGTGCCGCCAACTCCCCGCCACTAATAACATAATCACCTATTGACCACTCCTCGTCACAATCTAATGCTACAAAACGCTCGTCAACACCCTCATAACGACCTGCAACCAAAATTATTTGAGACACATTGCACGCATCAACGAGTAGCTGTTGCGTTATTGGCTTTCCCTGCGGACTCAAATAAACGACTTTTGTAGTATCGAAAACGTTTTGTTTGGCGTGGCCAATTGCATCATGAAGCGGCTGATATTTCATGACCATGCCGGGACCGCCCCCGTAAGGACGATCATCTACAGTTTTATGCCTGTCTTCGGTGTAATCGCGTGGATTCCATGTAGAAAGACCAACTATTTTTTTTTCAATTGCTTTGCCGGTAACACCACAGTGCGCCGCCGCCAAAACCATTTCAGGAAAAAGAGTTACTACATCAAAGTGCATTAAAACTCTGGATCCCAATCGACAATCATTTTTTTTGCTTCAAGATCAATGCTGATAATGTTTTTACCTTGCAAGAACGGTATGGCTCTTTCCCGTTCACCGGAAACAATAACAACATCGTTTGCGCCAGTCTCTATCAGGCTATCAACCACGCCCAGATTTACACCCTGGGCTGTTTCTACCTGAAGACCTATCAGGTCAGACCAGTAATATTCGTCTGACTCAGGCTCTGGCCGCTGGTCTTGATCAATCATGATCTCCCAGCCAGCCAGTTCGGCTGCCATATCCCTGTCGTTTACACCAGTTGCCTGAACAACTACAAACTTACCCTGAACCGCGCCATTAATGACTTCGATAGTCCTGGTTTTTGCGTCTTTTTTTAATATCCAAGGGGTATAGTCCAGGATATTGCCTATCGGGTCTGTAAAAGAAAAGACTTTTATCCAGCCCTTTATTCCAAAAGCACCAGTGACTTTACCGACATTTAAATATTTTTTGTCTTGCAAACCAGCTTATGCAGCCGCTTTAAGAGCGTCTTTAATCAACTTTGCAACACGGTCAGACGGCTGTGCGCCATTGGCTTTCCAGTAGCTAACACGATCATTGTCCAAGCGTAATCTTTCTTCTTTACCGCGAGCTAGTGGGTTAAAGAAACCTACGCGCTCAATATAACGGCCATCACGACCACTTCTGCTGTCAGTTACAACTACGTGGTAAAAAGGACGATTTTTCGCGCCGCTTCTTGTAAGACGAATGGTTACCATCAAATTTCCTCAAAAAAACATTTAAATAAAACTGAATCCGACTATTTTACGCGAATTTCAATATAAGTGAAGTACAAATTAACGCGTTAGCCTAATTACCTGCGGCGGCCAACAAATATTGCCTACATTCTCATGCCGCGCACGTTACTTTTTATGCCCCGAATCATGTTGGCCATGTTACCGGATTTAAATTTTTTCATCATTTTTTGCATCATCAAATACTGCTTTAACATCCTGTTAACATCCTGCAACTCTTGGCCACAACCGGCGGCAATACGTTTTTTTCTATTGCCTTTAATCAAATCAGGAAAGCGGCGCTCTTGCATAGTCATTGAATTAATAACAGCAATTTGCCTGGCTAACATTTTATCGTTGACCTTATCTTTCATTTCTTTGGGCACGCTATTAATGCCTGGCAATTTGTCCAACATGGAGCCAACGCCACCCATGTTTTGCATTTGCATTAGCTGCTCACGGAAATCTTCCAGATCAAAACCTTTTCCTTTCTGGATTTTCTTGACTAACTTGGCGGCTTTTTCCTTATCGACTTTTTTCTCGATTTCCTCGATTAAGCCTAAAACGTCACCCATGTCCAAAATACGCGATGCAACGCGATCAGGATAAAAAGGCTCCAAAGCATCGGTTTTTTCACCCATACCGATAAACTTAATGGGCTTACCGGTAATGTGTCTGATTGATAACGCCGCACCACCTCGGGCATCACCATCGGCTTTAGTTAAGATAACACCAGTTAACGGTAATGCGTCGTTAAAGGCTTTAGCTGTAACCGCGGCATCCTGACCGGTCATGCTGTCAACCACAAACAAAGTTTCAATTGGGTTAATTGCGGCATGCAGGGCTTTAATTTCGCCCATCATATCTTCGTCAATATGCAAACGACCTGCGGTATCGACAATGACTACGTCCAAAAACTTTTTCTTGGCGGCATCAATAGCAGCCAGCGCAATATCAACTGGTTTTTGAGAAATATCGCTCTCAAAAAACACCAAATCCAGATCATTTGCCAGCATTTGTAATTGCTTTATCGCCGCAGGACGATAAACGTCCGCACTAACCACGCCGACTTTTTTCTTTTGGTTTTCCTTTAACCAGCGACCCAGCTTGGCAACGGTGGTGGTTTTACCAGCACCTTGCAAACCGGCCATCAAAATAATAGCTGGCGGTTGGGCTTTTAGGTTAAGGCCCTCATTGGCCTCGCCCATAGTTGAAACCAATTCAGCCTGAACCAGTTTTATAAAAGCTTGCCCGGGCGATAAGCTGGTTTGAACAGCTTGACCCAGCGCACCTTCTTTGACTTTATCAATGAAGGCTGTGACTACTGGCAATGCTACGTCAGCTTCCAGTAACGCCATTCGGACTTCGCGTAACGTTTCCTTAATATTATCTTCAGTCAGACGGCCTTGGCCCCTAAGATTTTTAAGGGTACTACTTAAACGATCGGTTAAATTATCAAACATGTCTGTGTCTTGGGTTATTGATTAAGAAAAGCATCCGCAACCACGAAATGCGCTAGGACTATTCAACCTGTTATATTACCATAGCCTCCGAGACCTTTGCACTCGCTTAAATAACCCATAAAGACACTTGCCATCGTCAGACACAGATAAAGCCCAATGACCAATACCGCTGTCGCACTATTTTCCATTTGTTCCTATATCGGAAGCACCTTGCTGATTGCTCGACACCTTTCCAATACTAACTTGCAGCGGGTTATCCCTGTTCTTGGCTGGCTTGGGGCCGGTAGCCATTTATTATTTACTGGCATTGCCTGCCAACAAAATCAAGGGTTCAATTTTAGCTTTGCCAGTACGGCTTCATTAATTTCAATGATTGTTGCTGTGCTATTGCTGTTAGCGACTTTAACTAAGCCGGTAGAAAAACTGGCTATCGTGGTTTTTCCAGTTGCCGCCGCCATGTTGGCGCTTGAATTACTGGCGCCTGCTCAACAGCATTCATTGCAAACCCATAACTGGGAAATGAGCACGCACATACTTACCTCAATTATTGCGTTTAGCCTGTTAAACATTGCCGCATTACAAGCCATCTTACTGGCTTTTCAAGATCAACAACTCAAAAGCCATCCACCCAAACCGTTTGTATTATCGCTACCGCCACTCCAAACCATGGAATCCTTGTTGTTCCAGATGTTGAGTGCCGGGGTTTTATTTTTAACCATTTCATTAATCACGGGCTTTCTGTTTATCGAAGACCTGTTTACCCAGCATTTGGTACACAAAACCGTCTTGTCCATCTTGGCGTGGCTGATTTTTTCCGGTTTATTAGTTGGGCGATGGCTATATGGCTGGCGAGGTAGAACAGCAACCAAGTTAACACTGGCCGGATTTATTTTGCTGATTTTGGCTTATTTTGGCAGTAAATTTGTCCTGGAAATGATCCTGAACAAAGCTTAGCTGTTTAACGACAAACAATTTCGCGACCGCCACTTAACGGTATTTACCAACTTAAGCCATCGAATGCCTAAAACCGTCTATTATTTGCTTTATGACTACCCCAAAAAGCAAATATCCTCATGGCTGATCCTAACGTTTTTTTAGATAACCAAGAATTCGGCACCTTAAAAACCAATTCATTTAACGAAACCTATTTATATAGCCTAAACCGCGCCACTTTTGAAAAGCTAAGTGCCGAAAGTCAATTTGCGGCCAAATTTAAACACAAACTATTCCATCCACATACATTAACCATCCTCATTGGCACTGATTCGGGTTTATTGCCAAAATATCTTATCCAACATGGCCTGCCCAATGGCTCAAGATATATTTTTATCGAGCCAGCTGACATCTTGGCACAACTGGACAGCCATCAATTATTACCCGATACAGACCCTGCGATAGCCTATGTCAGCCCGGAGGAATGGGAGCAAACCGCGCAGCAATTTAAGATTCAAGACTATTTTTACATTAACTCGGTACAATCGGTAAACGCATTTTGCGCTGAAGATGACTATCTAAATAACTACGCCGAACTCAGTTGGCATATTACCGAAACACTGGCCCAGCAACACTGGAACTTCAGCATGTCGCTGGGTAATGAAACCTTTACCACCCGGCAGATTGCCAATATTGCCGACAATAGTTTGCCCGCCAAATTGCTTAAAAATGCCTTTGCCGGAAAAACCGTAGCCATACTCGCAGGCGGACCGTCACTAGACGAAGCTTTGCCCTGGATTCAACAACACCGCGCGCAACTCGTTATTTTTGCAGTATCCAGAATATCCAGACAATTAAAAAACATCAATCTGGAACCCGATTTCATCTTTTCCGTTGACCCCACTGAACTTAGCTTTGACATCAGCAAAGAAATGCTGACTTTTAGTGACAAACCTATCTTTATCTATTCCTACCACACCATTCCATTACTGGTTAACCAATGGCAGGGCACCCGCTTTTATTTAGGCCCGCGCGTACCCTGGAAATCCAAACTCAATGTCGACAATCTGGACAGCACTGGCCCAACTGTTACCAATACCGCATTAAACATCGCCCATCATTTTGGTTTTAAACGCATTATCCTGGCTGGGGTGGATTTATGCTTTACCAAAGAAGGTTATACCCATGCCAAAGGCAGTGACGAACATAAAGTAGGGCCGCGCTTTAACTTGACCTCCTTACAAGTGGAAACCAATGGCGGCTTTATGGCACCGACCAGTTGTGACTTTGCCGCCGCCATAAACACCCTATCGCTGCAAGCCAAACTAATCAGCAACACTGGCACCGAAATCATCAACGCCTCAGCAAATGCGGCCAGAGTGCCCAACATTAACTACCAGCCGTTAGCTGAAATTCAATTAGTTGAGCAAGCGATTCCCGTTAAAACTGTTATTGACGACTGTCTTGCACATCAACCTAAACTGGCAGACCATAAAAGCACCATTACCGAACTAAAACGGGTGCACTTTCAGATTAACGCCATCAAGCAACTGTCTGAAAACGCCTTACAAATTAACCAAAACATGTACAGCGCGCTGGGCACCATCAACAACTACAGAGACAAACGTGAACTGGACAAAATTGAAAAAAAACTCAATCGCGAGCACCGCCACTACAGCAAGCTGGTTAAACGCTTTGGCATTCGACAATTTATAAAAATCACCCAACCCTTTACCGATGAAGAATGGAGTGCGGACGAAGCCCAAAAAATCGGGGAGGTTTATTACCAAGCTTACAAAAACGGCGCGGCTGGCTTAAGCAAATTATTGGACACAGCCATAGTTCGCATGCAGGCTAGACTTGAAGAAAACCAAAGCCAACCCGACTTTAGTTTGTTATTTAAGCAATGGCAAACCGATCGCAGCTTTGGCCGCGCAAAAATATGGCTGCATAAGCATCCCGCTGTAAACTTGTCAGCAGAACAAAAAATCCAGTTTACTGATTTTGAAAGTCAGTTTACTGAAGTATTAAACAACCAAAACACGGCACATCTTAAAAGAGCCCAAAGCCACAGCAACTTTAGCCAATTAAAAAAACGTGCGGCATTGCTGTTAAAAAACCAAAAAACCGAGGCATTACAAGATTTATTATCCGGTTTGCTTAAACATCCAGAGCAACAACTGGCTACGCCCTATATTGCCTTAATCAACGGTTATCTGGCGGAACTGGAAAATAACAGCGATGTCGCCATGCAAGCCTACCAAGCTGTCATCGACATTGAAGATTCACCATTACTGGAAGATGCCTTGCTACGGATTGCAAGCATCAGCATTAATCAAAACGACATCGACAACGCCTTTTTGGCATTTGAATGTTTGGCGCAGATTTCACCGATGTATTTGCCGTTTTACGCCGAAATCAATCGTTTGCGCGGCGAACCATTGGCAGCTATTGATAGCTACAATGATTACATCGCACAATTTCCAGATGATCATCTTGCAGCACTTAAACTAGCCAATTTATATATGGAAATTAAATCCTACCAAGCCGCCGAATTGATGGTCGATTATCTGCTGAGCAAAGACCGCCACAACACAGGGGCTCAACATTTAAAGCAACAATTGGGTAGTTTGGCAAAGGTGAGCTGAGCATAGGTAACCATAGAAACATCAAATTTATTCAGCATTTTTTGTAAACAGGGCGAAAGAAATCGCCCCTGTATTCTGGATACCGGCAATCCATGCCGGTATGACGTTGCTTAGAAATTGTAAATATCTGCTGAAATTATGCGCAATCAGAAAAACTTATTAGGATTAGTATTAGATATTCAATGATTAAAATCAGCCGTTAATTGTCCGAATAAAACGCATTGGTTTAAAAGCACAAACTAAAAAAGCCTGTTTTCTTCAAGACCTTAACAGCGATAACTCTAACATTTTCAATCAATTCCACCACGCACTAATCAATTTTCACGCCAGCGCCAGCTGTGAAAAAATACCTTGCTGGTGCTCCTGAGTCGTTTTATTATCTAAAAAAATAAACATTATTCAGCCAGAATTAATAATATGCGCTATCGGGCTTTACTTTTAATGGTTTTGTTAACACCGCAAAGTTGGGCGGAGGAAGCCGTTAACTTAAAATCCTGTGCTAGCAATTACTCTGCAAAACTGGTTTCATTACAAGGATCGTTGTTTTTTGATCCAGAAAGCAAAGGCCAGTGGCAACCTGCCGTACTTAATCAACAAATCTGTGAAGGCAGTCGAGTTCGCACTGAAAATTACAGCAGAGCCTCAATAGCACTACCCAACGGCATTATTTTAAAGCTGGACCAGAACACGGTTATCTCGCTAAACGGCTTTGCACCGCAAAAAAAGACCTTAATGGACATGGCCAAAGGCTTTGTGCATTTTATCAGCCGCACGCCCACGCAATTACAGATCACCACGCCGATTGCTAACGCAGGCCCGGAAGGCACTGAATTTGCACTGAGTGTTGATGACCAAAAAGCCTCGTTATGGGTTTACGAAGGCGGGGTAAAGTTTTTTAATGCCAAAGGTGATTTACATCTTAAACCGGGCGAATCGGCAATCACCCAGCTAGGCCAAGCCCCGCGCAATCAAATTGACTTAAGACCACAAGATGCAGTGAACTGGGCTCTGTACTACCCGCCCATACTACCCTATCCTGGTGCAAGTACGGTTATCGACAGCCAGCTGCGTAGCGCAATTGAGCAGTTCCGCACTGGTCATATTGATACAGCGTTAGCAAGGCTGGACAGCCTAGGGCCAGAAAAACACAATGCGTATTTTTACAAAATCCGCGCCGCCATGCGTCTAACCATTGGTCGTATTGAGTTAGCTAACCAGGATATTAAAGCCTTACAGATTATAAAGCCCAATGACGCGGAAGCCTTTGCCATACAAGCCATTATGGCGCTCACCCAAAACCGTAAGGACGAAGCATTGCAACTGGCCCAACAGGCCATAGCTTCCGATCCGCAATCTGCTAGTGCTTATTCAGCATTATCGTATGCAGAACAAGCTGGTTTTAATCTGGACAAAGCCCAAGCTGCTGCCGATCAAGCTGTCAAACTTGCCCCACATGATGCGATGGTCTGGGCACGTAAAGCTGAGCTGGAACTATCACAAGGCGCTACATCCACCAGCAAACAAACCGCCCTGCGCGCCTTGGCACTGGATGCCAACCTGGAACGCACCCAAACCATCACCGGCTTTGCTTATTTATTGCGCATGGACACCGATGAAGCCCTGCAAGCCTTCAACAAAGCCATCGCTTTAGATTCCAGTTCGCCATTGGCCAGATTAGGCTTAGGTTTAGCTAAAATCCGTAATGGTGATTTAGCGGAAGGTCGGCAAGATTTGGAAATCGCCGCTATTTTAGATCCCAATAATTCCTTGATCAGAAGCTATCTAGGTAAGGCCTATTACGAGGAAAAGCGGAATCGGTTAGCTGAGGATCAATTTGGGTTAGCTAAGTTGCGGGATGCTAAAGACCCTACGCCTTGGTTTTATGATGCCATTAAAAAGCAGAGTGAGAATAGACCCGTAGAAGCTCTGCAAAATTTAGAACAAGCAATCAAATTAAATGGCAATCGAGCAGTAAATCGCTCCAGTGAACTGCTTGATCAAGACTTAGCCGCTCGTGGCGCGGCCTTAGGGCGCATTTATAATGAAGTCGGTTTTTCTCAACGCGGTCTGGTCGAAGGCTGGAAAGCCGTTGCACAAGATCCAACCGATTATACTTCCCACCGACTTTTATCTGATTCATACTCTGCCTTACCCCGGCACGATTTGGCAAGATCCAGCGAATTACTGCAATCTCAACTGTTGCAACCGCTTAACATTACGCCAGTTCAACCCCGGTTAGCTGAAAGCCAGCTGTTTCTGCTTGGCGGTCTTGGGCCATCAGACTTGTCATTTAATGAATTCAATCCCTTGTTTCAGCGAAATCGCTTCAGCCTGCTGGCTTCTGGCATGATTGGCGGAAATAACACCTATTCCGATGAAATAGTCCAATCGGGACTATGGAAGGATTTTTCCTACAGTTTAGGGCAGTTTCATTACCAAACGGACGGATTAAGACGCAATAACGATATTAATGCCAATATTTATAATGCTTTTGCACAATATCGTATCAGCGCGAAGATAAATGTGCAGGCTGAGTATCGGCGTCGGGAATTTGATCTGGGGAGTTTGGCATCCTTTTTTAACCCAAATCCAGTACAACAATTATCTATCAACGAAGATCGAGCAAAATCAGAATCTAATACTTACCGTTTTGGAGCACATATATCACCCACTGCACAATCGGATTTACTGGGTTCCTTTATGTATATTGATCAATCAGTTACCGATTATTCATCAGGCGACAATACAGTTCCTGCTGAAAAAATCCAGGGCTTCGTTAATGAAGTGCAACATATTCAACGTTTTGACTCCTTCAAATCTATTTTGGGTGGTGGATACTATAATTTTAAAACACCAGAATCGATTATCCAAAACAGTAGCGGATACATTTACACTCAGGCTCGGTACCCATCTATAGCAAATTGGACACTGGGGGTTAGCGTAAATACTTTGGATGACAGTGTATACGCTAAAAGTTTACATTCTATAAATCCTAAGATTGGTCTATTGTTGGACATTACTCCGAATACCCTATTCCGAGCGGCTGCTTTTCGAACACTTACTGGTGCTAGGCTCCCCTACCAAACACTCGAGCCAGTTCAGGTTTCTGGGTTTAATCAATTTTTCGACGACAAACCTAGAACAGAATCAATACGCTGGGGTATAGGCCTGGATCATAAATTCATGACTACATTATCCGGTGGCCTAGAGTTCTCAAAACGTCATCTAGTGATACATGACTTAGGAAACCATGCTGAAGATGTTAAATCTCGCTGGCAAGAATCGAGTTACAGAGCCTACTTACTTTGGGCGCCACTTAAAGAATGGGCGGTATCATTGGATTACTTCCGAGAAAATTTTGATAATTTTGAGAGCTTTGGTGCTCGCGATACAAAAAGCCAGACCATACCTATCGGAATATCCTATTTTTCCCCAGCTGGTATATTTGTAAAATTAAAGTCCAGTTTCTACCACCAAACCGTATATTACAAAGACGACATAAAAACAGATAATACTGTTTTTCTTGATTTAAATTTAGGATACCGACTGCCAAAACGAAGAGGTATTTTTGAAATTCAGTTTCAGAATTTACTCAACCAAAATTATCATTACCAAGGATTACAAGCTAGAAAACCAGACGACACAGGTGGAATTCCGTCATTTTTACCATTTTCACCTGAGTTAACAGTCTTTACCCGATTCACTGTGGCGTTTTAAGAGGCATAGCTTCTTAACATGTCTTTTATTTATATAAGGAGATCATAATGTTAAAAAACAAATCTAATATTAAACAATTTCTATCAGGTATTTTCTTAGCCTCTATTTTTATTACCTCTATCATGGAGAATAACTGTTTAGCTAAGAATCTAAATGAAATTCAAGCTATTTCAACATCAAAGATTGACAAAATAATCTCACCTAGTAAAGACAATTATTCTTCTGACAAAACAGGTGCAACACGAGAAGTTGCTGAGGATATTGTAGAGGTTATTGTCGAAGATAAACCGCTAGAGATACCAAAAGATTTTCAAACATTACTGCAAAAAATGGGGGTTACCAGCATAATACTAGGTGATAAACAAGGAAAAGCCCGCTTGTTGTCAATAGAGGGCAGATACATCAATCCTTGTATTGGTAGATCCGCAGCTATGCAAGGCAAACCCAATAAAACTGACACACCTTGCCAATTTCAGGCTGGCCTGGGAGAGGCACTAAGTTTTACATCTAATCGCGCATTAATGTCACTCAGCAGCGGTTGCGATAGTTGCCTAGGTAGAGGAATATCTAGAATTTGCAACGTAAATACGAACAAATGGAATTGTTCTGCTAGTACTAAAAAATGCGATCGGGGTCATCCTTGTGGTGACTAAGCCTGTAAGTCTGGTAGGGTGTGCAACGCTTTTCTGCCCACCAAAAAATTGCTCGGTGCTAAATGGTGGGCAAAAAAGCCTGCCCACCCTACCCTTGCTGCATTTACTGTTACGTTTCAGTGTCTTCGACATGATACCCGACCGCAACGTTTATTAAACATAATATTATGCAAAACACGGTAATCACCGCACTAAAAAACATCCCCTTATTTGCGCCATTAGCTGAGGATGCTTTACTGGCGCTATCCAGCAAGGCGAAGGTGGTTCAGTTTCCTAAAAATACCATTATTATTCATCAGGGGGATGTGTCGCATTCGCTGCATATTGTGTTATCCGGCAAGGTGCGGGTGTTTATTAGTGATGAGGATAAAGAGCTTATTTTGCAGACTCAGGAAGCGGGATCTTATTTTGGCGAATTGGCTTTATTAACCAATGAGCCGCGTTCCGCTTCGGTTAAGGCACTGGAGAAAACCAGTTGTGCAGTCTTGGCCAAATCAGATTTTACGCCTTGGCTGGCTCAACATCCTGAGGTGGCCAGTATTTTGTTGGAGACCTTAGCGGAAAAAGTCAGGCAGTTGACTGAAGAAATGCAGGCCATGGCTTTAACCGATGTTTATCAACGACTGGTGCGTAAGCTTAAGCAATTAGCACGTGAAGACAATGGTATTTTGGTAATCGATGATGTGCCGCCTCAAGAAGCGTTGGCTAGTATGATTGGTGCAGGCCGTGAGATGGTTAATAAGTTAATGCGTCAGTTGGTTTTCGGCGGCTATATTGTGGTTGAAAATAAAACTTATAAAATCGTTAAAAAATTGCCCAGAAAGTTTGGTCCATAGCAATAACATTTGAACTGTTAACCCGCACCGATTAACATGGGATAATTCGTTGCGCGCGCTAAAAAGTTAATTTAAAAGCCTTACCTGGTTGCGCAACCAACCACAAATTTAGAAGTTAAGTTGTGCAAGTCTTTAAATCCCCTGTTGTCAAAATAATTACCATCGCCTTAACCACTGCGATTTTGGGTGGTTTGGTTAATTATCTATCGTCTATAGAAACGTCACTGGGCTTGGATACCTTGTTTCGGTTGCGCGGGCCACGTTCTGCACCTTCGGAAGTTGTAGTGGTGGCGATGGATGAAGCATCTGAAACCCGGCTGAATGTTGGTCAGGATTTGCCGCAATGGCGGGGCTTTCATGCACAGTTAATTGCGCAATTGCAACGTCAAGGCGCGGCTTTGGTGGTGTTTGATTTGCAATTTATTGCTCCGCATGTCAATCAGGATCCGGCTTTGTCGGCCTCCATGCTAAAAGCTGGCAATGTGTTGATTACTGATTGCGTGCAAGCGCTGCGCCGTGGCGTAGATGACTTTTATGGCCGCGATGAATGCTCCTTGCAAAACCAACAACCGTTTGTGCAAAAAGATGGTGGCTTACATCCTTTGGCAGAGCAGTTAATTGCCATGCGCAAAATTACTGCCACGCCTTTGTTGGCAAACTCCACGCTGGATCATGCGCCGTTTTACTTAACTAACGATGCCCAAAATACGGTAGTGCGTGAAGGCTGGATTTTTTTAGATGCCCTGGCGGAAATGCCGACCATGCCGTTGGTTGCCTGGATTAGTTTTATGCAACTTCATGCTAACCCGCAATCAAACCAGTCTCCCATTCCAAAACAAGTATCTGGTTGGCTTACTGAGCAACGTAGAAATTGTTTAAATAATCCGAGTCAATATCCATTACCAGATAATCAGATAAACCAATTAATTTGCGGTGCTGATACGCGTTATCTTGATTTTTACGGTCCGCCACAAACCTTGCGCATGGAATCGTACAGTGATGTTTTCGATGGCAAAGTGTCGGATTTAACTGGAAAAATCGTTTTTGTCGGCAAAGCTAACCGTTTGTATTCACCTGGCAAAACTGATTACTTTCAAACCCCTTTTACAGATTCTAAAAGCGGTAAGATGGCGGGTGTTGAAATTATGGCCACTCAATTTGCGAATTTACTGGAAAATCGTTTTGTCAGCAGTCCGGTTACACCCAATCTTGTTGTGCTTTTATATGGTTTGGTTATTGCCTGGGTGTTAACCCAACTAACGGGCTTAACTGGCATGTTGGTAAGTTTGTTGGTCAGCGGCGTTTATGCAATGGCAGCACTATGGCTCTTTCATCGGCAAGGTTTTTGGCTACCGGTTGCTGTACCCTTTTTAATTCAACTACCCATCGCTTGGCTAATGGTTTTGTGGTGGTCGCGCAGTGATTTGTTACAAGAGCGCAAACGGATTTTAACCTTCGTGCGGCGCGTGTTTCCGCAATGGGTGCCCTTTTTACCCTCTTCACCTGGTCAGTGGTATCCGGAAATCAACACCGAGCAATTTTCTGGGGAGCAAGATGTGTTTGGCATTTGTCTGGCTACGGATATTGAAGGCTACACTTCGTTGGCTGCACAACATACACCACATCAAATGTGGGAGTTATTAAACGATTACTATCAAGCATTAGGCCATCCCGTCAGCTCTTATGACGGCATTATTGCGGATGTGGCCGGGGATGCCATGATGTCAATCTGGGTAGATTCATTGACTGATAACTACCAGTTATCTGCCTGTTTAGCCGCACTCGAAATGGAACAGGCTGTAGAGCGTTTTAATGAGAATTCAAGTATCGGGCAATTACCTACTCGCATTGGTTTACATGCGGGCGACATGACCTTAGGCAGACTGGATGCCGGTGAAGGTAGCCACTATCGAGCCATTGGCGACACGGTCAATACCGCATCCCGAATTCAGGGAGTTAATAAAGTATTGGGCACTAAAATTCTGGCATCATCAAGCATAGTCACTGATTTGCCTAAAATTGTTTATCGGCCAGTGGGGTTCTTTAGGGTGATTGGCAGGGAAGATCCCTTGGAGTTGATGGAAATTGTTGGCTTGGAAAGTGACGTATCGAAAGTACAATTAAAACTTTATCAGCACTTTAATACCGGGCTGAGTAAGTTTAAGGCCGGCGAATGGCAGGCGGCGATTCTCTCGCTTAAAGGGTTATTGGATCAATATGGCTATGATGGCCCTACGCAGTTTTATTTAAATCTGGCATTGATGTATCGTGATAATCCACCACCGGATTGGGCGGGCGTAGTTACGCTGGGGAGCAAGTAAATTCAGTGTTAATAATTGTTGGTATAAGCCTGAGTAGCTTGTCGACCTTTACTAAACTGGTTTAGTTGTTCTTCAATAATTTTCTTTTGCTCCTGAATAGCCGCAATCAGAACGTTATCATGTTCCATAATGCCATCAGATAGAAATCTTAATCGGGTCACCTGCTCAGGCGTATGATAAGTATTTATAAGCATTTCCAAATGAACTTGCCGCTCAGTTAATACTTCAGATAACAACTGCCATTGCTCCGTTTGCACGTAGACAGCAATTAACTGGTTAAACTTACTAACCTGATCCAACCGGGATTCAAAATCCGTTTGATCTAACTCATTTTCAATTTTTGATTGCATCCCAACCTTCTTTGATTTCTTTCATCAAGTAAGCGACTTCATCTAGCTTTTCAATATTATTTTCACAACTGGCCTGTACCAATCGACGATTGATATAATCATACAACTGACGAAGATTTTCAGCAATTTCACCACCTTGTCTTAAATCTATCGCCTCATTTAATCCACCAACAATGCCAATAGCTTTTGAAATATATAAACACTTCATTTCAATTTCAGAGCGTTGCATTGCGCCTTTTGCAGAGTTGATTCGTGCTAAAAAACCATCCATCAACATTTGGATTAAATGATGCGGTGACGCATCCTGCATAACGCTTTCGTTATGCACATTGGCATATTGATTAACTGCGCGTCTATAAGCATTAGGGTACATAGTATTCTCCGTGACTCTTTATTTTAATTTGCTATGCGAATTGTTTTGTAAGATACGCACCCGTAGATTGGAACTTGCTAACTGCCAGATCCATTGCTGTAAATTGCTTTGTTAGGGTAGCCTGATAGCTGTCCAATCGCGTCTGCACTGCTGTTGATCTATCATCCAGCGCTTTTAATTGCTGATTGAGTGAGGTTTGCTGCGAATCCAAAATACCACCAGAACTGAGAAAATCTGTTATTTTAGTACTTAAGCGTGATGCCACACCATTGCTGGATGTAAAGACATCGCTAACGGCCGTTGGACTTGATGCTAAGGCCTTTTGAAAAACTGTACTGTCTAATGACATGACTCCCGATTTATCAACTGTAACACCAATCATTGCCAGGGAGTTGTAAGTGCCATTGGCAGAGCTCACCACACCTGTGGTATTTTGCCTAATTTGACTACTAATAATCCTCAAAGTAGAACTACCGAGCAATAAGCCATTGCCGGTTGCTGTCGCGCCAGTACCGCCAAATTTGCCCAAGTTTTTTGTCGTATTGGTTAAGCTATTATAAGCACTCACAAAATCATCAACTGATTTCTTAATACTTTCTTGGTCTGACTTCAATTCAATGGTTGATGTACCCAGTTTGCTTAAACTGAGCGTAACACCTTGCAAAACGTCAGAAATTTCATTGCTGCTGCGCGTTGCAGTTTCGCCATCAATTGTCAAAATCGCATCGGTCGCTGCCGTGGTAGTAAAGTTTGCAGCATTACTGGTGGCTAACCTGGATAAATCCGCATCACCACCCGCATCAACTGTAAATGACTGTTTTGCACCGGTTTCTTTACCTGTTAAGACCAACTTGGAAACCGTCGTACCCGGATTTAAGGTGGAATCAACACTAATAATACTGGCGGTGATGCCGGTATTATCACTAGCGTTATTAATGGCACTGCGCAATCCAGCTAGGGTATTGTTGCTTGAGTCCAACGTTAATGAAAAGGATGATCCGCTATCCAAGGCAAACGTTAATGTACCCGTTCCAACTACAGCACTGTTTCCAGAAAACTCTGTAGTGGCGATGGATTTTTGTGCCTTAGCTAACTGGGTAACCGTAATACTTTGAGTTCCTTGCACAGAACCCAGCCCGGCTGTCGCTTTTAATACTGTTTCATCACTGGATGTCACCAGATTTTTTTGATACAGACTGGCATCATTCAACTGACGAACAGCTGTTTGAAAAGACGACAATACGCTTTTTAAAGTCCCTATTCCACTTAAGCGGGTGTTCGCTGCAGATTGCTGGGCGGCAATAGCATTTTTTGCAGGTTTTCCTTCTGCGGTAACCAGCTGTGTAACCATTGAATTTATATCAATGCCACTGCCGACTCCCAATGCCGATGTGATACTAGCCATAACCCACCCCTAAAAAGACGATGTTTTAAGATTAAGCACGATCTTGCAAAACAGAACCTTTATCACCGTCAAGTTTTTGCATTTTATCGATAAAAGCCAACATGTCCTCAGAAGGAATTTGTCTGAGGACTTTTCCATTTTGGCTATCTACGATTTTAACTACAACCCGTTTGGTGGAATCATCAACTTGAAATTCCAAGTTTCTATTGGTTGCCTGCAAGATTGAATTTCCAGTTGCTGCCGCCGATTTTACTGTTTCCAGTGGTATATTCTGTGCGGGTTGTTTTTGTGCATTTTTAGCGTCATCTGCCACGGCCTTTAAAGATGGCTCGGCCACATGACCTGTACTAGCAACTGTTGTTGTTTCCGAACTGGCCGGAACACTCCGAACTAAAGTCGGAGTTGCTAAGACTGGCTTAGACGCATTTGTTATTTCACTGTTCATAACACTATCCTATTCATAGCGATAACCCATAGGGGTCTACAATTAAGTGCCTTACACCATTGCAGACCTCGCCGACAATGCATCAAAATTTATCTAAGTAAACTCAAGACGTTTTGAGATGATTGGTTAGCCTGAGCTAGCATTGCTGTACCTGCTTGTTGCAGAATTTGGCTACGGCTTAAGTTTGCGGTTTCTGTCGCGAAATCAGTATCGATAATCCGTGATTTAGCAGCAGATGTATTCTCGATGCCAGACTGCAAATTATTTATAGTGGTGTTAAACCGATTTTGTACCGCACCTAATTTTGCGCGGAAAAAGTCGATTTTTTCAATCGCTGTATCGATACTGTTAATAGCCCCTCTAACTGCACCAGAAGCTGCACCAGACCCGATAGAAACCACAGATCCAAATAATGATTTTAGACCAGATAGCGTAGATAAGTTACTAACGGTAATTGATATTTGGTTATTATCTGAAGTATTTGCACCCACTTGGAAGTTAGCACCAGATAAAGAACCATTTAAAATTTTCTTGCCGTTAAATTCACTGTTTTTAATGATACGGAAGACTTCTTGACCTAATTGTTTAAATTCTGTTTGAAGTTTTTCACGGTCACCGGAACCCACTGCGGCCGAGTTAGCTGATTGCACAGACAAGTCACGCATCCGTTGCAAGGTTTCAGTGATGGCTCCCATTGCACTTTCAGCGGTTTGCGCCATGGAAATACCGTCATTGGCATTTCTAACCGCAACTGTCATACCACGTACCTGTGCATTCATTCGATCACTGATAGCCAAACCAGCTGCGTCATCTTTTGCTGAGTTAACCCGCAAGCCTGATGATAAGCGTTCCATAGAGGTCGCTAATGATTTGCCTGACATGCTTAGCATCCGTTGGCTGTTAATAGATGCTACGTTTGTGTTAATTACCATTGCCATGATATGTTCCTCCAAAAGCCCTTAAGTCATGTTGCCAAAAGGGTAGGTTTAGTAAAGTACCCAAAAAAGGTGGTTAAATCTTAAACTCGTAAAAGTTATCGGCGGACTTTTGGATTACTTTAATTTTTTATCTAAAAAAATTTAGAGAATTCACCTTGGGCTTTTAAGAAATCAGCCTCTCTGCCTATGTCCATCCAGTATTCATTCACCGGGAACATAGATACTTTGCGGCCTGTGCTGATTTGCTGATTAATTAAGTCCGGCATATCGATTCTTTGCTGACCATCTAAAGTGTTAACCACTTCACGGCTTAATACATAGATGCCTGCATTGGAAAAGCAGCTATGGACCGGTTTTTCGACAATTCCGGTGATGCGTTGCTCTTCCAGACTAACCACACCATAGGGAATTTGGTACTCATATTGTCGAACGCAGAGGGTAGCTGCGCTTTGTTGATTTAGATGAAACTCCAGCAAACGTGGGAAATCAATTTGTACCAAGATATCGCCATTCATCACAATCATGGGTAAATCGGGAATATTTTTTGGCAATAAACCTAAAGCGCCTGCTGTGCCTAATGGCTCGCGCTCATCAATGTATTGAATGCTGACACCCCAACGTGAGCCATCACCAAAATAATCCTTAATTTTGTCAGCCAGATAATGCACGGCTATATAAAACTGTTTAAAGCCGGAGCTGGCAAAGTTTTCTATGATGGTTTCTAAAATTGGTTTACCGCCGACTTCGAGTAAAGGCTTTGGGCAACTGTCCGTAAATGGCTTTAATCGCCGACCAAATCCACCCGCCATTAAAAACACGGGGCTGGCTTGCACGGGCTGTTTATATAAATCCTGCAAGGTTTCTAAACCAACAACCTTGCCGTCCACATCGAGTATGGGTAATTGAAACAAGCGGTGCGCATCCATGATGGCAATCAAACGTGCTTTGGAATCCTGCAGATGCGCTACTTTTGGCTTTGGGTTCATAACCTCAGCTACAGGCTGGGTTAGCGGCAAACCTTTAATCAAGGCGCGCCGAATATCGCCATCGGTGACCACGCCTACCAGTTTATTGCGATCATCTATCACTAATGCAATCTGCATAGCGCCCGCATCAATCACCTGAATGGTTTCTTGCAGGCTGGCATGAGGATGGATGGCTATCTGTTTCCAGTTCTGTTTCATTGGCTATCTCTGTAAAGCTTGAGTACACGAACGGGCTGGGTAGACAATGTGTTGAGCAGGTACATTTTTAGTCACCACACTTCCAGCACCGATAATACAACCGGCACCGATTGTGATACCTTGAATGATGATCGCCCCCGTTCCTATATGCACATCATCGCCAACCTTAACTCCGCCACTTAATACCGCGCCGGGGGCAATGTGCACATGTCTGCCAATGCGGCAATCGTGTTCTACGATGGCTCCGCTATTGATAATAGTGTTCTCAGCAATTACCGTGCCTGACTGAATTATGGCGCGCGCCAGCACTTGCACACCTTCGCCTAACTCATGCTCTAAAGCCAGAAAAACCGTGGGATCAACAATAGTTTTAAAGTTATAACCTAGTGCCTTAAAGCGCTTGTATAATTGCTGGCGCAAGCCCTGGTCATACGGTATGGCGCCTAAGCCATTGATTAATTCAACATCATGTGTCGAAAAATTGACGAGAGCAAGATCGTCACCCAGAACAGTCAAGCCCAAATGAATAGATTGCTCTGGTAAGTATGGATCAACTAGACCCAGTAGCGGATATTGCAACCGCTTGGCGGCATCCAACAATACTTTTGCGTGGCCGCCCCCGCCCAATAAAATCAGTGGTTTGGACATAAATCTACTCAATGGATAACTAAATCATAAACAGATCGCCATACCAGGATTACGAATATGAGCGCATCAAGATCAACTTGGGAAATACTTCTCCAGTAATCTTTTAATTTTGGCAGCGTTAAATCAAATCATCCCTGACGTAATCGCGTTGGCTGGCTCGCCCTAACGTATTCCAATACAGCATTGGACTAAGGCCGGTACCAGGTCGCTTGATCGCAAGATTATCTAGCGAAAATGCTTCACCAATTGCAATTGGCTTAGCGGCAACCAGGCTTTTTCGTACCACTTGCTGATTTTGCAACTCCACCACTTGCGGGCGTTTATGAGCGGTGCCTAAAGCCTGCTCAACTTCGCGAATAGCCAGCACCATCGCTTTTAACTCATCAGGTTCCAGTGAAACCTGATGATCGGGGCCTTTTAAACTTCTATCTAAAGTAAAGTGTTTCTCGATGACCGTTGCCCCCAAAGCCACAGCAGCCACTGGTACTGTTAAGCCTATGGTGTGGTCTGAGTAACCTACGTTTAGCGAAAATGCGTGCCGCAACACCTCGATCGCGCGCAAATTGACATTTACCATTGGTGTTGGATATTCCGATGTGCAATGCAATAAAGTCACTTTTTCCTTCAGTATTGCTTGGCCCGCTTCAGAGCCATACGCAGCCTGAAAAGCCTGTATTGATGGACTATCCAAGCCCAAATAACCAAACGCCAGCACGCCCAAAGCTGTTTCCACCTCACCCAAGGTAGCCATGCCGGTCGATAAAATAATAGGTTTGCCGGTTTGAGCATGCGCCAATATAAACGGCCCGTTAGTGATTTCGCCGGACGGAATTTTTAACTGGGCAATTTCCAACTCATCCACTAACAACTGCAAACTGGCAAAATCAAAGGCCGTGGATAAAAATAAAATGCCCTGATTGCGGCAATAATCATGTAATTGCTGATGCCATTCGTATTTTAATTCCAGTTTTTTGAGCATCTGTAACTGGCTTTCATCGGCTGCGGTGCTTTGTTTTTGATACGCGGCCTTATCTGCGCTTTGGGTAACCAGATTTTCTGCTTTAAATGTCTGAAACTTGACAGCATCAGCACCAGCAGCGACCGCCGCGTCAATTAATTGGCGTGCCGCGCCTAAATCACCATTGTGATTGACCCCAGCTTCTGCAATGATGAAAACAGCCATGCCTACCCTGCCTTATTGATGTCGTAAAAGCGCTTTTTTAACAACCCTTCCAATGGCAGCGTTTTAAGCAAGTCTTTAATTTTTACAGACGCCCCGCCCTTGCCATAAGGATTCTCCACACTAACAAGCTTAGCTGAAAATTCAGCAGAAAACAGTTGCTGAAAGGCCGTAAAAATACTGTCAAAATCTGGTTGGCAATGGATTACACTGTCAGCACTTAATCTGCCTAGTTGACGATCGCCGATATTAATTGTGCCGATTTTAAATGCCGGCGCTTCCAGCAAGCCGCTGGACGAATTACCTACAACAGCATCCATAAATTGCAAGGCGGACAGATACCGCAACGAACCCATGGAAACAAATGAAATCACTCGCTCGGGAAAGCGTTGTTGATAGCGATTTATCAAGTCAATAATCACCCGACCATCGCTATCGGCATTCGGTTGGGTGAAAATAATGCGTAAATCTGGAAAGCAATCCAGCACCTTTAACAACTGACCAAACTGCTCGCCAGCGCTGGCATTTTCTAAGGTAACGGGATGAAAGGTCACCAGAATATTTCGCGCACCTAGTTTAAAATTGATCGCCTGTTCAAAAGCGGGTTTGTCCAATAACTGCAAGCGCGTCAGATTATCCAAACCTGGCGCACCCACGTTAAACACCCGATCCGGCTGCTCGCCCAATTGTATTACGCGCTGCCGATAACTTTCCGTGGCGGTAAAATGCCAATGTGCCATTTTGGTAATAGCATGGCGAATGGCATCATCGACCGCACCTTCGGTTAACTCACCACCGTGGATATGGCCAATAGGTATTCGTAACATCATGGCGGCCTGGGCAGCGGCAAAAATCTCAAACCGATCACCTAAGACAACGATGACGTCCGGTTGTAAATCCTGCAAGGCATCGGCAAAACCAATCACGCCCAAACCCATTGATTTAGCGATTGCCACGGGCGTATCCGATGACAGCAGCATTTCCACTTTTTTATCGATAACAAAACCGTCTTGCTCAATCTGCTGAAAGGTCAAACCAAATTCAGCGGATAAGTGCATGCCGGTGACAATTAACTGCAGTTGTGTTTGATTATCTTGCTTGATTTCGTGCAGCAACCAATACAGCAGACCGTATTCCGCACGAGAGCCGGTGATGATGCAGATTTTGCGTTTACTTACAGTCATTTGTATGTATTTTGTTTAATCCATTGAAGATCGGTTTTGAGGTAAAAACAGTTAAATTCTGGTGTTTGCTAAACAATTTGCGCGCTAAATACATCCCTGTAACCTGGATACCGGCAATCCCTGCCGGTATGACGTGCTTTTGGTCGTTTAGTGGTAATTTAGGCTTCGGTTAATGCTTAAATTAACAAACCACCAATGGTGGATTTTCAACCTAACTTATATGCACTCCGAAGCCCAATCCTTCGTCATCTCGGCAGGGATTGCCGTGATCCAGTTGCCATGGATGGCAATGCCCAATAAAACTCATAGCACCAATTACATCCCTGTAATCCCTGCCGGTATGACGTGCTTTTGGTCGTTTAGTGGTAATTTAGGCTTCGGTTAATGCTTAAATAATCAAACCAACTATGGTGGAGTTTCAACCAAACTTATATATACACTCCGAAGCCCAATCCATCGTCATCTCGGCAGGGATTGCCGTGATCCAGTTGCCATGGATGGCAATGCTGAGACAACACTAAGCCTTAACCATACAACTGACCCCACAAATCCCGCCATTCTGGATTACCCACTTCAATCAACCGAATCTTGGCTTTTCGAGGCCACTTTTTTAGCTGCTTCTCTCGAACAATCGCACTTTCCATAGCCTCATGCACTTCATACCAAACCAATGTGTGTATGCCATATCGCTTGGTAAACCCTTCGACTAATCCCTGCCGATGCTGATAGACTCTCCCGATCAAATCACTGGTTACTCCAATATACAAACTGCCATTTTTTTGGCTGGCAAGCATATAGACGCATGGCTGCTTAGCCATAAACAGCTACAAAATAACACTACTCGGCACATTAACCACCCGTTCTGCCAGCCATTCGGTATTGATTAGCTCATCGCGCTGGCAATGTTTATACATGGACAGGCGGTGCATGGGTTGCCAGATGGGCCGCGTCATTACGCCTTGCTCGTTGGTGGCTTGCAAAAATACATCGCGGGAAAAATCATTGTCCATAACAACGGCATTTAACCAATAGTTAGATATAGTCTTCTTGGGTTCAGTAATGCAATGCCAATCGTTGTGCTGACACCAATCAATGTAACGTTGGGCCAACTGGCGTTTTTTGCTGACAAAGTTGGGTAAATTTTCCAGTTGCGCCACGCCTAAGGCGGCATTTAAATTGGGCATGCGATAATTAAAGCCCACTTGGTCATGATCAAATAACCAGGGATGTGGCAATTTTGCGGTGGTGGTTAGATGTTTGGCTTGTTTAGCTAATTCAGGGTCGTCGGTTAAAATCATGCCGCCGCCGCCAGTGGTGATAATTTTATTGCCATTAAAACTTAGCACGCCCAAACGGCCATAGCTGCCGCAGAGTTTTTTCTTTTGCGAACTGCCCAAGGCTTCCGCCGCATCTTCAACCACTGGTATCTGATATTGCTCGCAGACTTGTATCAATTTAACCATGTCAACTGGATGCCCAAAGGTGTGCATGGGCAAACAGGCGGCAATACGTTTGCCGGTTTTTTTATTCCAGGTTAAGCCGTCCCTGACTTCGGCATACTCGTGCAAAAAAGTAGCCAACGCTAATGGCGACAGCCCTAAACTTGCTCGATCGACATCAATAAATACCGGCTCTGCGCCGCAATACTGTATGGCATTGCAGGTAGCAACAAAAGTTAACGATTGGGTAATAACTTCCTCACCTGCCTTAACTCCAGCCAACAGCAAAGCAACATGCAATGCCGCTGTGCCATTGACAGTAGCAATCGCATGGTTAACACCGGTAAAAGCGGCGATCTGCCGTTCAAATCGGTCGACAAATTCACCCACACTGGACACATAAGTACTATCAATGACTTGATTGAGATAAGCTTTCTCATTGCCCGCAAACAAGGGCGCATGCAGCGGAATAAAGTCGTCAGTTTGATAAATATCCCTAACAAAGCGGATAAAATCCTTATACATTGTAGATATCCGTCTTGTAGTGCTTCAAATTATCTGGATTTATAAACCAGTCGATCGTGTGTTGCAAGCCACTGGCGATATCAACTTCAGGGCTAAAGCCGGTTAATTGCTTAAGCTTAGCGTTGTTGCACCATAAGCGGTTAACTTCTGATTTTTCCGGCCGCAAGCGTTGTTCATCAACAATAAATTGCACATCGCTGCGCATGAGTTGTTTAATCAGGTTTAAGGTATCGCCTACCGAAATTTCAAAATTGGAACCAATATTGACGGTTTGACCAACGGCTTCGTTGCATTCCGCCAGCGCGATAAAGCCACGGCACGTATCTGTTACGTAATTAAAATCACGAGTCGGGCTGACATCGCCCAATTGAATTTGTTTTTTACCCGCGGCAATCTGGCTAATAATGGTCGGAATAACCGCCCGTGCCGATTGCCTTGGGCCATAGGTGTTAAAGGGTCTGGCAATGGTTAGCGGCAAATCAAAAGCATTGAAAAAACTCATGGCCATCGCATCGGCGGCAATTTTTGAGGCGCTGTACGGTGATTGCGGTTGCAAAGGATGCAACTCATCAATAGGCACATATTGGGCCGTGCCATAGACTTCACTGGTGGAGGTGTGAATAACGCGTTGCACACCGGCCGCCTTGGCAGCCTGGCAGATATTTAAAGTTCCGCGTATGTTGGTATCAACATAACTATCCGGCGCAGCATAGGAATAAGGAATGGCAATCAGGGCCGCCAAATGAAACACCACGTCAATCCCCAAACACAGCTGCTGGCAAAAATGCGCATCGCGCACATCGCCGGTAACCACTTCAATCTGCTTTTTACACGGCACCGAGTCCAGCCAGCCCCAACTGTTAAACGAGTTGTATTGCGCCAGCGCCCGCACCTGATAACCTTGCGCCACCAGCATTTCCACTAAATGTGAACCGATAAAACCATCTGCCCCGGTCACCAGCGCTTTTTTGATCATTGCAGACTATCCATGCGCGCCAGTGCTTCCGCCATTGTCCAGTCTTCGGGCGTATCAATATCCAAACTCATTACGGCATTCATTAACAAGGGCACGGTATGATCAGGATAAAAGGACTTGCAAGCCAGTAATGCCAGTGTTTTACACAAGTACATAGCTCCGTTGGGCGTGAGTAATGGCTTTATTTGCTGACGATTAACCTGGGTCTTTTTAGTGCTTAAGGGCTTTAAATAACCGCTATCACATTGGAATAAGGTTGTTAAATCCCTATGAATTTCTTTACATCCAACCACTGCATTTACCTCCGGTTGTTGCAACATCTTTAGCGCTTGTTTAATAATTGACGAGCTGCGAAACGGCGAGGTCGGTTGCAGCAGCATTGTTTGCTCGGGTAAATAACCATATTCATTCGCAAACCAGTCTAAAGCATGTTCAACCACGGCCATTGAGGAACTTTGATCTTTAGCAAATTCCTCCGGCCTTAAAAATGGCACTCGCAATCCGTATTGTTTTGCGATTTCAGCATATTCCGCCGAATCTGTCGATACAATAGCCAGCGTATCCTGGCAACCCGCATAAGCCACAGCATGAGCGGTCCATGACAACAAAGGTTTTCCGGCTAAGAACTTGATGTTTTTATCTACAATGCCTTTAGAACCGCTCCGGGCGGGGACAATGATTAAGGTTTTTATAATCACAAGCTAACCGCTTCTTGAGTCCAGTAATCTCTGTTACCGCAAATCATTAAAGCCAACCCAACTTATAACAACCCACTAGAAACACCAAAAAAGATTTCATTCATCACATCACTCACTCTATCTTCTGGGACATCGTATTTAAAAGCAATGGCCCAAAGATCAAAATTTTCTGGCCGCTCCAGTGCAAACACTTTAATGAATCCGGCTTGCTGTAAAACCTGGGATAGTAAATCTTTAGTGAAACCGCATCGGTGCGCCATGTAGGTTTTACCGTCAGCAATTGCCGATCTTAAACCATACATAACATCCATAGCGGCAATTGGGCCAGCGGGGGAAATATAAAGCGGCTCCGTCAGACCTTGCTCAAGCACTTTTGCGCAAACGGATTTCATGTCTGGACAAGTAATCACCGCAAAACCTTTGTCATTTAAAACGCGATGAAACTCGTTTAACGCCACGCTTACTTCATGCGGATATAGATGTTCGATATTATGCGCAGAATACAACGCATCCATTTCAGCAGTTTTAACCCGACTCATATCCGTCATCGTACCAAGAATGTCCGGCTTACAGGCCTCATCTATATCAAAACGCACTTCTTGCCATTCATCGGTTGCAAACAGCGCAACTGTGCGTTCTTTTGTTTGTGGACCGCAGCCTACGTGTAAAAATTTTCGGGTATTCATTGATTTTTTTATCCTGGGTTGATTATTTTCTGTTGAAGCAAGTTTGCTGTTGTAAACTTCAAGCATGCCAGTTTCTATGTCGGAAACGATGGTCGGTATATCAAACAATGGACTAGTGGATTTCTGTGCAGCAATTTGCTGGCGCAGCTCTGCTAACTTAGTGGGATGATTAGCCAGCGATACGGCCAGCTCTTCATAGTCAGCGAATGAATCTACAATCAGCTCATCCAAGCCAAATTGCCTAAGTAAACTGCCCGCCATTCTTGACGCAAAGCAACGTCCAGAGCGGGTTATAATCGGTAAATCCATCCATAACGCATCATTGGCGGTGGTTCCGCCGTTAAATGGAAAGCAATCCAAAAATAAATCAGCTACTTGATAACGCGCCAAATAATCCGCTGGCGCCGCCCGTTCTGCAAAGATTAAACGCTCTTCACTAATGCCGCGCTGCTGACAAAACAACAACAGATTTTGTTTTACCCAAACATTGTCTTGCAATAGCCACAACACGCTATTCTCTATTCGACGCAGAATGTTGGTCCAAACTTCAAACATCTCGGGAATAAATTTATGATTGTTATTGAACGCACAAAATACGATTTTGTCTTCAGGCAAACCGAGTTGACTGCGTGTCGGCGTCTCACCTATTGGCCGATGCCGATCGCTCATCTGATAAACATTAGGTAAGTACAACGGCTTCTCAATGTATTGAGCAGCCATCTCCTCAGGAATTACATAGCGATCACTGATCACATAATCGATGCACGGCAACCCTGTGCTACCAGGAAAGCCTAAGTAAGTCAGTTGTACGGTTGCGGGGCGCAAGGCGAGAATATTAGGGCGCGCGCCAGAAGTAAGCCCTTGTAAATCGACCAAAATATCGATTTCATGATCTCTAATGCACTTAGCTGCTTGCTCATCGGTCAGTTGGCTGATTGGCACATAATGATCTAAACCCGCTACCACCCGTTGTCTTAAATAAGTTCCATCATCTTTGCTCCAACTAAAACCGTAAACTTCAAATTTGTTTCGGTCATGTAACTCATACAACTCAACTGTCAACAAAGACACCGCGTGCAGGCAAAAATCAGAGGATAGATAGCCAATACGCAGACGTTGATGTCCATAGCCATTAGGATTAACTAATGGTTCCACATCCAGGTTTACTTTTTCATCAACATATCGCTTCGCTGCTGCCAACTGAATAGCTGGATCATCAGTAATATCCAACATAGCCAAGGCTGAAGTTCCTAATAACAAGTCTTCTCGGCTTAAATTTGGCAGTTCATCATAAACAGGCCAAGCACACATTTTTTGGCGCAAATGCACCCAATGATGGATTACGCTGGATTGAATGGGGTCTACTAACAAACTGCGCCGCAAGGCTTGTTCGGCATCAAAATAACGACGCTGATTTTCTAACACTCGTCCGGTATGGTTTAACCCCATAATCAACATATCATGCGCTTGACCAGTGCAGTCGTCAGGTAGCGCCAGCAAATGCTGCCAAACCGACAAAGCTTCATCTATCAAGCCTTGTTTTTCAAAGACCGTTCCTAAATTAAAACGGGCTTGGTAAAAATCATCCTTTTGCTCTAAGGCTTTATTTAATAACTCTTTCGCTTCATCCAATTGGTCATTTTCTGATAACAAGGACGCCAAATTAAAAAGCGCGGCATAAACCACTGGCGAATTGACATGCGCTATCCAATATCGATACAAATTAATCGCAGCTGTTTTGTTTCCTTGATTAACCAATAGCTCAGCTTCCCTAAACAAATCAGACAATTCCATAGCGAGTATTTCTTTCATTATTATCCTGTCGATTGGGTATTAAGAAATCACGATCAACTGATCATTTTGCGCAGTATTAAATAGACAAAATTGCCTATTTTGGCCAAACAAACACCTACTTTTTCTACTAGATAACGAATAGCAAAAAATCATTGATAACTCTTTGGTTTATCTAAAATTTTGACATAAAAATTAGTCACCCTTGCATCCAAGTCTAGATGCAAAGCGACAAATTACAAGCAACCTCAACGGATTCCAGATCAGAATGAGCTTGCATTAGAAGGTAAAGGCTATTGGTCGGTTGGTTAAACGAGGATGGAGATGACTGTGATAGGGAAAGACGGCTGTCTTGACTGTGTTAATACAGACGAAAAACCACTTTCCGTAAACCAAAAAAAAGCACCGAACCCTATTCAGGTTCGGTGCCCATTGAAGGATTTATCGTAAATTTTAGATATTAACTACCGGCGCTTCGGTACCCACTATTAATACCTGCAAATCACCGTTTTCATAGACATGGACGTTAACATTATTGACGACAGTTGTGCCTTCATCATGCCATTGTCCATCTGTATCGGTAAAGGTTAAATGATCGTTAGCGTCAGCTTGTATCACTAATTGTTGATGACCTGAGCCGATGATACCGTTGTCAGTAACCAAATCTGTGCTACCTAAGTTAGACACGGCTTCAGCATTAACAAATAACAAGTCACCGTTACCACCGTTGCCCGATATATTGATTTTGTTCAAGCTACCCGCATCGGCATTTATGGCTGACAAATCAATCACCCGATCTTGGCCAGCGCCAGTTTGAAACCAAACATCAGCAAGATCATGGCTCTTACCATCGGTAGTCACAAAGCTGGACAATAATCCTATCCAGTTGCCATTGTTAGTCACATCGACCGCATTTGGGTTCAGGTTTAACTGTGCGATACCTAATGCAGTCAATGATTGCAGTTCGCCTGGTTGGCTATTGCCATCTTGATTCGCGTCAACCCAAACTTTCAGATCGTTAAAGTGCTGATCCAGATTGTTAATAGCACCATCGTTATTGCTGTCTAAGGCTTTTAGTGCAACAAAACCATCTTCAGCTTTGCTGCCATCCGTTAACACGGTCGCCTCACCAAACAACTCGCTACCGTCATTAATCAAGCCATCGTTATTCAGATCGTTAACCAAGAAGCCATCTTGACCAGAGAGCCAACCCACACTGGATTCAGTGCCTGTTGCCAATAAATCAAAGGTCGTACCTTGGCCAATATGGCTAGTTTGCACACCATCACCGTTTAAGTCTAAGGCTAATGGGGATACTACGTCACCACTGGCAGACATTACCGCCGTTTTTTGATCAGCTGATAACACTTTCAATTGGCCAGCCGTTAAGGCGCTCAACTGACCGACCACTAAAGCAGACAGCTCAGTTGGTGTTAATGCTTTTATCTGTGCATTAGTTAGCGATGCTATTTGTGTGGTTGTTAGCGCTGCCATTTGATCAGTAGTAAATGCGGCTATCTGATTCGCTTTTAAAGAGCTGATCTGAGCTGTTGTTAGTGCTTGTAAATCATCAGTGGCCAGATAACTAATTTGTGTTGGTGATAAACCGCCTAATTGAGCAGTAGTTAACTTAGCTACTTGTGCAACTGTTAAACCAACCAATTGTTCCGAAGTCAATCCTGCCATTTGAGGTGCTTTAAATCCAGCTAACTGCGCTGTTGTCAATGCAGTAACTTCAGCGGCCGTTAGGGCAGCAACTTGGACTGCTTTAAGTGCACCCAATTGTACGCTGGTCAATTTCCCAACATCGGCAGCATCTAATGCCACAATTTGGCTAGTGGTTAATGCGGCCAGTGTAGCTGTTGCTATTGCAGTAATTTGCGCCGAGTTAGTATCACCAAGGTCTTTAATTTGAGCATCAGTAAAGCCCACAATTTGCGATGGTTTTAACGCTGCCACTTGTGCTGTTGTTAACGCTTTTACTTCTGCATCTGTGAGTGCAGATAACTGAATAGTCGTTAACGCGGCCATTTCTGCCTTCGTTAAGCCAGGAATTGCAGCGGCATCAAGACCCATAATTTGATCTGAAGTCAGCGCCGCAACCGCAGCAGGCGACAGTTTTGATAACTCAGTTGAATCCAAGGTATTTAACTGTGCAGTCGTCAGCCCAACAGTTTGAGCGGGTTTAAGTGCTGCCAATTGAGTCGTTGTTAACACATTAAATTGACCAGTTGATGAATCAACCGTTAAAGCACCCAACTGTGCGGAAGACAATGCCGCAATTTGCGCAGTGGTTAACTTTGGTATAACAGCTTTATCAATGGCAACTACCTGATCGGTTGTTAATGCGGCCAAGGTTGCAGGAGCAAATTTAACCAGCTGGGCACTATCCAATTGACTGATACCTGTTGCAGCAAGACTTTTAACTTGCGTTGCCTTAAGCACGGCTATCTGTGCTGTAGTCAAATTATCAACTTGCCCGGCCGCGCCACCTGTTAATGCACCAATCTGATCTGCTTTTAACGCCGCCACTTGCGCGGTTGTTAAACTTTGAAAACCAGTGGCTAGTCCCGCTATTTGCGCTGTTGTTAATGCCGCAAGCGTAGCTGGTGCAATTTTAGAAACCTGTGCTGCCGTCAGTTTTGCTTCTTGATCAGTTGTTAAACCAATAATTTGCGATGGTTTAAGCGCAGCGATTTGAGTGGTTGATAAGCTTTCTAATTGCAGACTAACACCAGCACCACCATAGGTTAATGCGCCAATTTGCTCTGATGTTAAAGCAGCCATTTGTGCGGTGGTTAAGGTTTTAATATCAACCGATCCTATCGCTACGATTTGATTTGTGGTTAGCGCAGCAATTGCAGCAGGGCTTAGTCTTGGGACTTGTGTAGATGTTAATGCGTCAATATGTCCAGAAACGCCTCCCACTGCTGTAGCAGTCAAATCACTAAAACCAGCCATTTGTGCTGGCTTTAGTGAAGCAATCACAGAGGTGCTTAATGCCGCAACCTGTACAAATGTTAATTTTGCAATTTGTTCAGATGTTAATGAGGCAAATTGCGCTGGCGATAACACAGTCGGATCCAATGCCGCCGCTTGAATTGCGGTAAACGCAGCCAAAGTAGCAGGAGAAAACTTAACTATTTGTGTTGAGGTTAAGTCAGCAATTTGGGCAGTTGTTAAATCGGCCACCTGATTAGGCTTGATTGCCGCAATTTGTGTTGTTGTTAGCGCATCAATCTGATCAGTTGCAGAAGCTGATGTACCGGTTAATGCGGCCAATTGGCTAGGAGACATGGCTGCAATTTGAGCGGTTGTCATTTTGGCTACTGCCGTAGAAGCAATCCCTTTAATCTGATCGGTACTTAAAGCCGCTATCGCAGCTGGTGTAAATTTTGGCATTTGCGCCGTAGTTAATTTTGCCATGTCGTCGGTACTTGCGCCGAATGTAAAACCTTCTACTTGACTTGGCTTTAAAGCCGCAATTTGGTTAACTGTTAACGCCTGTATTTCATCCGTTCCTAATGCGCCAATTTCTGAAGATGTTAAAGCAGCAATCTGTCCTGTAGTAAGTTTGGCGATGTTATCACTACTAATCAAAGCAGCAATCTGGTCGGTTGCTAGCACGCCAATAGCAGCGGGCGATAATTTTGCAACTTGTCCTGATAATCCAACAATAGCTGTGGCATCAAAACCTGGCATTTGGGTTGCTTTAAGCGCCCCCACCTGGTTCCCTGTCAATAAAGGAATTCTGGCATCAACCAACGCATCTATCTGTTCCGTTGTAAATGCACCCATCTGAGCTAACGTTAACTTAGGCACTTGAGTTGCTGATAAGGCGGCAACTTGGTCGTTTGTTAAAACCGCAATCTGCGAAGCTTTTAGTGCTGCCAATTGTTTGGTAGTTAGCGCAGTGATTTCTGCTCCAGTCATCGCAGACACTTGTTCATTTTTAAGCGCGGCTATCTGAGCCGTCGTAAATACAGCTTTCTCAGCTGCCGGGATTGCAGTAAATTGGTCAACGGTAAATGCAGCCAGTGTTGCCGGCGCTAATTTTATCGTTTGACCAGTAGTTAACTCATGTATCTGAGCCGTCGTGATACCTGGAATTTGGGCCACTTTTATAGCAGAAATTTGACCAGTGGTCATTGCCCCAACATCGGTAGAATCTAAGGCCGAAAATTGGGTAGTGGTTAAGGCAGCAACCTGACCGGTTGTAAGGGCCTTCACATGATCCGAATCGAGTGCTTTAACTTGATCAGTAGTAAATGAAGCCACTTGCGAAGGTTTCAATTTTGATAATTGCAGGGTTGTCAAAGCAGCAAAATCTGCAGCCTCTAATGCCGCAATTTGCTCAGGCTTCAGCGCGGCAACTTGGTCAGTGGTTAACTTAGGCACTTGGCCTACAGTTAAGGCAACAATCTGATCTGTAGTGAGTGCTGCAATTTGTGCTGCTGTTAATTTAGAGATTTGAGACGTGGATAAGTCCGCAATTTGGGCTGATGTTAACGCCACAATATCTTTTGCTTCAATCGCTGCAAGTTGAGCGGGGGATAAGGTTGCCACTTGGCCTGCTACTGAACTTGCAGTTAGAGTTAATACCTCGATTTGCGCTGAGGTTAAGGCAGCAATTTGCGCAGGCGTAAATTTGGCAATTTGCGTCGTAGTGATATTGCTTATTTGGTCAGTTGTTAATGCACCAATTTGCGCAACAGTCAGTTTTTGAATTTGCGCTGTGGTTAAATCATCGATATCACCTGAATTTATAGCGGCAATTTGAGCCGTTGTTAACGCCTGTATTTGAGTGGTAGATAGATTTGGTAATTGTTTAGTGGATGGTGAAGCCCCAGAAGTTAATGCCGCAATCTGGTCAGTACTTAATGAAGCTATTTGCGCTGTTTTCAGATAATTTAATTGCGATGTGGTTAACCCCTGAATATCCACTGTTTCAATCGCGTTCAACTGTTTAGTCGTAAAAACAGCTAGCTGTGCTTTAGTAAACTTAGATAACTGTTCAGAAGTTAAAGCCGCAACTTGGTCAACAGTTAATTTGGCCGCTATGTTACCCACAGTGATTAACGGAATTTGCGCAGTAGTCAGCTTGGTAACATCCAATTTAAAGTTAGCTGTTTGCGCGGTTGACATAGCAGCCACTTGACCAGCCGTTAAGGAGGTCTGTTGATCCACTGTCATCGCATCAACTTGCGCTGCAGTTAGCTTTTTAATGGCATCCGTAGTTAATTTAACCAAGTCATCCGTTTCAATTGCTGAAATTTTGTCTACTGTAAACCCTGGAATTTGCGCGGGTAATATTTTTGAAGCTTGTAATGTTGTCAATGCAGCAAGCTGATCGGTGCTTAGCGCAGCTAACTGTGTAGTGGATAACTTTTGAATTTGATCAGTCGTCAAATTCGCCACTTGATCCAACGTTAATGCCTTAATCTGCCCATTGGCCGTGGTGGTTAATTTGGCTATTTGCGCAGTGGTCAGTGCTGCGATTTGAGCAGTGGTCATCACCGCCAAATCGTTGGTTTCTATCGCAACAATTTGCGCAGAAGTCAGGTTTGGTATTTGATCAGATGAGGCTGCATAAGTTAAGGCAACAATTTGATCTTCGGTTAACGCCGCAATCTGGGTTGGTGAAAATTTGGGTATTTGTAACGATGTAAACTTGATTAAATCAGCCGTCTCAATGGCTTGTATTTGTTGTGAAGCACCAGTTGTTTTCAGTGCAGCTATCTGATTTGCTGTCAACGCTTGTATTTGAGCTGTACTCAGCGCTTGAATTTGTTCCGTAGTTAAATAAGGAATCTCAGTAGTGGTCAAACCGGTAATATCTAAGGTAGGAATTTGATCAATGGTTAATGCTTGAATTTGCCCTTGGGTAAATTTTCCTATCTGAGCGGTTGTGAATCGATGTATTTGCGCCAAGGACATTGCGGCCAAATCACTAGCATCAATACTGGGAATTTGTGCAGTTGTGAATGCGCCGATCTGATCACTGGCATCACCAGCGGCAGAACCTGTGGTTAACTTAACCATCTGGTCTTCTGTTAAAGCTACAACTTGAGCCGGTAACAGTTTTGAAATCTGAGTCGTGGTTAGTTTTGCTATTTGAGCGGTCGTCAGCACTGGTATCTGAGCATTACCGCCAGAGGTGGTTAAGGCTTGTAACTGTGTTGATGTTAACGCGGGAATCTGCGTGGCTGTTAATGCTGCTATTTCATCCGTAGTTAAATCAGCAATGTGGGTAGGCGTAATGGTTACCAATTGGGCGGTAGTTATATCCGCAACCTGTCCAACTGTAAATGCTTGGAACTGCGCTTGGCTTAACGCGTTGATTTGTGCAGACGTTAAAGCCCGAATCTGATTTCCAGCGCCTGTTGTCAAGGAGGAAACGAGGCTGCTATTAATATGCGCTAGCGTTGCGGCAGGAATAGCTGCCAACATATCTGTTGCAAAGGCCGCTACCTGTGCAGCTGATAATGCCTCGATTTGGGTTGTAGTAATAATTGGAGCATCATCAGCCGCCGTTAAACCTGCAATATCTGCAGTTGATAATGTTGTGATGTCTGTTGTCGCTGCGATGAAAGCTGCCATGTTATCCGCCTTATCTTTGGAAATGATTGATTAAAAAAAATTTAGTTAAGCCAAGCATCACTCTAGATGCAGAAACCTTACGTTAGTTATCGGCAGGGTTATTAAAACCTTTAAGCCCAATGTAGAAATGAATTTAGTTCACGTTTACCGGCTAGACAAAAAGCAGAGTGGGTTTTTGAGAGCCATGCACGGTAAACAGCTTTGGTTACATCTTCTGTATCGGCAGGTTTTGAGATTTTTTAGCCGTTCAGCACGAAAAATTCCGTCAACAGCTATACTGTAGGTGTCATTGCTTGCGTATCTAGGTAATGCAAATAATTCTTGTGTCCAAATTGTGTGATTGCTCACATAAGTTGTTTGCGACAAACGCAGGGTTTTGGTGAATATCAATGGTTTTGCAATAACAAAAACTTTGAGTTTCTAACATTTTTTAAACCAATATTGTGCCCCCATAACAGCAATTAAATCTGCTGGTATGACTTGATCATTGGTAGTATTTATTATCTATCAGGCTAACTTTTATGGATAAGTCACTCTGAACTCATGAAAAAACTCAATAAAACTGATTTGGAACTGGCATTACAGGCCGTTAAAGGCGCTTTTATTTCTGCTGCTGGTTTTAGCATGGTCATCAACTTGTTGCAGTTGGTACCCACTATATACATGTTGCAGTTGTATGACCGAGTGGTGCCAACTGGCAACATGTCTACCTTAACCATGTTAACGCTGATTTTGATGGTGCTCTTTATTACCCAGGGTATTTTGGAATGGGTAAGATCGCAGATTTTGGTGCGCGTCAGCACTCGCCTGGAAACCATGCTTAATGGTCGTTTATATAAAGTGGCTTACAAGCAATCGCTTTTCACTGGCGGCCAAAGAGCCACTTCCCAGCCGTTGGATGATTTAACTGCACTTAGGCAGTTTATGACCGGCAACGGTTTGTTTGCCTTTTTTGACGCACCTTGGTTGCCCATTTATGTAGCAGTAATGTTTATGTTTCATCCTTTATACGGTTGGGCAGCGGTAATTACATCTATTTTGTTGATTATTGTGGCTATCGTACAAGAAAAATCTACCCATAAAATACTTGGCGAAGCCAATATGCTGTCTTCGTCCGGCCGAAATCTGGTCAACAAAAACCTACGCAATGCCGAAGTAATTGAATCCATGGGCATGTTGCACAATTTTCAACGCCGCTGGTTGCAAGGTACAGAGCAGGTGTTGGTTCTGCAAGCCCAAGCCAGTTCACGAGCTGGCATTATCAATGCCGTATCCAAATTAATTCGGCTTTCTTCACAATCGTTAATTTTGGCCTTGGGCGCCTATTTGGTGATACACAATGAAATCTCATCGGGCTTAATGATTGCGGGTTCCATTTTATTGGGCCGTGCCTTGGCCCCAATCGATATTGTGATTGGATCCTGGAAAGGTTTTATCAGTGCGCGCGGTCAATACAGCCGTTTAAATGAAATTTTGCGCCAGATTCCGGCCGATCCCGAACGCATGTCTTTACCGGCTCCTGAAGGAAATTTTGTCCTGGAAGCAGCTGTCGTAACTCCGCCAGGTGCCAAAGTACCTGTTATAAAAGGCATATCCTGCTCTATTAGTAAAGGTGATGTCATTGGTGTTATTGGTGCCAGTGGTTCCGGCAAATCGACTTTAGCAAGAGCGTTATTAGGCATTTGGCCAACGGTGAGCGGTAAGATTCGTCTGGATGGCGCGGATGTTTACGCCTGGAATCGGATTGAATTAGGGCCATACATTGGTTATCTACCGCAAGATATTGAATTATTTGAAGGCACTATCAGTGATAACATTGCCCGATTTGGCGATATAGACCCCGAAAAAGTAGTTAATGCCGCTAAAATGGCAGATGTGCATGAACTGATTTTACGTTTGCCTGAAGGTTACGATACCGTGATTGGCGCCACTGGCGGCAATCTATCCGGTGGACAACGTCAACGCATCGGTTTGGCCAGAGCGTTATATGGTGATCCTGTGGTTGTGGTATTGGATGAGCCAAACTCAAATCTGGATGAACAAGGCGAAGCGGCCTTAGCCAAGGCCATCCAACGCTTAAAACAAAAACAGGTAACCGTGATGGTGATCACCCACCGCAATAATGTTCTGGCCAATGTCGACAAATTACTTATTCTCAGTGAAGGGCAATTGTCCGTGTTCGGCCCCAAAGACCAAGTGATAGCGCATTTGCAACAAGCCGCGCAACAATCACAAACCCAGCTTGCTACCAACCCATAGCATAAGATTATGACCGACATTCCAGTTAAATTGAACAAACCAGCGCCTATCCATTTAGTCACAGATGACCGCCCGATTCGCAATATCGGCGTGCTAATAATGCTTTGCACTTTTGGTATTATCGGCGGATGGAGTTATCTTGCTCCAATCGACAGCGCCGCAGTCGCCCCGGGATTTGTTACCGTGCGCTCCCATCGCAAAACTGTTCAGCACCTGGATGGGGGCATTGTTAAGCAGCTGCTTGCTAAAGATGGTGATTTGGTTAAAGCGGGCGAACCATTAATCATTCTTGACGACACCGAAGCCAAAGCTCAGTTGGACATTATCCGTGGACAACATATCACCCTATCTGCCCAAGTTGCCCGCTTAAGCGCTGAGCGGGATCAAAAAAGCCAAATCAATTTTCCAGATAATCTAAAAGACAGCACAGACCCGCACATAGCCGAAGCCAAACTAAGTGAAACTCAATTATTTACGGCCAGAAAGAATGCCTACGAAGTAGAAGTTTCGGTTTTAAATCAACGCATTAATCAACTAAATTCAAAAATAAAAGGCTTGCAAGGCCAACGTAGCAGCAAACAAACGCTGGTTAATTCCTATACGGAAGAAACGGCCGATTTAAAAGAACTATTGGCCAAAGGTTTTGCTGATAAACAACGTTTACGCGACATCGAACGCAACCATGCCGTAGCCACTGGTGAAATTGCCTCATTAACCTCAGAAATTGCCAGTGATGAAATGCAAATCGGCGAAACCCGCTTACAAATTTTGCAAGTGCAAAAACAATTTCAAGAAGAAGTCGCCACCAAACTGAGCGAATTACAAGCGCAACTTTACGATGTCAGTCAGCGTTTGATTGCAACCCGTGACAAGCTTAACCGCACGACCATCACCTCCCCTGCGGACGGGCGTGTGCTGGGTTCATCGGTTTGGAATGTCGGCGGCGTTATCACGCCAGGCAAACCCATATTAGACATCGTACCAGAACAGGAAGAACTGATTATTGATGCCCAAGTATCAACTATGGATATTGATAGAGTAAAAGTTGGTCTGGTAACAGAAGTTAGATTTAGCGCATTTAAACAAGCATTAACACCCAAAGCTTACGGCAAAGTAATCAATGTTTCCGCAGACCGCTTAACTGAAGAACGCAGTGGCAGTGTTTACTACCAAGCCAAAATTGAATTAACCCCAGAAAGCGTACAAAAACTGGAAAAAATTAAATTAGTACCCGGCATGCCAGCCGAAGTATTGATTAATACGGGTGAACGCACAGCGATTGAATATTTATTACAACCGCTGACCAATGCCTTTGCCAGAGCATTTAGGGAAGATTAATGAAAATTCTTTACATATTTGCCGCCGGACTTTTACTGGGAAACTCAGCAGTGCTGCATGCGGAAGACCTGTTAACTGTTTATCAACAAGCGCTAGAGGCAGATCCTGAATTAAAATCCGCCGCCATCAAAGTTGATATTGGCAAAGACCAAAAAGGCCAGGCTTTTGGCGAAATGCTGCCACAAGTGTCTGCGAATGCCAACTGGTCAGCCAATAACAGCCGTTCTGCCACCAAATGTATACCTAATAACGCAAGAACTCGGTGTATCGCATACGATCAAGATACCGCTAATTATCACGGTACCCGCTATATGTTATCGGTTAACCAATCACTGATTGATTTTGCCAAATTTTGGAACTGGCGGCGTGCCCAAGAAATTGAGAACCAGTATCAATCAGAAAATGTTGAAGCCCAACACGCCTTAATGTTTAACGTAGTGGATAAATATTTTGGGGTGTTAGAAGCTGGAGACCAACTAAAATTTTATCAAGCCGAAGAAGAATCAACCGCACAGCAGTTAGAACAAATCCAACGTCTGTATGAAAAGCAAATGGTCAAAATCACCGACTTATATGAAGTAGAAGCCCGATTAGACCAACTAAGAGCAACAAAAATTGAAGCCGAAACAGTGCTGGTTACCGCCAAAGAAAATCTGAAAGCACTAACCGATTCGGAACCAACAACATTGCTTTCTTTACGCGAAGAAATTGAATTCAAACCACTTGAAGGTTCCTTGGAAGAGTGGATAGGTGTTGCTAAAAGTGAAAACCCAACCTTAGCCGCACAAATCAGCGCTATTGCCGCTGCCAGCGATGACGTTGCCGTGCAAAAATCCAGATACCTACCCGTGGTTGATTTACAGTTTAATTACTATGACACCAACACCGGCTTTCAAAGCGCCAGAACATCACAAACTGAAGTCCAAGTGGCCGCCATCAACGTCAGCGTGCCTATATTTAACGGCGGCGTTACCACTCATAGAATGTACGAAGCAAAACATAAACTATCACTCAGTCAAATCGAAAACGAAGCCAAAATCCGAGCGCTTATAAAAGAAACCAGCGACGCATTCTTAAGCGCCAACGCCAGCGTCCGGCGCATTCAGGCCTCTCGCAAATCGGTAGAATCAGCCAGCAAATCCCAACAAGCCATGCAAGCTGGTTTTTCATATGGCGTTGAAACCATGAACGACGTCCTCATCGCCCAACAACTTGAATTCAAAGCCAAACGGGAATTATCACAAGCCAAATACAGCTACATCAAAAACCGTATCCGCTTTATGCGCGCCGTTGGCCTGATTTCTGAAGAAAATCTGCACGAAGTGAATGATTGGTTGCAAGTTTCGGTGGATGGCTCAAAAACTGGAACATTTGATAAAACACCAAAAACACCAACTGAAAAAAACGTAAAAGAAAACCAATTATAATTCACATATTGCACACAAACTAAGCCTTCCTTCAATTCATGCGACGACATTAATGTTGGTCGCATCTGCTTTCAAGCATAGAATTCAGCTCGCATCGCAATCAGTTAATCCTTTAATATTACTGGTTTGTTGATTAAGTTAGGCTGCCACGCCATACCCCCTGCCAAACCTGTTCAGCTATTGTTATATCCCCATGCTTTAATTTTAATGACCTAAGCTGGCGTGGAGTTAATAATACGAACTAGCCTTCGCATGATTTCGTAGGCATTGATCTCTAATTTAAAATTGTGCTATTTGGCATAGTGCATATGACTTTACCGCTTTGATTTGATAATAAGTGGACTTATCCATGCAATCAAAATACCGGCAATCCCTGCCGCACTGACATTCGCTTACGCTTATTACCTGCAACATAGATTTCACCCGTAAGCCTTTATTTTGTTGGTCTTTGCACTTATTGATTTTTTTTAGTTTTGTCGGTTTGTTAACAAAATGGAATTTTTAGTTCTAGTTGAAATCTAAATTAGGTTAAATTGGTAGAATAAAGTTTGGGTATTTTGCCCGATCACTTTGTTTAACGGAATTACATCCAATAGCCTGGGCGCCTTTAGAGCTCGTGGCTAAATAAGGTACTTAATAATGCGTTCAATGCTGTTAGCTTTAAATATTTTAATTGGCGTATCCATTGCGACTACTGCCCCCGACATTTTTGCGGCTGCTTCTAAATCCAGCAAAAGTAAGGGCCAAAAACTTTATCGCGCTCATCTTAAAAAGAAAGCGGTCGTTGATCCTGGTGATGTTTGGGATCGTATCCGCTTGGGTATGCGAATTCCGCACCCAGTTGCCAAACAAACAGTGAGAGTGCCTGCTGCCGAAAAAACAGCCACCACCAAATCGGACGAACTAAATTTAAACATAGCGGCTATGGAAACCGGCAGTGTTTCGGCTAGCATGAAAATACGTGAGGCACCTGAAGGAATTCAGGCTTTGCAAGATTCCAATCTTAAAATACGTCCGCATACCGTTTTAGCGCCTACTAATAACTATACTGAGTTGGGCAGAATTCGGTTGGGTTCCAAGGCCACAGCGGCCAAAATTGTTGATTGCACACCCTCAACGCCTAGCCAGGTTCGACAGGAATACGCGCAAAGAAATAGAGCCCGCATTGCCCAACTGAATGAACAAATCAAAGCTAGCATGGATTTTCATCCAGAACTAAGGAAACATACGGTTATTCTGGGGCCAAAAAGCTTAAGCAACCCTGAGACCAGCGTCGATGCCTCTGAAAAACCGGCACCCGCTGTTCTTTCAGAACGCAGCCAAATCGGGCATTTAACCAAAATCAATCGATTAAACAACCCGTGTGCAACACGTACCGTAGCCAATATAGCTTCAAATGAAACCGCTACGGATAAACCAAAAACCACGCTTTCTGACATCACAATCCATTCAGACAAAACCATTGTAAAAATTGAGCAGGACAACACCAAACAAGCAATGATTGACGAGCGTATTAATCGTCAGATTGCTTCTTATACGCAAAATCCTGGTTTTCTGCATCGGGTAGCTGAGCGCGCGCATCCCTATATTTATCACATAGTGGAAGGGTTAAGTAGAAACAGAATGCCATTGGATTTGGCTTTACTGCCGATTGTGGAAAGCGCTTACCAACCGACCGCGCAATCACCCAAGAGTGCCGCTGGCTTGTGGCAATTTATCCCCAGCACTGGCAAAGATTTTAATCTTGAGCAAAGTAGTGAATATGATGAACGTTTGGATATTCCTGAATCCACACAAGCGGCAATCCAATTTCTTTCCGGCTTGAGAAATCATTTTAAAGGTGATTGGTTGTTGGCCCTGGCTGCTTATAATTCTGGACAGGGTACGGTAGATAATGCCATTAACCGTAATTTGGCTGAAGGTTTACCGACTGATTTTTGGTCTTTGCGTTTGCCTGAAGAAACTCAAAACTACGTGCCACGCTTGCTTGCACTCTCCAACATTTTCTCTCGCCCTGGCGCTTATGGCATAAAGTTACCAGCCGTGAGAAATGAACCTTACTTTGTTAAAGTAAAGATTAACCGAGCATTTGATGTCAATTATTTAACTGAAAAAGAAATTAGCACCGTTGCTCAGCTGGCTAATTTAAGCCCCGAACTATTTACCCGTTTAAATCCCGGCTTTTTAAACGCTACATTGCCCAAGGATGATGCTTATACATTTCTAATGCCTGAACCGAATGCCAAACAATTGCAAGATCGTCTTGCCAGTATTGAAAAGTTTCTAGCAGCATCCGCCGTTACCGAAAAGCAACCGGATGCAGTTAAAAGCATCGTTCTAATTGAAGAGCCAAAGCCTAAGGTTGAGATGCCTGAATCCACACTCTCTTTGGTTAACCAGTTGGTTGCCAACAAAACACCGGAAGCAGACAAATTTCCTACACCATTTTTGTCTTTGAATGTTGATGATCCAAGCAATCGATTGATTTAAGTCAGACAGGATATTAGCGACAATATCCTTCCCGAAACCATGAAAAACCAGGATGTGCGTATCAACCATGCACATCCTGCAGTTCACATTAAATAACGCTGATTATCTAACATAACCGCCTTGTTGTTATGTCTCAGCCAGATTCAAAAAATAGTTATAACTTCTTCACAGTTTTTTAGTTAATTCTCTATTCGCCTGACCGGCACAATCAATCAAGTAATTTTGTTGACTAATCAAGTCTAAGTTCAATACACTAACAAGCAAGTAAAACCCATGAAAAACATAGCCTTAATAGGGTTTTTGGCCAAACGATTTTTAATCCCCAGCCTATAATATAAAGTCACCACTCTGTGCTTTTAAGTTAAACGAAAATCCCAACGTCTTAAGCTTGAACTCATCTGTCGTTAGTAGCATAAGGGTGCTAGCAAATTTAACAGCGGTTGCTTATCTTGCTTTTTGCTACGATGACATAAGCACGCTGCAAAAAATCGCAAGATTGGCTTGACTAAAATAATCTGAACACTATGACTAAATTTTTACGATTTTGGGGGTGCGGGTTGTTGTTGCTTGCCCCACCGTTAACAACGGCGCAAACATTCACACTGGATCAAATCCTTTCCTTGTTAAAAGATCATAATCCGATGCTACAAAAGGCGGATGCGCGACAAGTCGAGATGCAGGCCGCTTTGCAAACAGCAAAAGCCTACCCCAACCCTGAACTGGAAATCGGTGGCGGCTCATCAACTGGGATCGGGCAAGGCGCGTTAAACGGCAGCAATCAACAGCTTTTTATGGCGCAGCCACTGGATTTACCTTTTGTACGAGCGGCTCGGCGGCAAGTGGCTGACGCTGGCATTGTCTCTGCTGAACAAGCCAACAAAGCAGTTTGGTTAATCATTCGCGCTAAAACCCAACAGTTATTTTATGAGATTTTACGTCGCCAATCGGCTTTGAGCATCAGTGAAAACAATGAGCATCTGCTAACTCAAATCAGAGACAAGGTAGTCTTAAAAGCGGAGATAGGCGAAGCCGCCCAATATGAAGCCGTAAAAGCGGAAGCGGAATTGCTTAATGCTGTCAAATTACGCACCAGCGCGGCCGTACAAGTTGAAGATGCTAAATCTGCTTTACGGGCTTTGTTTAGTAATATTTTGCCGACGACATTTGATACTCTGGGCGAGTTGCCCGCTCCTCCGGCAAAACTTCCCGATCTTGATACTCTGCGTAAAACCGTGCTGGATCACCAACCGCTATTACACCAGGCCAGAGCTGAAGTACAAAAAGCCCGGGCACAGGTAAATTTGCAACAACAATTACGTTATCCGCAACCTACCCTAAAAGCCGGCGTTGAGCGCGACCCTGGCTTGGAACAATGGCGGGTTGGCATTACCGTCCCTTTGCCATTATGGAACCAACGGCAAGGTCCGATCGCCGAAGCCCACGCCGGATTGCTGCAATCTGAAGCCGATGCGGAACAGCAAGAGCTGTTGGTGCTGCGGGAATTGGAAAATGCCTATAACCGCTATTTGATTGCTGATAGACAAGTACAAACTTTTGAAAGTGGCTTACTGGATCAAGCGAAGAAAGCTTTGCAGGTTGCAGAAGCCGGCTATCGATTGGGGGAACGTGGAATTTTGGATTTTCTGGATGCACAACGTACCTACCGCAGTGTACACAATGACTACCTAAACGCGCAATTTGACCGGCAAGATGCCCTCATTGATTTGCAAAGGCTGAACGCAGACGATTTACAAGGATAACCGATGATTGAATTAAACATGTACCCAGGAACACGCTCTGCCAGTCTATTTAAATTTATGCTATGTCTTTGCCTGATTTGCGCACCGCAAGTTCACGCCAAAGACAATAACACCGTTGAAGCCTCTCAGGCGCTACTAAAGCTGTTAACCATTGACACAGTTAAACCCAGCGCAGTCAACGACACGCTTCAGGTTTCTGCAAGAGTTGAATTGGATGAGCACCGTGTTGCCCGTATTGGTGCATCGGTAACAGGAAGAATTACCGAAATCAGCGCCATTTTGGGGCAATCGGTAAAAAAAGGCCAACAGTTGGCACTGTTGAACAGTACCGAGTTGGGGCAAGCCCAATCCAATTATTTAAAAGCCAGCTCGCAAGTCAATCTTAGACGATTAGCTGTGCAACGCGCTGAACGCTTATTGCAAAGTGATGTGATTGCGGCAGCCGAATTACTGGAACGCAAAGGCGTATTGAATGAAGCGGAAGTTGATTTACATGCCGTCCGCGATCAATTACGAATATTAGGCATGAAAGACGTGGATTTGAAACGGCTGGAAAATCAACGCACTATCCATTCATATTCACCCGTTACAGCCAGCATTGACGGCATTGTGATCGAGCGCAACATGGCCATTGGGCAAGTTGTGCAACCAGCTGACAGCCTTTATACCGTAGCAGATCTATCGCAATTATGGTTGGTAGCGGAAATTCCTGAACAAAATGCCTTTTGGGCCAAAACTGGCGACAAGGTGCAAGCGGAAGTACCCGCTTTACCTGAGCAGGAAGTTAGTGGCAAATTGATTTATGTGGCCGATATGGTTAACCCGGAAACACGCACAGTAACCGTGCGCATGGCCTTAGCCAATCCCAAACGCTTATTTAAACCCCAGATGCTGGCAACTTTAAAACTTACCAAACCCGGCTCGCAATCATTAGCCATACCGAGTCAATCGGTGGTTAGAGAAAATAACAAAGACTACGTGTTTATCCAAACAGCACCTGCGGTTTTTTCGTTGCGTCCAGTAAGTTTAGGTAAAGAAACCGCCCAGCAATATTCGGTGTTATCAGGTTTAAAATCAGGGGAGGCCATCGTCGTTAACGGCGCGTTTCATTTAAATAATGAACGTTTACGCACTGTGCTGGAATAACGATGGTTAATGGATTAATTGAGTCAGCACTAAAACAACGCATTCTGGTTGCCGTATTGGCAGTCGGATTTATTTTATTAGGCATTAACGCCATTGATAAACTCTCGGTTGATGCTTTCCCTGATGTCACCAATATCCAGGTGCAAATTGCCACTGAAGCCACTGGCAGCTCTCCCGATGAAGTTGAACGTCTGGTCACCGTTCCGCTGGAAATCTCAATGGCGGGCTTGCCGGGTTTGGAGGAAATGCGTTCATTAAATAAAAACGGTTTGTCACTGATTACGCTGATTTTTGCTGACACTACCGATGTCTATTTTGCTCGGCAGTTAGTGATGGAGCGGTTGATAGAAGTTAAACAACAAATGCCTTCAGGCATTAATCCGGTATTGGGACCGGTATCAACAGGGCTGGGCGAGGTTTATCAATACACCTTGGATAAGGATTCGGACGGACAGCAGCCATTATCGCAAGAAGAACTACAAGCCCGCCGTGAAATCCAGGACTGGGTAGTCAGGCCTTTATTGCGCGGAATTCCCGGGGTTGCAGAAATCAATTCTCAGGGCGGTTATATTAAACAATATCAGGTATTAGTTAACCCGGATCGCTTGCATCATTACCGTGTTTCGTTAAACGAAGTTTTCGAGGCGCTGGCTCAGAATAACGCTAACAGTGGCGGAGGCGTATTGCCCCATTATGCCGAGCAATACTTAATTCGTGGCATTGGGCTGATTAATAACATCGATGACATCGGCAATATCGTTTTAAAAGAACAAAACAGCGTACCCATACATATTCATGATGTGGCAGATGTGCAAATCGGTCATGAAGTTAGAGCTGGTGCTGTTATCAAGAATGGCTATACCGAGTCTGTGGGCGGCATTGTTTTGATGTTGCGTGGTGGAAATGCTAAAGAGGTGGTCACCCGCATTAAAGCCAGAGTCGCCGAAATCAATGATAAAGCCATGCTGCCAAATGGTTTAAAGATTATTTCTTACTATGATCGCAGTGATTTGGTTGACGCGGCGTTGCACACGGTGACCAAAGTATTGTTTGAAGGCATTGTGCTGGTCATTATCGTGCTGTTTTTATTTCTGGGTGACGCCCGTTCCAGCTTGATTGTGGTTAGCACGTTAATTGTCACACCGTTGATGACCTTCATCGCCATGAACCAACTGGGCTTATCGGCCAACCTAATGTCCCTGGGCGGATTGGCGATTGCCATTGGCTTAATGGTGGATGGTTCGGTCGTGGTTGTCGAAAACGCCTTCCGCTTGTTGGGCGAACATAAAGGTCGCAGCCTGAGTCGGGTTCGGGTCGTTATGGACGCTGCCCAAGAAGTGGCCACGCCGGTGTTGTTTGGCGTGGGCATTATCGTATTGGTATTTTTGCCGCTCATGACCTTACAAGGCATGGAAGGCAAAATGTTTGCGCCATTGGCTTATACAATTGCCATAGCCCTGTTGATTTCATTATTGGTGTCGTTAACGCTATCGCCGGTGTTATGTTCGTTTTTTTTAGAAGGTCATGACGGTGAACACGACACCCGTTTGATCGCTTTCTGTAAACGTCATTATCTTAATCTGTTAGATTGGGCGATGGCGAATCGGCTTAAAGTAGTCATCAGTGCCGTTGCAGTTTTTTTGGCCACCCTAAGCTTACTACCCTTTTTAGGCAGCTCCTTTATTCCAGAAATGCGTGAAGGCTCCATTGTTCCTGGCATTAACCGAGTTCCCAACATTTCCCTGGAAGAAAGTATAAACGTTGAAATGCAGGCCATGAAATCGATCATGGATATCCCTGGAGTAAAAACCATCGTCAGTGGCGTGGGCCGTGGGGAAAGCCCTGCCGACCCGCAAGGCCAAAACGAATCCACACCGATTGTCAGCCTGAAACCGCGCAATGAATGGCCAGCCGGTTGGAACCAGGACACCATTGCGGATGAAATCAGCAAAAAACTCACTGCCAATTTACCAGGCATGCAAGTGGTTATGGCGCAGCCGATTTCTGACCGCGTTGACGAAATGGTTACAGGCGTGCGTTCTGATGTGGCCGTAAAAGTGTTTGGCGATGACTTAACCGAGTTAAAACGCCTGGCAGATACCATAGCCAGCGTTGCTGCTGCCATTACCGGTGCCAGAGATATTAGAGTTGAACGCTTATCAGGTCAGCAATACTTAAATATTGCTATCGACCGTCAAGCCATAGCTCGGCATGGTTTAAACGCCAGTGATATTCATGATGTTATCGAAACCGCAATCGCTGGCAAAGTGGCCACCGAAATTTATCAGGGTGAACGCCGGTTTTCTGCCGCCGTAAGATTACCAGAAAGCTTTCGCAACAACATTGCCGCCATTGATGCGCTTATGCTGACATCACCCAATGGAGCCAGAGTGCCATTGGGTGATGTAACAAAAATCGCCTTAAATGATGGCCCGGCCCAAATCAGCCGAGAAATGGGCAAACGCCGTATTGTGGTTGGCATTAATGTTAGAGATCGGGATTTGGGCGGTTTTGTTGCGGAACTCCAGCACGCAGTTGATAATAAAGTCAAAATGTCGGAGGGCTATTATTTGCAATGGGGCGGGCAATTTCAGAACATGGAACGCGCACTCGGGCATTTAAAGATGATCATACCGATCACCATTGCTGCCATCTTTTTTCTATTGTTCATGTTATTCCGTTCCACGCGCTTTGCCAGCCTGATTATCCTAGTGCTACCGTTTGCCTCCATTGGCGGCATTGTTACCTTGTTTTTAACAGGCGAATACTTATCTGTACCCGCTTCCGTTGGTTTTATCGCCTTGTGGGGGATTGCGGTCTTAAATGGCGTGGTGTTGGTTTCTTATATCAGTGGCTTGAGGCTGGGTGGTTTAAGCCAGGCTTTAGCCATACGACAAGGTTGCGAGCAGCGTTTTAGACCGGTCATGATGACCGCCACCGTGGCTTTGTTAGGGTTAGTACCCTTTCTATTTGCCACCGGCCCAGGTTCAGAAGTGCAAAAACCATTGGCGATTGTTGTGATTGGCGGCTTGATTAGCTCAACTTTTTTAACACTGGTGGTCTTGCCGGTGTTGTATGGCTGGTTTGAGGAGAAGTTACCGACGGATGAATAAATCGGTTGGGGTTGAAGAAACTCGTACGTACTGAGCTTCGCATTTATTTGGTGGGCAGAAAAGCGTTGCCCACCCTACCAGTCTATAATCTCCAAGATTGTCTTGGATCTCTCTGGATTAAAAAGTTGCGTTAATGTTGGATTTGCAAGGGACGTAGGTTGGGGTGACGTCAGGAAGCCCAACATAAACCGAGCATCAAGTTTGTGAAAATATTTTAATTTAAAAACACCCCGAAACATATTGTCCCAGATCAAAACTCCACCCCCCCAAAAACGTTGGGGTTCGTTACCTCACCCCAACCTACGTTTGATGGTATTTGACTAATACGCAGGAGCGTAATTTAAAAAATAAACCGGTCAATCCTCTCCCAAGCAAGTCGCTCAGCCGGAAGGCAGGGCCGTAGGTTGGGGTGACGTCAGGAAGCCCAACATAAACCGAGCATCAAGTTTGTGAAAATATTTTAATTTAAAAACACCCCGAAACATATTGTCCCAGATCAAAACTCCAATCCCTCAAAAACGTTGGGGTTCGTTACCTCACCCCAACCTACGTTTGATGATATTTGACTACTACGCAAGGTGGTATTCTAAAAAATAAACCGGTCAATCCTCTCCCAAGCAAGTCGCTCAACCGGAATTCAGAAACAGTGATGTAAAAACCTTAAACAGTTAACCCTGCTCAACAATCTGCACCCTCGGCGTAATTCCGCATACCAAGGTATACGGAATCGTATCCGCACAATGGGCGATTTCTTCCACGGGTAAGCCTTCGCCCCATAAAGTGACCAAGTCACCTGGTTTGGCATTGGGTTGGCTGGCTAAGTCAACAGTGATCATGTCCATTGATACCCTTCCAATCAGCGGTACGCGCTTGCCGTTAACCAAAACTGGTGTGCCAACTTTGGCATATCGCGGGTAACCGTCACCATAACCAATCGCCACCACGCCTAATGTGGTGTCTTCCGGGCAAACCCAACTACCACCATAGCCTACCGACTCGCCTTTGGCTAGTGGTTTAACTGCAATTAACTGAGAATGCAATCCCATGATGGGTTGTAAACCTAATTGCTCACCGGTTTGGTCAGGAAATGGCGAGATGCCGTATAACATAACCCCAGGCCGCACCCAATCGGTTAATGCTGCTTTCCAACCCAGGATGCCTGCTGAATTTGCAATGCTGCGCTCGGCTTTATAACCGGCAGTGGTTTGATTGAATAACTCAATTTGGGCCATGGTTTTGCCATCAGCCAAATCATCCGCACTGGCCAGGTGCGTCATTAAACTAATTGGCTGCTTAACAATGTCACATTCCAATAAACACCGATAAGCATCCGCAAATTCATTCGCTTTAAAACCCAACCGGTTCATGCCGGTATCTATTTTTAACCAAACAGAAATTGCGGCCTGCTCGGTACGAGAATTTAAAATAGTTAATTGATTTTGTGAGTGCACGACAGCATCCAGCCCATAACGAATAAACTGCTCTAATTCATTATCCGTGGTAAAGCCTTCCAGCACGGCTATGCGCTGTTTTATGCCGGCATTTCGCAAGCGAATGCCTTCATCCACACGCGCTACTGCAAAGGCATCAGCGTCAATTAAGGCATCTGCAATGCGCAGCAAACCGTGCCCATAGCCATTGGCCTTGATAACCGCCATCACTTTAGCGTTTGGCGCATACCTTCTGGCTACTTGCAAATTATGGGCAGCCGCATCCATATTTAAAACTGCGTAGGCGATTGGGTTCATTCGTAATCCCCGCTGCCGTGATACGGACCGGAGAAATTTTCAAATCGGGTATATTGGCCCAAAAAGGTTAGCCTGACTGTACCCAGCGGCCCGTTACGTTGCTTGCCGATAATCACTTCGGCGATGCCTTTGTCCGGGCTGTCTTCATGATAAACCTCGTCTCGGTATACAAACACAATCAAATCCGCGTCCTGCTCGATCGCTCCAGACTCCCGTAAGTCCGACATTACAGGCCGTTTGTTAGGACGTTGTTCCAGGTTACGATTTAGCTGCGACAGCGCCACCACTGGCACATGCAGTTCTTTTGCCAGGGCTTTCAAGCCACGGGATATATCAGAAATTTGTTGAACGCGATTATCACCACTGGACGGCGATTGCATTAACTGTAAATAATCCAGCACAATCAAGCCTAACTGGCCATGCTCGCGCATTAATCGTCTGGCTCTGGATCTAACTTCCGTTGGCGTTAACGCGGGGGTGTCATCAATAAACAATTTGGTTTCGGCTAACATGTTGATGGCTGAAGTTAATCGCGGCCATTCGTCATCATCCAGTTTGCCGGTTCTTATTTTGTGCTGATCAATTCGCCCCAAGGACGACATCATCCGCATGGCCAATGAATCACCAGGCATTTCCATACTAAACACAGCCACCGGCTTGTCGCCTTTAATTGCAATATTTTCCGCCATATTCATGGCTATGGTGGTTTTGCCCATCGACGGACGACCAGCCACAATAATTAAATCCGATGGCTGCAAGCCAGAAGTCATATCATCAAAATCGGTAAAACCGGTAGCTGCGCCAGTGATGGAGCCTTCTTGTTCAAACAAGGTTTCGATTTTATCAACCGCTTGCGCCAGCAACGATTTAATCGGAATAAAACCGCCCTGCCCGCGTTGACGTTGTTCCGCAATTTTAAAAACTTCTCTTTCTGCCTGCTCCAATAAGTCCGCAGTGGTGCGTCCCTCAGTGTTAAACGCAGAATCAGAAATATCAGTTCCGATATGGATAAGCTGCCGCAATACCGACCTATCGCGCACGATATTGGCATACGATACAATATTGGCGGCGCTGGGCGTATCCTTAGCCAACAGCCCCAAATAAGCCAAACCACCGGCATTATCTAATTCCCCCGTGGCTTCCAGGGCTTCGGAAATAGTAATTACGTCAAATGGAATTTGTTTTTCGGCCAGTTGCTCAATAGTCCGAAAAATTAGTTTATGATCCCGGCGATAAAAATCCGCCTCCACGACTTTATCGGCAACCGAATCCCAGGTTTGGTTATCTAACATCAATCCACCCAACACCGATTGCTCGGCTTGTATGGAATTGGGCGGAACTTTTAACGAATCAAGGGAATAATCGTGGTCATACGAATAAGTTTCTGACATGTTTTGGTAATTATTTGTGTGGAATTAACAATTGGAATTCTAAGAGCCGACTACTAGCCCAGGTAATTTGCAAATAAACAATAATTATCACTGGAATAGTTTTTAAATGATAGCGCAGATTAAGACATGTTCATCGAAACCGCTTTCCAGTTTATAAACACCATTTTACACAAACTAGAAATAAAAAACCCCGCTAAGTCATACAACTTGCGGGGTTCTGGTTCAGCTTGAGCCTGTAAAAAACAGGCTTATAACTTACAAGCTGTAGTACATATCATATTCAACTGGATGAGTGCTCATGCGCAGACGAGTTACTTCTTCCATTTTCAATTTAATGTAGCCGTCGATAACGTCATTAGTGAAAACGCCACCTTTAGTTAAGAAATCACGGTCTTTATCCAACGCGTCCAACGCTTGATCTAAAGCGTGGCAAACTTGTGGGATTGCTTTTTCTTCTTCTGGTGGTAAGTCGTACAAGTCTTTATCCATTGCATCGCCAGGATGGATTTTGTTTTGGATACCATCCAAACCAGCCATCATCATGGCAGCAAATGCCAAGTATGGGTTTGCAGTTGAATCCGGGAAACGGACTTCAATACGACGGCCTTTTGGATTGTTAACAAAAGGAATACGGATAGAAGCAGAACGGTTACGTGCAGAGTAAGCCAACATAACTGGCGCTTCAAAGCCTGGAACCAGACGTTTGTAGCTGTTGGTTGATGCGTTGGTGAATGCGTTCAATGCTTTAGCGTGTTTAATGATGCCGCCGATGTAAAACAAAGCCAGTTCAGACAAACCGCCGTACAAATCGCCAGTAAATAAGTTAACGCCATTTTTAGCTAATGACTGGTGAACGTGCATACCGCTACCGTTATCACCAACCATTGGTTTTGGCATGAAAGTAGCTGTTTTGCCATAGGCGTGCGCGATGTTGGCAACAACATATTTTAATGTTAATACTTCGTCGGCTTTTTTAACTAATGTGTTAAATCTAACGCCGATTTCACACTGACCTGCAGTTGCAACTTCGTGATGATGTACTTCGGTGACTTGACCCATTGCTTCCAAAGTTTGGCACATTGCAGAACGAATGTCTTGGAATGAATCAACTGGTGGTACAGGGAAATAACCACCTTTTACGCTAGGACGGTGACCGATGTTGCCATCAGGATAAACTTTTTCTGAGTTCCAGCCAGCTTCTTCAGAATCGATTTTGAAGAAAGAACCGCTCATGTCAGTACCCCAACGAATGTCATCGAAGATGAAGAATTCGTTTTCAGGACCAAAGAAAGCCGTGTCAGCAATACCAGTTGATTGCAAATAAGCTTCTGCGCGTTTTGCGATGGAACGTGGATCACGTTCGTAGCCTTGCATGTTTTTAGGTTCAATGATGTCGCAACGCAAAATTAAGGTGTTGTCATCATAAAATGGGTCGATAACTGCTGTGGTTGGGTCAGGCATTAAAATCATGTCTGATTCGTTAATGTGTTTCCAACCAGCAATTGAAGAACCGTCAAACATGTTGCCTTCTTCAAAGGTATCTTCATCAATGCTGTGCGCTGGAAAAGTAACGTGTTGTTCTTTACCACGGGTATCACAAAAACGAAAATCGACGAATTTAATGTCGTTTTCTTCAATCATTTTTAGTACGTTTGCTGCAGACATTTATAGTTTCCTCGGATATATTTTTATTAAGTATGTAACTAGCCCAAATAACATAACATTTTTTTTAATTGCTTAGCCACAAAAAAAATGAGCTGGATCACAGCTTTCTCCTCTACATCCTTCTAAAATCAACAATACACCACTTTAGTGCGCAAATAGATTTAAATCGCACCATAATAGAGCAAAAAGATTTCACCTTGTTGCTTAGAATCCAAGAATATTCACAAAAATACAACTGGCATCGTAATTGCTTAGGTCTAATTAGGCACACCGCCATGAGATTAATCAACGAGGATCTTTACCATGAAAACTCAAACCACCCATGTCCGTTTAAACCTTAAGCCTTTGGCATTAGGTATGGCTTTAGTTTCTGTTATAGGCTCTGCCCACGCAAAGAGCCTGACTGAAGCCACTACCCTGCTTGAGGCTGCGGGCGACCCCAATGGCAGTTCTTTTATGACCAAAGCGGGGATTAAAGTCGGCGGCTGGGCAAATGGCGGTATTACTTACAATGCGTCTGCTCCTGCCAATAATTTCAACGGCCCTGTCACTTTTGGCGACCGTTCGGCAGAGTTCCAATTAAATCAGTTAAATTTGTTTGTACAACGAGCGGTGGCTACTGAAGGCAACTCATTTGATTTTGGCGGCCGATTTGATGTCATGTTTGGTACTGACTCCATTTTTACCCAGGCTTACGGCGTGCCAGCTTTTGATATTAATTCTGCCAATACGCTAAACCGCAACCATTGGGATCTTAATTTGCTCGGGCAAAATCATAACCGTTTTTACGATTTAGCCATGCCACAAGCTTACGTGGAAGCCTATGTGCCACTGGGTAATGGTTTAAACATTAAAGCCGGTCACTTTTACACCCCCATCGGTTATGAAACTGTGCCTGCACCGGATAACTTTTTCTATACCCATGCCTATACCATGCAATATGGCGAACCGTTTACTCACACAGGCATTATGGGTAACTACACTATAAACAGCAATTTTGCAGTGATGGGTGGCGTGACTACAGGTAGTGCCACTGGTGGCTGGGATGGCGGCTGGGATAAGCAACTGGGCAACTGGAGTGGTCTAATGGGCTCGACCTGGACCAGCACCGACAAAAACACTTCTGTTAACATTAGTGGTACTGCTGGCGGTGCCTCTGAAAAAAATGGAAACTTTTTTGGCCTGTACAGCATTGTTGCAAAACACAACATTACGCCAAAAACGCACTTAATGGTGCAACATGACCACGGTTTTGCTGATGGTACTTATGATTATGCAAATCTGAAGGCTAATGCGATTGATGCTGAATGGTATGGCATCAACACTCATTTAACTTATGATGTTAGCGATAAAATTGTT